>Ga0154020_10000840_pt1 | contig 38008 bp, 33 predicted proteins | sample Klosneuvirus_201_FD_109709 | JGI IMG/M metagenome (GOLD analysis project Ga0154020, IMG submission 109709) | Active sludge microbial communities from wastewater, Klosterneuburg, Austria - Klosneuvirus_20160825_MG | ecosystem: Engineered > WWTP > Aerobic digester > Activated sludge | place... | reverse complement strand
TAGAAATGCCTTCTACCTCTTGCGCTGCCTGATTTGGAATGCCCATAAAAACACTGTGCGTATTATTGGCGGTTGATCCGAACACATCGTTATTTTCAGTAAGCCCTAAGCCCCACGTATTATTACTCGTGTTAGTTAAAAACTGAAAGCTTGAAGCATCAGGAGCAAAGTGATAGAAGCCCTGTTCAAACTCAAGACTATCACCGGCAATCTTTCCCTTAAATCCTGAGTAGCCTACTGAGCCCCAGATTTGATTATCAATTCCATATTTTAAATTGGAAGGGCCGGCATGCGTATCGAACGTGCCCCAGCCATCGATTAAAATTTCGCGCACATCGGCACGATCGTCACCATCGGTATCTTTTAAAAATAAAAAGTGGGGGGCTTGGGATACAATTATACCCCCACGTGCAAATGTTAAGCTTGTGGGAATATTAAGCTTGTCAGCAAAAACAGTAAACTTATCTGCGTTGCCATCTCCATCGGTGTCTTCACAGATTTTTATTCGATCATCACCCACGCCATTTTCATCGCGCACTGAGTTTGGGTAATCAACCGTCTCAATAACCCACAACCGTCCCTGATCATCCCAATCCATGGCAATGGGATTTATAATGTCAGGTTCAGACGCAAAGAGTTCTGCGCGAAATCCGGCTGGCACCTGAATTAATTTTTTTTCTTCTTCGGCCGCGAGTGGCTCCTGATATTGTGGTGCAGGATTTCTCTTTTCATAGTTCGGAATATTTGGCACATCTTTATAAACAAGTGTTGGCATTCCTTTTCTAAATTCTTCCCATTGCGATTTTACTTTATTTCCCACAGCCCACACGATACCTTGCTTTACTAATTTTTGAAACCCGGGATTATCCCACACGCGTTCATCATGACCGGAGGCTGTATAAAACACTCTTCCTTTTCCGTGTTCTTTTACCCATGTCCAGGGTTCGTGATGGTCGCCTTCAACGCGATCCATCAACACCATTCTGTCTGAACTTAATTTGTCATGAACATACGTTTCATCCCATGCGGCAAATTCTTCTACGCCTTGCATAACCGGATGTTCTTTATTGATAATAGTTGCTGTAAATGTTGCGGTATCATGTTTTAAAAACTGACCTCCCACTAAATCAACATATTTTTCTGAATTGCGAAAACACCAGCTTGCACAATGAAGTGGAATAAATCCTCTTCCGCCTTTAACGAAATTTAACAACGCATCTTCCTGCGATTGTGTGATAGAATCGTGATTAGCATAAATCATTAGCCCATCATACCAAGCTAGTTTTTGCGGATTTAAATCGGCAGGGTCATCGGTGTAGGTAAAGTTGATTCCTTCTTTGCCAAGTGCTGCTGCCAATATAGGTAGGTATTGCGCTGAGTTATGATGTTTGCTTGAATGACCTAAGAAAAGAATTTCTATCCTGCGAGGCTCGTCTGATAGTCTTGATTCCCCTTTATTATCGCACGAAGAATAGATCAGACCAGTAAGAATTATAATACAACAGATAAGTTTTTTCATGAGGTGGGATTTGAGGGCAAAGTTGGGAGAATTTCAAATAGAAAATTACTGCATTTAAAATCATTCCGATAATGTTTTATAGGAATGGATAATAAAAAAACCCAGGAAGCCCGGGTTTTACTATTGGTTTTATTTTCCATTTCAAGGCTAAAAAGGATACTCTCCTTTTTCAATAACATGCTTGGCAACCTTGCGCCTTGCTGCTTTTAAGTTGTATGGCTCCACTTTGGTGAAACGCTTCAGGCCCATTAACATCAATCGTTGCTCATCGCCTTCGGCAAAAGAGTTAATCGCATTTTTACCTGCTGCTGCTGCTATCTCTATGGCACGATGTAAATAAATGATTGCCATTTCCTTTTCAAGCTCACAGGCTTTCTCACCACGCAGGCTAATCAGTTTTTCTACCCGAAGAATAACCGATTCGGCTACATACCCTTCAATTAACATATCGGCAAGGTTCATTAAAATCTCCTGCTCCTCAGAAAGTTTAGCCATAAACTTTTGTATAGCCGCTCCCGATACCATCAACCCTGCTTTCTTGAGATTACGCAAGGCTTTCTTTTCCTTTGCGAATAGTGCTGTGTCATCCGCTGCTCCAAAATCTGGTATAGACATCAATTCTTTTTGAACAGCCATAGCCGGATTTATTAAATCAAGATGACCCTTCATGGCTCGCTTCAATAACATGTCAATGGTTAGCAGACGATTGATTTCATTCGTGCCTTCAAAGATTCGGTTTATTCGTGCATCACGATACGCACGATCCATTGGACCTTCGGCTGAAAATCCCATACCGCCATAAATCTGAACGCCCTCATCAACAGTAAAATCTAACACTTCTGAGCCATGTACTTTTAAGATCGCGCACTCAATAGCAAATTCTTCCAAAGATTTTAACCGGGCCTTTGCAGAATCCATACCGTCAGCAACAAAAGCATTGTACGCATCATCAATATTTTGGCCAGCACGGTAGTGTGCCGATTCGGAAGCAAAGACTCTGGTAACAACTTCGGCAATCTTATGCTGAATAGCTCCAAAAGTTGAAATCGCCACCCCAAATTGTTTGCGCTCTGTAGCATATTTGGTAGCCAGTGAAATGGCCATCTTGCTTCCGCCCACCGCGGCTACACCCAGTTTTATACGACCAATGTTTAAAATATTGACCGCGATCTTAAATCCATTCTCGCGCTCGCTCAGCATATTTTCAACCGGCACCTTACAGTCATTGAAAAAGATTTGACGGGTAGAAGAACCTTTGATTCCCATCTTCTTTTCTTCCTCATTCATGGTGATACCACCAAAAGCTTTCTCTACAATGAATGCACTTAAATTTTTATCATCATCTATTTTGGCAAACACTATATATACATCCGCAAAACCACCATTGGTGATCCACATCTTCTGGCCGTTGATTACATAATGTTTTCCGTCAGCTGTAAGTTTCGCTTTGGTCTTTCCTGAGTTAGCATCCGAACCAGAGTCGGGTTCCGTTAAACAATAAGCGGCCTTATACTCACCTGAAGCAAGCTTGGGAATATATTTTTTCTTCTGAACTTCATTTCCATAATACAATATCGGAAGCGTCCCAATTCCGGTGTGTGCTGAGATCGCTACTGCAAAAGAATGTCCTGCCCCCATCACCTCAGCCACAAGCATCGTTGTGTTGAAGTCCATGCCAAAACCCCCAAGATCCTGAGGTACCGAAGTCCCGAGCAAACCTAACTCACCCGCTTTGTCCATTAATTTTGGCATAAGCGTTAAATCTTTCATCGAGTCTATCTGATCAAGAATTGGTTGGATCTCTTGTTTCAAAAAATCTTTACAAGTTTGAGCAACCATTTTTTGCTCTTCATTAAAATCTTCCGGAATAAATATCTCCTGAGCTTCTGTTTCACGAATCAGGAATTCTCCGCCTTTGATTGCTTTTTTTGTTTCTGTTACTGTGCTCATCTTTTTTAGTCTTTAGTAAATAGTCTTGAGTCCTTAGTATTTATTCTCTGTACTGCCAGTCGCTGACGTCTAAGGACTAAAGACTCAGGACTCTTTACTAGTTTAAAAGTTCATATATCCCTGCTACGCCCTGTCCGCCACCGACACAGGCCGTTACCATTCCGTACTTTTTCTTTTGGCGTCTCAATTCATTAAATAATTGCACCGATAATCTTGCGCCTGACGAGCCGAGTGGATGACCAACTGCAATAGCTCCGCCATTAACATTCAGTTTTTTGCGATCGATGTTAAGTTCTTTCACCACGGCTAATGATTGGGCTGCGAACGCTTCGTTCAATTCAATCAAATCAATATCATCCAGTTTTAGTCCAGCAATCTTCAATGCTTTGGGGATTGCGGCTACCGGTCCAATACCCATAATGCGTGGATCAACACCGGCCGCTGCATAGCTAACCATGCGTGCAATAGGTGTTAGGTTTAATTGCTTAACCATACGCTCACTCATTACGGCAACAAAAGCAGCGCCATCAGAAGTTTGAGAAGAGTTTCCTGCTGTAACGGTACCGCCTGCAGCAAATACAGGTCGTAGTTTCGCGAGACCTTCCACCGTTGTATCGGTACGAATGCCTTCATCCGTTGCCACTACAAACTCACGGGTTTTCTTTTTCATGTTCTCATCTACATACACCTCTTTTACCGTGATGGGCACAACTTCATCTTTGAATTTTCCATCCTTCCACGCTGCTGCCGCTTTCATGTGTGATTCATACGAAAACTGATCTTGCTCTTCGCGCGTAATTTTATATTGCTTGGAAACCTCCTCAGCTGTAAGTCCCATGCTTGTGTAATAGGTGGGATGATTTTTAGCGATCTCATAATTCAATGCGGTTTTAATTCCCATGGTAGGGACTAGCGACATTGATTCGGTACCACCAGCAATAATCACATCGGCTTGTCCGGCTTGAATGCGCTGACTGGCAATAGCAATGGTTTCCACACCAGAGCCGCAATATCGATTTACAATCATACCGGGGACATCCAATCCCAAGGCAAGCAATGAAATCATGCGCCCCATCTGCATACCTTGCTCAGCCTCGGGCACGGCATTGCCGACAATAAGATCATCAACCATTTTATTTTCTAATCCAGGAATGGATTTCACTAAATGCTTGATCACATCTGCTGCCAAATCATCAGGCCGGGTAAACCGAAACCCTCCTTTTTTTGCTTTGCCTACTCCGGTTCTAAAACCTGCTACAATGTATGCGTCCATATTCGTTGTTGGTTATTTATTATTGGTTGCTCGTGGGTTCTTCGAATAACGAACAACCACAAACGAACAACTATTATTAATTTCTTAAAGGTTTACCTCCTGTTAAAATTGCTTGAATTCGTTCTAATGTTTTCTTCTCGCCCGTAAGGGATAAGAAAGCTTCGCGTTCGAGATCCAATAAATATTGCTCACTCACTTCTTGGGGTGATGTAAGGTCTCCTCCACACATAACGTTGGCAATCCATTTTGCAACCTTGGCATCGTGCTCACTAATGAAACGACCCATCTGCATACCTTGCAAGCCCGCAAGGAAAAGTGCCTGTCCGGTGCGGCCTTGTACTTTAATATTTGTTGCCTGAAGTGGTTTGGTGTATCCAGCATCAACCAAATCAAGCACAGCTTGTTTTGCATCAGCAATCTGGCGGTCTTTGTTCATTGACACGCGATCTAACATTTTCAGGATTCCTAAATCGCGAGCTTCTTCTGCTGAAGTTGCAACTTTTGCTGTTGCAATAGTCATGAAAGCATTTTGCAGTGCGTTTAACTCAACATCGCCCTCTTGCATAGCATCGCTTACTCGTTTTGTAAATTCTTTGGTGCCACCTCCACCGGGGATCAGTCCTACACCAACCTCCACTAAGCCTATATAAGTTTCCGCTGCAGCTTGCGCGATATCTGCGTGCATGGTCATCTCACATCCGCCCCCAAGCGTTCTGCCTTGCGGAGCAACGGCTACCGGAACAGAAGAATATCGTATCCGCATGACCGAATTTTGAAATGCCTTGATCATGAAATCAATTTCATCATAATCCTGCTCAATGGCGTACATAAACACTAAGCCAAGATTAGCGCCTAAAGAAAAATCTGCACCTTGATGTCCAATCACTAAGCCTTTATATTCCTTTTCAGCGAGATCTATGGATTTATTTAATCCTTCAATAACACTGCTGCCTAGCGTATAACTTTTCGAACTCCATGAGAAATCGATAACACCATCGCCAATGTCAGTAATTTTTGAGTCGGTGTTTTTCCAAACTACATTTTCACTTTTGCTTTCCAGAATAATAAAGCTTTCTCTGCCAGGAATTGTTTTGTAAGTCTTACTCGGAATGTCATAATACTTCTTCTGGCCACCTTCAACCTTATAAAAAGATTTGTTACCACTAGCCAACATATCATACACCCATTGATTAGGTTTATAGCCTGTTGATTCCATTAGCGGAATGGTCTTTTCCACTCCTACGGCATCCCAGGTTTCAAATGGGCCTAACTCCCAACCAAATCCGCCACTTACGGCATCATCTATTCTAAACAATTCATCACTGATTTCAGGAATGCGGTTGCTTACATATCGGAACAAATCATAAAATGCATCGCGATAAAAATCGCCCGCTTTATCTTTTCCTGATAACAAGACCTTAAATCGATCTTTCAGATTATCAATTGTCTTGGTTGTTTCGAGTGTGCCAAACTTTGCTTTTGCCTTAGGTTTATACTCTAAGGTTTTAAGATCAAGTGTTAAGATCTCCGTTTCGCCCTTTGCGTTTTTTGTTTTCTTGTAAAACCCTTGTCCTGTTTTATCGCCCAACCATTTGTTTTGCTCCAGTTTGGTTACTACTTCGGGTAGTTTAAACATTTCGCGACCCTCGTCATCAACAAGGCCAGCATAAAGATTATTAGAAACTTTTACGAGTGTATCCAATCCGACTACATCGGATGTGCGAAAGGTTGCCGACTTGGGTCTTCCTATTACGGGTCCGGTTAATTTATCAATCTCATCCACGTTGAGATCAAATTTTTGCATGGAGTCTATTACTTTCAATAGACCAAAAATTCCAACGCGGTTGCCAATGAAAGCCGGTGTGTCTTTGCAAAGCACGGTTGTCTTTCCTAAAAATAGATCGCCATAGTGCATTAAGAATTTTGTTACAGTCGGATCTGTTTTGGCTGTCGGAATTATCTCTAATAATTTTAGATACCTTGGAGGATTAAAGAAATGCGTTCCGGCAAAATGCTTTTGGAAATCTTCGCTTCTTCCTTCGGCCATCAGATGAATAGGAATGCCCGAAGTGTTTGAAGTTATTAATGTGCCAGGCGTTCTATACTTTTCAACTTCTTCATATACTTTCTTTTTAATATCAAGATTTTCAACGACCACTTCAATTGTCCAGTCGTAGGTTGCGATCTTGGGCATATCATCGCTAAAATTTCCGAGCGTTACGCGGGACGCAAATTTCTTGCTGAATAGTGATGCTGGATTTGCTTTTAGTGTTGCTTCAAAGGCACTGTTTACGATTCGGTTTTTTACGGCCGGATGATCTAAGGATAATCCTTTCTTCTTTTCGTCTTCAGATAGTTCTCTCGGTGCAATATCCAGAAGAAGAACTTCCACGCCAATGTTAGCGAAGTGGCACGCAATGCGTGAACCCATGATACCTGAGCCTAATACAGCTACTTTTCGAATGTTTCTATTCATAATGGTTGTTCGTTAATGGCTGTTCGTTAATGGGTTTCGAATGCGAAGAACCAACAACGAGCAACGATTCTATTTCTATTGTAAAGCCTTTTCGTAAATATTATTTTTCTCTATCATTCTGTTTATTTCCTGGAGTACTTCAAAAAAAACATTTAGTTTCCTCTCAGGAATTTCCTCTCGTACCACTTCATTAAATTTTAATACGGTTTCTCGCGACTTCTCCTTCATCTTTTTTCCCTCGCGGGTTAGGAAAACCCGTACTGATCTTTTATCATTTTTATCAACTTCCCGGGTAATAAGACCTTTTTCCTCCATCGATTTTAGCAAGCGGGTAAGGCTTCTTGGCTCCAACCCCATTAGCGGACCAATTTTCATAGCGGCAATACCCTCGTCCGAAGAAATATTTAACAGGGCATACCCAATCGACATAGTGCCATCAAACTTAAGCGCCTGTTGATTATACATGCGAGAGATCCCGTGCCACGCAGCTTTAATATTGTAGTCGATTGTTTCTTCTCTTTTCATGATTAGGATACCCAAGATATAAAAAATATTCTGCATGCATACTAAATTGTTTGTTTTTATACCCCCGTTTCAACTATTTCGGGTTTCAAAAAATGACATTTTGTAATTGTTTTTTCCCCTACATAGATAATCCTGAGACAGTTTAAAATTATAATCAACTGATTATTTGACCTTTATGTCTTTTTGTGTCTTCAATTCCATGATAAAGATCATATCTCCTATTGGTAAACAGTCATGTGGCGGGAAAAGCAGTCTGTTTAATCTTGTAGCGCAAAAGGCAGAAAACCCCATAAGCATGAAACCAATCATAAAAATTTTCATCAATAGATCAGGAGCAATAATTCTGGGTCTTATGATTATAAGTTTACTCAGTCAGGCACAAAACTATCGCATATCTGGCAAGCCTGTGATTGCCATTGCCGGTACATCCACGCTTCACGATTGGACCATGACATCCGATCAAGCCAACTTGCAGGCAACTTTTGAAATAGATGCCAGCGGAGCGCCAACCAAACTTTCATCCTTAACGGTGAACATCCCGGCAGAGAGTTTAAAGAGTGGAAAGGGAGCGATGGACAAGAATGCCTATACCGCACTAAAGACTGACAAAAATAAACAGATCACCTATCAACTAACTTCCGCGGTTATCAACGGAAAAACAATTTCGAATACAGGTAGCTTAACCATAGCCGGAACGACAAAATCAACACCCGTTGAGGTTACGTATGAAGTATTAGGCGATGGCTCGCTAAAATTCAAAGGTTCTAAAAAATTCGTGATGAGTGAGTATAATGTTGAGCCCCCTTCATTCATGTTCGGTTCTGTAAAGACAGGGGATGAAATCACGCTCACATTCGAAATTATTATGGCTCCAACTAAACTTTAAATAAAAATTAATCTAAATGCTTACAGTTATGAAAACGAAAATTACTTCTCTTAAAAGTCTGGTGATAACACTTGGGCTTTTACTTACCGGAATGTTGGCATTTGCCCAGCGATCCGATATTCAATACTTCCGCTATTATGATCAACGCGGTATTAACGTGTTTGAAACATCTAAGGATGACACCATTGTTTATGATGGTTTGAAGCTACGAATAGGCGCTGGCTTTACACAGGGATTTCAAAGCTTAAACCACAGCAACGGGTTGACAACCAGCTCTACTCCTGCTGCTAATTTATATGAAATGGCGGGCGGGTTTCCTCTGGCGCAAGCGAACTTAAATATTGATGTACAATTGTATGATGGTGTTAGTTTAAACTTAGTGTCATACATGTCCTCTCACCACCACAATGAGTTTTGGGTAAAAGGTGGTTATCTGCAGATTGACAAGGTTAAGTTCCTAAACAGCGAAACCATGGATAATATTTGGAAAAATCTTACCCTGAAGGTAGGCCATATGGAAGTTAACTATGGTGATGCTCACTTCCGGAGAAGTGATGGCGGACAGACGATGTGGAATCCCTGGATTGAAAACAATATCATGGACGAATTCACAACTGAAATTGGGGCCGAACTATATTTTAAGAGAAACGGAATTCTTGGGATGGTAGGATTTACGGATGGTGAAATTCAAGGAACCGTTGCTGACCCCTCTACACCTGACGGAGCAAAACGTAAGCCTTCCCTTTACTTTAAAGGAGGATATGACAAACAGCTAAGTGATAATCTTCGGGTACGCTTAACAGGATCCGCAATGACCACCAAGTCTTCTAACAGCAACACCTTATTTGGTGGCGATCGCACCGGCTCTAATTATCAATATGTAATGGAAAATGCCCCAGTAACGTTAACTGGTAATGCGTTCTCTGGCCGTTTCAATCCTGGCTACCGCGATAACGTAACGGCTTTCATGGTAAATCCATTTGTGAAATACGGTGGCCTTGAAGTGTTCGGAACCTGGGAGTATGCTTTTGGTAAAAATGCTAACGAAAACGGAGAGGTTGCTACTGGTACCCCCTTTGGATCTGAGGACTATACAAATCGTCAGACTCACCAAACCGCAGGTGAAGCCCTTTATCGCTTCGGAAAGAATGAGAAGTTTTATGTGGGCGCTCGTTACATAAAAGTAACCTCCAATTTGGCTGAAGGTCAGACTGCCACCAATCCTGGAACATTGTATAATGTAGCCATAGACCGCACTTCTATTGCTGGTGGTTGGTTCGTTACCCGCAACATATTACTTAAAGCAGAGTATGTTACTCAGAAATACGATGGCTATCTTCCTACTGGATCTAATAACAGATTTTTCGATGGTAAATTCGATGGTATAGTTATTCAGGGAGCTATCTCTTTCTAAAAACAAATTACGTGTCTTTTAAAAAGTTCCGATCTAATGGTCGGAACTTTTTCTGTTTTATAACATTGAGTAATTTAGCATCTTCATGAAAGCAGCCCTTGGCATTCTTACTCTTTTACTAGCCAGCGCTTTTGTTGCAGAAAACAATCCATCGGTTCTCATTCATCAGTTTATTGTACAGCCTGCCAGTAAGATTGTCATCTCTGGCAAAACAAATGTCAATTCTTTTCAGTGCTCTTCTTTGTATGCGGGTAAGGATACGCTTGTGCTACGCGAAGGCGGTGCGGGAAGCAAGCCCATTTTTGAAAAAGGGGTTGTAGGTCTTGATGCCGCTGCCTTTGATTGCGGCATGCAAATGATGACGAGTGATTTTATCAAAACAATAAAAGCAGATAAGTATCCGTCTATATCCATAAACTTCATCTCGTTTGAACGAGTACCTGTCTATACAAAAGCTCCAGATCAGTTTAAAGGCAAACTCAAAATTTCATTGGCTGGGGTCACCAAACCGTTTGATGTAGATTGTACGATTGAAGTAAAGTCCAATGGATTTATTCATTTAAAAGGTGGCCGTCATTTTGTCTTTTCAGACTTTAGTTTGGAGGCGCCTACGCGGATGATGGGCATGGTAAGGGTTAACGAGAATCTTGATGTCAATTTTCACCTTGTTCTAAAACTTGAAGGCGAATAAGTGAGCAAACCATGAATTATAAATTATACATCGGCAAAATTTCAGGTATCAAGATTTTTATTCACTGGACATTTGTTCTGTTAATTGCCTGGATAGTTTACAACGATATAAAGGCCGGTTTAGAAACCATAGACATTCTTTGGTCGGTCACTTTTGTCTTTTCAATTTTCGGATGTGTAACCCTACATGAGTTGGGTCACTCACTTACCGCACAACGGTATCATATTAAAACAAGAGACATAACGCTGTTACCCATTGGGGGCGTTGCCAGTTTAGAATCCATTCCGGAAAAACCGAAAGAAGAATTATTTGTGGCCTTGGCGGGACCAGCCGTTAACATTGTTATTGCCCTTGCTCTTCTGCCCTTTGTGCATTGGCCAGAAGCGCTTGAGGGATTAGGTCAGGTGGGCGGTTCTAATTTTCTGCTCTCGCTGTTAAGCGTAAATCTTACACTGGCCGTGTTTAATATGATTCCGGCATTCCCCATGGATGGGGGCCGGGTCTTACGTGCTTTACTATCGTATAAAATGGATCGGGTTAAAGCTACCCGAATTGCCGCTGGCATTGGCCAGATCTTGGCGCTTGGTTTTGTTATTCTGGGCTTTTACGGAAATCCATTCTTAGTCTTCATCGGTGTCTTTATCTTTTTAGGCGCTCAGGCCGAAACAAAGCATCTGAAATCGAGAGCTCTGATTAGCGGAGTTACACTTCGCGATGTAATGATGCGTGAAGTTCCTTTGCTCGAAGGTTCGCAAACTATACGCGATGCCGCTCAGCAATTGCTGGATGGCCAAAACAAAACCTTTGTGGTGATGAGCGCGGGCAAACCCGTTGGAACATTAAGTCATTTGGAAATTGTGAGGGCACTGGGCGAACAAGGAGAGAATGCTTCTATCGAAAGTGCTATGGATAAAAATCTTCTTTATTTAGATGCCGAGCTATCGCTAGAAAATGGGTTGAGAGAATTACAACGGAGCAAGAAGCCCCTGGCACTTATCTCATTTCAAAATACTTTACTCGGTGTTGTAGATGTTCAAAACGTAACCGAGTTTCTTTTGATTCGCAGCGCAAAACAAAAATAATTCAATCAACAGATTCTGGGAAGTTGCTCACCAGCCAGATAATTAACTACGCGTCTTCCGCCAATGCGACTCGTCATTACTACTTGGCCAGGATGATCCGTAGTAACTTCGCCAATAATAGCCGCGTCAATTCCTTTATCATCCTGCTGCATTAATCTCAAAACAGAATCTGCAATAGCGGCATCTACAATTGCTATAAACAATCCTTCATTGGCAACATAAAGCGGATCAAGACCTAACATCTCGCACGCGCCTTCTACTTGTTCATCAACAGGAATATCTTTTTGAATAAGGTTCATTCCAAGTTTTGAAAATCCGGCCAATTCATTCATTACCGTTGCCACGCCTCCGCGAGTGGGGTCTCGTAAAAAATGAATTTGATCTCCGTGCTCATCAAGAATCTTTTTTATAAGATGATTTAGGTTTGTGGTGTCGCTCTCAATGGTTGTTTCAAATTCCAAGCCGTTCCGTTGCGACATGATGGCAATACCGTGTGTGGCAACCTTTCCACTTACTATTATTTTGTCTCCAGCTTTTATCCGATTGTAATGAATGTTTGCTTTAGGGTGAATAAGTCCTATTCCCGTGGTATTGATAAAAATCTGATCGCCTTTACCGCGCTCTACAACTTTTGTGTCTCCTGTAACAATTTTAACGCCTGCTTTTTCGCTAGCTGTTTTAATCCCAAGAAGAATTTCCCAAAAGTCTTCCATTCGCAAGCCTTCTTCAATAATAAAGCTGAGGGAAAGAAATTTTGGAATGGCTCCACACATAGCCAAATCATTGACTGTGCCATTTACCGCCAACTCACCAATATTACCGCCTCGAAAAAAAATGGGCGAGATCACAAAACTGTCAGTAGAGAAAGCATGTTTTCCGTTGAGTTCAAGATAAGCACCATCATGTTGTTGATCGAGGTGTTCATTTTTCAATAAATCAAAAACACCAGACTCCAACAATCGATGGGTGAGTAACCCACCACTGCCATGCCCCATGGTGATCACATCAAAATCAAGTTTGGGTAAGGGACAATTGAGTTTTATTGAGAGCTTCTTGTTCACGACTTCACCAGGTTATTGTTTGCATAATGATAATAGGCAGCACAGGCGCCTTCGCTGCTTACCATAGGCGCGCCCAAAGGATGCTCGGGATTACATTGAGTTCCAAAATTTGGACATTGAATTGGTTTCTTTAACCCTTTCATAATGGCCCCCGAAATGCATTCAGCGTTTTCAGGTACGGGTTTTAGATTCAAATTAAATTTCTTACGAGCGTTATACCGGGCATACTCATTTTTTACTTCATAGCCACTTTCAGGTATCTCACCTATCCCTCTCCAGGTACGATCCGAAATCTCAAAGACTTCGTAAATCGTTTTTTGCGCCAATCTATTTCCCTCCTGCTGCACAACGCGGGCGTATTGATTCTCCAATTTAGCCTCTCCGCGTTCCAATTGAATTACAGTCATTAAAATCCCTTGAAGTAAATCAACCGGTTCAAACCCTGTTACTACAATGGGCACTTTATACCTTTCAACAATCGGTTCATACTCCTCCATACCCATTATTGTGCACACATGACCTGCGGCAAGAAAGGCATCGATACGCGTTTCCGGATCGCTAAGGATTGCCTCCATAGCCGGAGGAACCAAAACATGCGAGGCAAGAATACTAAAATTATTGACTCCCAACTTGTGAGCATGAACTACGGACAACGCGTTGGCGGGCGCAGTAGTCTCAAATCCAACAGCAAAAAAAACAACCTCTGTGGCTGGGTTGTCTTGTGCAAGTTTAACGGCCTCTAAGGGCGAATAGACGATCCGAACATCGGCCCCAGTAGCTTTTACTTCTAGCAAACTTTTCTTTGAGCCCGGCACACGTAACATATCCCCAAAGGAACATAAAATCACATTTTTGCTTTCCGCTAAATAAATCGCTTCATCATTGATGCCTAAGGGAGTAACACATACCGGACAACCCGGACCATGTACCATCGTTATCTCAATAGGCAACATTTCTAAAATTCCGTTTTTCACAAGGCTGTGCGTTTGGCCGCCACAAATTTCCATGATGGTCCATGGCTTTGTTGTAATCCTTTTTATTGTGTCAACCAGATCTTTAACAGTAGTTGCATCCCGAAATTCTGAAAGGTATTTCATGCTTCGTTTCTTTTATTCTTTTGAAACCATGCAAACAAAAAAAGCAGACCTATGATAAGAAGCGGCAAGGATATAATGAGTATCCATAAAAGATATTGGCGTGCATAAAGGGCATAGGCAATGGCCAGAATCAAAAACGCCAGGCCACCTATCCACTCTCTTTTCCATGAGAGTACAAGTATCACAACAATTATAATTGCTGGAATTAAATGTATCGCGAATGATCCAAGCACTCGGATAAAATTTCCTTCTTCTGTAAAAACATCGGTGGCAAAAAGGCCCATAAACCCGGCAAACATTATGGTAAGAATGCGGGGCGTCCAGAATAAAAATGGGTTTATGCGAGCATTCATATTACTTCACGTTTCAGAAGTGTTTGAATCAAGATCATTGAGCTCGCCCATTTGTTTGATGTATTCAAATGTTTTATGTGCCTCCTCTTCGTCTACAAGACTTATGGCTACCCCTACGTGCACTAATACATAATCGCCCACTTTCGCTTCCGGCACCATCGATAGGTTTACTTCTTTCATGATTCCGCCAAAAGAAACTTTGCCAAAGCGAAAGGTTTCGTCTAGTTGACCAGTAATGGCTGTAAGTTTTCCGGGTATAGCAAGGCACATAATTTATTCGGTTAAACTCATCACCAAAGACGTTGATTCCACCTGTTTCTTTCGATCAAAGGCCAGGCATGCTAATTGACCTAGAGCAATATTTTCATCATTGGGCGAGAGCTCCTGATGAAAATATATTTCATAATGTTCTTGAAGCTTCTTACTAACAAGATCGACAAGCAAAGCATTTTGAAACACGCCTCCGCTTAGCGCTACCCGCTGCACGTTAAATTTCTTTGCTACTTCTAAAACCACATCCGCCAGGTAAACATGAAACTTGAGTGCTATTTCATTCTTACTTATCCCTTTGTTAATGTCGAAGATAATTTGTTTCATGAGACTCATTACATCAAGGTCGTCTTCATGCCAGGTAATTTTGTAGGTATCCGCACAATGACCATAAGCCGCCAGAGTCTCTAATAATAAAGAAGCCTCTCCTTCAAACGAATTGTATTCACAGATCTCTAATAAAGCTGCCACGCCATCAAATAATCTTCCAACGCTGGAAGTATAAAGTGTGGGTTTGCTTTGAATTAGCTTAGAATAATATAGCCACTCCTTTTCGTTGAAATAATTTTTTACGTTGGTCTCCTGTAAAAAATCCTTACAAAGAAATAGCGCTGATAGTCTGGGTTGGCGGGCCATCAAATCACCTTGCCAAACAGGGAAATAGCCAAAGTGGGTTAAGCGCTCAAGTTGTTGATCTTTATAGAAGAAAAATTCGCCACCCCAACTCTGGTTGTCCTCGCCATAGCCAGTGCCATCCCACACAACACAAAGCGTGGGTGAAGCGGTTTGTAGTTTCTCGTTTTCAGCAAGTACCGCGTAGGCATGCGCTTTATGATGCTGAACTTTCTCTATAGGAATATTCCAATCTTTCGCTAATTGTATACCCAGCCGTGAAGAAAAATAATTTGGATGCGCATCAATTACTATTCGATCAGGTTGCGCGCGCAGAAGTCTTAATAGGTGATTGACCGCCCCACGAAAACTTTCCTGACTTTCAAAACTTTCAAGATTGCCTAGGTACTGACTGGCATAAATCCGGCCGTTGACTTGCAAAGCAAAGGAACTCTTCATATCCGCACCCATTGCCAATACGCATTCGCTGGAAGTTGAAAAACTTGCATTAATCAAATTGGGAGCATAGCCCCGCGATCTGCGAATAATAATTCGTTGATTTCCATTCGTAAACCGAACCACGCTGTCATCCTGAGCGACCTGAATGTCCCGATCGTTTATCAGGAAAACATCTGCAAAATCCCTAAGATTTTCCTGTGCGCTTTCATCTGTAAATAATATGGGCGATCCGCCCGCATTGCCGCTGGTTGCAATCAGCGGTTTGGCGAAAGCTTTTAACAGTAACTCAAAAAGTGCCGTGTAAGGAAGCATCGCTCCAATCTGATTGAGACCCGGAGCAATTTCCTCTATGCAAATTCCGGATTGAGGTCTTTTTATTTTTGCTAAAACTATCGGGCTTTGAATACTTTTTACTGCTCCTCTTTCAGTTTCACTAAGCTCAACATCCTTTTCCAGCATTTCCATATCCGGATACATCACCGCAAAGGGTTTGTGTGGCCGATGTTTGCGCTCCCGAAGTTTTGTAATGGCCGATTCATTCGTAGCATCTGCCATTAAAAGATATCCACCAATTCCCTTTACAGCGGCAATCTTACCTGCTTCCAGTTTTTTCACTAGTTCATTCAAAGCAACATCCCATGTTGTAGCTAATGGTAGCCCTTGATTATCGACAAGTCTAATGGAAATGGTGCACTCAGGACAAGAGTTTGTTTGCGAAAAATGTCTGCGGTCGTAAGGATCATTGTACTCGCGCTGGCAATTCTTACACATAGGAAATGCAGCCATCGTAGTGAGTGGACGATCGTAGGGTAAAGATTGAATAATGGAATACCGCGGACCACAATGGGTGCAGGTTGTAAATGGATAATTAAAGCGCTTGCTAGTGGGGTCTTTTATCTCGGCACTACAATGACTACATAAGCCTAAATCCGGTGTTATTAAAAGCGTTGGGGAGCCAGTTGAATCGCTCTCAACAATTTGAAAGTCTGTTGCGTTTTGATCAGCAATCCCTTCTAAATAAAAGTGCGTGATTTTTGATTCTGCGGGGGCATCATCGGTAAGTAAATACTTAAACATTTCAATTTGTTCCGGGGAACCTCCGGCTTCAATCTTTACACCATCCACACCGTTGCACACCCAACCTTTTATGTTTAGCCAGTTTGCCAACTTGTAAACAAAAGGCCGAAAGCCAACGCCTTGCACTATTCCTTCTATATGGATATGAACCCATTTCATGCGAACTGTAAATTCCGGTGCTTCTGGTTTTCGAGCCAGGTGTACCATTGAGTAACACCTTCCCCTGTGGTGCAGGAGAGTTCCATAAACTCTATAGACGGATTTACTTTTCTTCCGTAACTTTTTAAAGCTTCCAAATCAAATTTTAAATAAGGGAGCAAGTCAATTTTATTAATGATACACAGCTGACTGCTCTGAAACATATCCGGATACTTTAAGGGTTTATCCTCGCCTTCGGTTACGCTTATCACTACCACGCGTTTTTGCTCACCTAGATCAAACATGGCGGGGCACACCAGGTTACCGATGTTTTCAATAAAGAGAATACTCTCATTCTGTATGTTCAGTTGATTGACCGCCTCCGAAATCATCTGCGAATCCAAATGGCAACCTTTGCCTGTGTTAATTTGTACTACGGGTGCCCCCGATGAAGCTATCCGGTCTGCATCATTCGAAGTTTGCTGGTCGCCTTCTATTACATAGATGGATTCTTTTCCTATTAAATCGTTAAGGGTTCGCTCCAGCAAAGCGGTTTTACCCGAGCCCGGAGAACTTACCAGGTTAATTGCAAGAATATTTTTGGCAAGAAAATATCCGCGGTTCCGTTCCGCCAACAAATTATTCTTTAACAAAATATCTTGCTCAAGATCTATTTGCTTGCGTCCATTCGGCAACGGGGTTGGCGCAGGTTCTATGGGTGTTAACAACAGGGTATCTATGTTCAACGGTTGTGGTTTTTCAACCCGATGAATACTTACTTTTGCATCACTATCACATCCGCAGGTCGCACACATATTTATTAATTTAAGATCATCGATTTTATTTGCAGTTCTTTTCCCTGAATAATTTGTAAGAGTGGCTCCCCGCAGAGTGGACACACATCAAAGAGTTCCTTAATTTGAAACTCGCAATCGCACTCGATGCATCTAGCCCGCGCTTCCACATGAATAATTTTTCTTTTTGCGGTTTGTAAAACGGTGTTCTTAACAGCCGCCTCCCAGGCAAAATCAAGTGCATGGCTGTCTACTCCGGCTAAATCGCCAATGATTAAATCAATCGACTCGACTGTTTGAGCGTGGTGTTCTTTCACTTTCTCTTCAGCCGTTTCTACAATGCTCATCACTATTGATAACTCATGCATTTTAGTAGAGGTTAAAAATTATTTTCTCGTTCTCTCCTTTGATCGAATAAAAAGATGCCGCATACTCAAAAAAAGTAAGGCGGCACCAACGGTAAGCGCAAGCGGAATATAATGTTGAGGATTTGCAACGTAATGGCCAGGGCTCAGCGGACTTTCGTGACCGTGACCCGGATGCGCAAACACAAAAATGGGTGTTAATGCGAATACAATCAGGATGAGTTTTTTCATAATCGTTTTCATAAAAGATGATTTTGTGAATTCTAAAGTAGTAAATCTGCATTGGGCTAAGATTGATAAAAGTCACCCAGCCGGATGAATTTTATCATTAAATCAAAATATTATAATAGCTAAGCTTGTTAGCTGTTTTTGCGAAAAGTTTTACACTATCTAGAAACTTTCTAAAGAAAATCTGACATGCTTACCGAAATTTCAACTCAACGAAAAACTTACTACGAAGAACTGCAGGATAAAGGCTATTCGCGCAGAGACTTCTTAAAGTTTTGCACAATGATAGCAGCCTATATGGGCTTGCAATCGAGTGGCGCTGCGCAGGTGGCCGAAGCTTTGAAAACTAAGCCCCGGGTACCTGTTATCTGGCTTCATTTTCAGGAGTGCACTTGCTGCAGCGAATCCTTTATTCGCTCTTCGCACCCCATTGTTGCCGATATTATTTTAGACAAGCTTTCGCTTGACTACACAGAAACCTTAATGGCGGCCGCGGGTCATCAGGCTGAAGAGGCTATGCAAAAAACCATGAAAGATCACTATGGTGAATATGTATTGTGCGTGGAAGGTTCAGTGCCAGCAGGGGCCGATGGTGTGTATTGTATGATCGGTGGGAAATCGTCAATGGACATCTTGCATGAAGCTGCCGCAGGCGCAAAGGCTGTTATTTGTTGGGGAAGTTGTGCAAGCAATGGCTGTGTGCAGGCCGCCAAGCCTAATCCCACCAAAGCAACACCCATTCACAAAATCATTAAAGGCAAACCAATTATCAAAGTTCCAGGCTGCCCGCCAATTGGTGAAGTAATGGCCGGTGTGCTGGTTCATATTTTAACTTTTGATACGCTTCCGGCATTGGATGGCATAGGAAGACCCAAAGCTTTTTACTCGAAGCGGGTGCACGACAGTTGCTACCGCAGACCTTATTATGATGCCGGTATGTTCGTTGAAACTTTTGATGATGAAAATGCAAAGCGCGGTTACTGCTTATACAAAGTAGGATGCAAAGGACCGAGTACCTACAATGCATGCGGTATTATAAAATGGAATAATGGTACAAGTTATCCCATTCAGTCTGGCCATGGATGCTTTGGTTGTAGCGAAGAAAGCTTCTGGGATAATGGACCTATTTATGAGCGCATGGTTAATGCGGGTGGTTTTGGAATAGAACAAAATGCCGACAAAGTGGGCATGGTAGCCTTGGGTGTAACGGCTGCCGGTATAGCCGCGCATGCTGTTGCTACTAATCTGCGCAAGCATAAAGTAGTTGACGAGTTAATTGCTGAAGGAAAACAATCGGAACACGAACTTAAAAAAGATTAATCATGGCACGAATTGTTGTGGATCCCATCACCCGAATCGAAGGGCACTTGCGGATCGAAGCAGAAATAAATAATGGAAAAATTGAAGAGGCCTATAGCTCGGGCACTATGGTGCGGTTGATTGAAGAAATCCTGCGAGGTCGTGACCCGCGCGATGCCTGGGCTTTTGTCGGTCGCGTATGCGGAGTTTGCACTACCGTTCACTCGCTGGCATCTATTCGCGCTGTTGAAGATGCCCTGAAGATTGTAGTTCCTCCTAATGCAGAATTAGTGCGTAACTTAATGTTCTGTGCACAGAATATTCATGATCACGTTGTTCATTTCTATCACCTGCACGCATTGGATTGGGTAGATGTAGTAAGCGCCTTAAAGGCTGATCCCAAGAAGACCTCTGAAATTGCACAAAGTATATCTCATTGGCCTAAGAGTTCGCCCGGCTATTTCTCTGATCTGCAAAAACGTTTAACAAAATTTGTAGAAAGCGGTCAGCTCGGAATTTTTGCTAATGGCTATTGGGGGCACCCCGCTTATAAACTTCCTGCAGAAATAAATCTGATTGGAGTAGCTCATTACCTGGAAGCATTAGAGTGGCAAAAAGAAATTGTTAAAGTGCATACCATCTTCGGAGGAAAAAATCCGCACCCTAATTTTTTGGTGGGTGGCATGGCCTGCTCGATTAGTCTGGATGATTCAAGTGGTATAAATGCTGAGCGACTTGCTTATGTTCATCAACTTCTCAAACAAGCAAAGGAGTTTGTCGAGCAAGTGTACATTCCCGACTTGCTTGCAATCGCACCATACTATCTGGATTGGGGTGCTATTGGTGGTGGGTTAGGAAACTATCTTGTGTATGGCGATTTGTCTACTTCCTCGTATACTGACACTCAGAATTACAAATTCCCGGCTGGCGCTATTTTAAATAAGGACTTAAGTAAAATTCATGAAGTGGATTTGCGCAATGATTCCGAAGTGCAGGAATTCATTCCGCACAGCTGGTACGAGTATGCTGGTGGTGATGGTGTTGGCCTGCATCCCTGGAAAGGTGAAACGAAATTGAATTATACCGGACCTAAGCCACCGTTCGATCATTTGAATGTAGAAGAAAAATACAGTTTCTTAAAAACTCCTCGATGGAAAGGAAACGCTATGGAGGTTGGTCCGTTGGCCCGGGTGTTGGTAGGTTATGCCAGCGGTCGCGAAGATTTTAAAGAAGTGGTTGATAGTACGCTTTCAAAATTAAATGTTCCTGCCACAGCATTGTTCTCAACGCTAGGTCGCACCGCAGCGCGGGGTCTTGAAACGATTCTTGTATCGCAATGGGCACTTGAATTCTATGATCAACTCATTGGTAATATCAAGAGTGGTGATACCCGAATGGCCAATATGGAAAAATTTAAGCCCGAAACATGGCCAGCGAGTGCCATGGGCGTTGGTCATACAGAAGCGCCCCGGGGAGCGCTGGCACACTGGATTGATATTGAAGATCAGAAAATTAAAAATTATCAGTTGGTCGTGCCTTCAACGTGGAATGCTTCTCCACGTGATCTGGAAGGAAAGCCCTCTGCTTATGAATCCGCTTTGAAGGACACCCCGATTGCTGACATCAATAAGCCTGTTGAAATTCTTCGTACGATTCACTCCTTCGACCCATGCCTGGCTTGTGCTGTGCATTTGTATGATGAAGATGGCAAACATGTTAATAAAGTTCAGGTACTCTAATTATGGATTATGAACAGTACAACAGTATCATCGAAACCTCAATTGCTAAGGCGAGTTTTTGTATGGGAGTTGCCAGTACGTTATTATCATTGGCTTAATGCCGGTTGCATTTTAGTCTTGATCGCTACGGGTCTTATCATTGGTGATCCCCCAGCCATCATGACCAGCAAAGAAGCTCATTCAAGCTATTGGTTTGGAACAACGCGCTTCATTCATTTCGTGGCCGCCTATATTTTCCTGTTCAATTTTTTGTTCCGGATCTATTGGGGGTTTGTCGGGAATAAGTATGCCAGTTGGAAAAACTTCATTCCAACCAACCGCCAATATTTTAAAGACATGTGGAATATTCTGAAGTCCGACATTTTTATGACCAAGGGATACAATGTGCACACTATAGGGCACAACCGTTTAGCGGGCTTTATTTACTTTATGACCTTTATTGCTTTTGGCATTCAATGCCTTACCGGCTTTGGCTTGTATTCTGCCATGAGCGATTGGTGGTTGCCAAATTTATTCTCGTGGGTACCTTACCTGCTTGGAGGCGATTTTATGGTGCGTACCATTCACCACTGGGCAACCTGGTTTTTTATTTTGTTTACCGTAGTGCATGTGTATCTCGTATTTTATCATGACTATGTAGAGGGCCATGGTGAAATTTCCAGTATGGGAGGTGGTTGGAAATTTATTGAAGAGGAAATTTTCAAAAAGAAAGAAGAAAATAAAAAATAGTAACTTATGACTTCATCGCCTGTTCTTATTCTTGGAATTGGTAATTACCTGATGGGCGATGAAGGTTTGGGTGTTCATTTTGTTAATCAACTAAAGGAAGAAGTGGAGCCCGGACTTGCCGACTTTTTAGATGGTGGCACGGCCGGGTTTCAATTAATGGAATACCTGGAATCATACCCTAATATAATTATGATTGATGCCACGTTGGATGGAAAACCTGCGGGTACCATTCAAAAAGTTAAGCCACGCTTTTCAAAAGATTTTCCAAGTGCCATGAGCACGCACGAAATCGGGTTGAAGGATTTAGTCGAAGGATTGCTGCTATTGGGGAAAATGCCCGATATCCATCTATTCATTATGTCAATTGAAAAGATACAGCCGTTAAGCACCTTGCTTTCGCCTGAAATTGAAATTACGCTACCTAAACTGAAACGTGAGGTGATTGAATTGGCGAGACATCTCTCAGCGCACGCGCCACAACCTGCGTAAACTACTTTCTGATTTTATCGAGATAAAGTTTTGAGGCCTGCTCCACCCAGCGGTCGCGTTGAATTCGGCCCGGAAAAAATTCCACAACATCTGTGAGGGCACTAATTGATTCGTCTGTGAATTCACTGATCTGCCGGTAGGTAAAAATACCGTGCTTATTTAACTTCTTTTCAATTCCTGGGCCTATGCCATTAATTACTTTGAGATCGTCTTTACTCTCTGTACTATTTTTATCAGCCGTGTTTTTACTTACCGGTTTCGGCATAGATTTTCTCTCTTGAGCATCTGTTCTTAACTCGGAGAGTTCAATTTCAAGCTTTTGTCTCACCGACTCTAATTGAGCAATTTCATTTTTTAGAGGCTCTAACTCATTACTCTCGGATGATGTAACGTGCTGAGCATTCTCTAATTCTGTTTTAAGCCTTTCGTTTTCGCGCGAAACTTCTAAAAAATCTTCGCGGAAGGTTTCTCGTGCCCGGCTCAGTGTGATCTCAGATTTTTGAGATTGTTCCTGAAGCAATTGTTCGGAGGTTTGTAAGGCGGCCCGCTCGATTAATAATTGTTGAACAGCTTCATCCTTTTTTGAAACGGTTTGCTGATTGAGCGCCCAAAACAAAGCAAATCCTATAAAAACGGAAACCAAAATCATAATCAGGATTTCGGCAATAGCTAATGCCGACTCATGTGGGTTAATATTTTCGGGTTGGGGGCTCAAGCCCTTAACCCAAAACAAATACCAGAACGATGCTCCCAGGCACCACACTAAAAAAATTCCTACTAAAATGTAAATGAATCGCATAGAATAAATACTGGGTGAAAGTAAACAAAAATTTGATTGACAATCTTACCCTATTCACTTTTCATTTTCCTTTCCAGCGTATTTGTTAATTCGCGTATTACCTCATCCATTTTTGTAACGGTCTGGTCAAGGTAATTAATCAATTCCTCAACCGCGGCAGGCGAATGCAATTCAAACTTGATCAATCGTAACAACCCGAGCATGGTGGCAACAGGTGCGCGCATTTCGTGCGAATTTTTAAATGACATCTCGTGGATGAACTTCATATTCTCATCCATTTTTGCTTTTAAGGTCAGGTAATTGGTAATATCAACAGCCGAACACAACACCTCTTGCGGATAGCCCTGATTATCGCGCGAATACACGGAGTCACGCAACATAATAGTATGGTAATTATCTTGTTTGCTTTTAAACCGAAGTGAACATTCGAGTAACTGCCCTGGCTTTGATTGAATTAACTTTGCTGTATGATCCCGCATTTTTGGTTGATCCTCAGGGTGCAATACTTCATGATAAAAATTCTGTGAAATGTGCACGAGTTCCTCTTCTGCATAGCCCATGTCACGCATAATGTTGCCGGTTGCAAAACTCATCCGCTTGGCCATAAAGTCGTACATAGTGATGCCCGAAAGTGAAACCTTTAAAATGCCTTGAACAAGGTTTTCTTTATCTACTAAATCCGCATTAAGCTTTTGTATATTTTTTTGAGCGGTAATATTTATGTTTAGTCCCCCTACTTGTAGTGCTTCTCCATCCGCTGAACGATACAACACCTTACCTCGGGATAATATCCATATATACTTACCATCCTGATGCAACATTCGGAACTCTTGTTCCCAAGGGTCATCTGATTTAAGGAAGAGTTGTTGATTTTCAATTGCCCGAACTCTATCATCCGGATGGATTCGTTCTTTCCATAGTGAATTAGAAACCACGCCTTCTATAGGCCCCAACCCCAACATCTTAAACCAACCAGCACCATGAAGTGTTTGATCAGTTTCTGTATTCCATTCCCACCAGCCCTCGGTGGTTGCATCCAGAATGCGTTCAAGTCGAATGAGTTTATCTTTAATTGAATCGGGCATGTTACTCGCTTATTAACTAAGAGGAGTTCCTATTACTTCCATTCATGGGTCCCCATCTTAGTAGAAATATAAATTTAGTCAAAATTGCTCGGTTCGTGCAACCAACCGGGGTGCTTGTGCGTCTTATGCATAATTCACTTATGTATAAGTCCATGATGCATTCACCTGAGCTATTAAAAGGCACCCTGCAAACTATTCTTTTAAAAGTTTTAAAAGACCATGGCCGCATGTATGGATATGAAATTACTCTGCGTGTAAAAGAATTGTCGGGCGAACGAATTCTATTAACCGAAGGAGCTTTGTATCCAACCTTGCATAAACTTGAAGCTGAAGGGATGTTAAAGACAGAAGTAATAACCATAGGAAAAAGAGTGAGAAAATATTATTCTCTTACATCCGATGGAAGATCATTGGTTAAAGCACGCGTAAATGAATTAATCGCGTTTATTAAAACGATGGGAAATGTATTGCAAGTGGAATTGAATTAAGAAGAGAAGGATACTGGATGCGGGTCTCTGGATACTCGATTAAACTAGCGACAAGCATCTAGCATCAAAAAATGTTGCTGTGAATAGATTAACAAACGACCATATCGAATGCATCATCAAAGACCTTAACTACCGAGGTATTGTAGCCGATGGTATTCAGGAGGAGTTAATCGATCACATTTGTTCGGGTGTTGAAACGGAGATGAACCAAGGAAAAAAATTTATTGATGCCTATCATCACATCTTAAAATCATTTGGAAACACAGCGGGTTTACAGGAGACCCAACAAGAAATTATAAAATCTGAAAACACTAAGTCGAGAAATATGCTTAAAAATTATTTTACAATCGCCATGCGCAATTTGCGCAAACATAGTTTCTACACATTTATAAATGTTGCTGGCCTTTCGGTGGGGCTGGCAATTTGTTTTATCATTCTACTATTTGTAATTAATGAAACGAGTTATGATAAACATTTTGAAAATGGCGATCGCATTTATCGAACGAAAAGCGAAATCAAGTTTGGTGGCAATCACTATAACATGCTGTATGCGCCTCCCATTCTGGCAAGTGCACTTGTTGCTGAATATCCTGAGGTGGAGGCTGCAATCCGTTTTCGGGAACGAGGCTCCTATCTAGTTAAGCGAAACATTGACAATATTAAGGAAGACAATGTAATCTGGACAGATAAGGATTTCTTTAAAGTATTTTCTATTCCAGTTATTGCAGGCAATGCAGAAACTGCACTAGCCGAACCTAATACAATCGCTATTAGTGAAAAGATTGCTGAAAAATATTTTCCTGGTGAAAATGCGTTGGGACAAACCCTAATCCTGGATAATAAAATGAACATGAAGATTACGGCTATCTATAAAACGTTACCGCAAAACACTCATTTTCATTTCGATATTCTTATTTCAATGGAAGGTTTGGATGAAGCCAAAAGGCTGGTGTGGTATAGCAATAATTTTCAAACCTATCTTCTCCTGCGGTCGGGTGCTGACGTAAAACAATTGGAAAGCAAATTCACGGAGTTAGTTGTGAAGCATGCCATGCCACAAATGGCAGAACTGTTAGGTGGGGATTTTACCATGGAAAAATTTATTGCTGCAGGAAATAAAATGGAATACACACTGCAACCCCTTTCGGATATTCACTTAAAAAGTTCTTTGCAGGGTGAGTTCGAACCCAACTTCGACATCGCCTATGTCTACCTGTTTGTGGCTATTGCCTTATTCATTCTCATTATCGCCTGCATCAACTTCATGAATCTTTCCACCGCGCGTTCTGCGAATCGCGCTAAAGAAGTAGGCATCCGAAAAGTAATGGGTTCTTTCCGTTCACATTTAATGCGACAGTTTCTTACCGAATCAATATTACTAACCTTCATTTCCATTCTTCTCGCAGTCCTATTTGCCTACCTGTTGCTTCCTCTTTTCAATCAACTTTCATTAAGAACACTTTCCATTCCATTCCAGCAACCCATGCTTTATGGAATCATTATTCTGGCTGCTTTGACTGTAGGGCTATTAGCGGGCATTTATCCCTCCTTCTTCTTGTCTGCTTTTAAACCCGTCAGTGTGTTGAAAGGACATGTTGCCTTGGGTATGAAGAGCGGGCTTATCCGAAGCGCCCTGGTGGTTTTTCAATTTACGGTTTCCATTTTTCTGGTGATTGGCACCCTGGCCGTTAATCGACAGCTCAATTATATCCAAAACAAAAAATTGGGCTTTAATAAAGATCAGGTGATTGTAATTGAAGATGCCTATGCATTGGGAAGCAATCGGCTGCCTTTCAAAGATGAAATAATGCGCAGCGGAAAAATGGAAAACGCAACCATGACGGGCTTCTTGCCAGTGAGTGGCTCATGGCGAAGTGATAATCCCTGGTGGGTAGAAGGTCGCGATCCTGCTGTGCAGGAAAATATGGTGAGCATCCAGAATTGGCGTGTAGATTATGATTACATAAAAACCATGGGGATGAAGATCAAGGAGGGTCGTGATTTTTCACGCGAGTTTCCTTCCGATTCAACGGCAGTCCTTATCAATGAAGCTTCTATTAAGAGATTCAATTTCACAGGAGATATCATTGGTAGTAAAATCGCAACGTTTGGTGATAGTGGCAATGGTGAACCGGATCGCAACAAACTGATTACACTTACGGTGATAGGCATTGTTGAAGATTTTCACTTTGAATCTCTTAAAGAAAATGTGAGCCCCTTGATGATGGAGCTGAACGAAAAATCGGAAGGACCCATTTCATTTCGTTTCCAATCGCAAAACACACAAGAGGTTATTCAACTGACAGAGGCCAAATGGAAAGAGCTGGCCCCTGGCCAACCTTTCACATATTACTTTTTGGATGACCGCTTTGGTAGCATGTATGCAGCCGAAACCCGGCTTGGAAACATCTTTGGAATATTTTCTGTCCTCGCAGTTCTGATTGCATGCCTTGGATTATTTGCCCTCACTGCGTTTACCGCAGAACAACGTATGAAAGAGATTGGCATCCGAAAAGTGCTAGGCGCCAGCATCAGCAGCATCGTGATGTTGCTTTCGAAAGAATTGGGCAAACTTGTTTTAATTGCATTTGTTTTGGCGGCACCGTTGGCCTGGTACGGTATTGATTGGTGGCTGAAGGATTACAACTACAAAACCGAAATTGGTGTTGGATTATACCTTATGGCGGGATTGGTTGCTTTTCTGATTGCCCTTGCTACCATGAGCTTTCAATCCTTCAAGGCGGCATCGAGTGATCCTGTGAAGTCGTTGCGAAGTGAATAAGTTAGTCAGGGCCTGTAAAGAAAATTGATCTGATTATTTAACATCCCGAATCAAATTCCTAACCCTTGGTCTGTGTCTTTACAGACCAAGTTCATTTCATGACCGGGTCTCAACTTTTCTACTCAAACTATCATCCATTTTCTACGTTGGGGCGCGCTTGGTTTGGAAAGAAAAAGGAAAGCATGCCCGGGAACAAAGCTTTAATCTGGGTTACATCCATCACCGTTTGGTGCAGCACAATATATCGTTGATTACCAAAACTATTTATCGGTACAACTTCAATGGGTCATTTAACAACGCTTCGGGGTTACCTACCTTACTTAAGCAACACTCCGTAAAATTTATCGATCGAATGCTCAGCAGCTTTGTGGATGGGACTATCGGTCACGGTTCCCAAATTGATGGCGATAAAAACATAAATATTCTGTTTCGGAAAAAAATAGAGATTGCATCCGGCACCAATGCCTCCACCACTATGACCATACGCAACCTCACCCTGAAACAAGGTATAATCCAAACCCAATCCATAAGCAGGATTTCCTTTGCTGTCTTTAGCCCATGTTTTCATTAAGTCAAGTGTAGATGGCAAAAGCAGTTGTCCTTCCATCAGGCCTCGGAGAAACTTCACGGCATCTACCGGAGTAGCCACAATACCATCATCACCAATTAATGAAGCCACATTGTTGCGTTGCATCTGCGAAACATTTTCTACGATGCTACTGCTGTAGCGATCCCAATAGGAATTCACCAACAGTGGGTAGTTGAGATAACCTGCCTCATGACGATAAAATGTGTTGTTAAGCCCCAACGGTTTGAAAATCGTCTCTGATAGAAATGCGGTATGATCACCTGTAAGCGCATCCGCAATAAGCGCCAACAACACATAGTTAGTATTGCGATAGGAGTACTTGCTGCCGGGTTCAAAATCCAACGGCTTGTCCTCAACATACTTAAGATATTCTTCTGGCTCAAATTTATAATCTGTATGCTGAAGGAACTTAGCCACATAATCCGGTTGGAAATTGTATTCCGGAATACCCGAAGTGTGGTTCAACAACATTTGCATGGTAACGCGATCACCCCCGGTAATGTATCGGGCATATTTTTCTGGCAAGTAATTGGTCATGGGCGCCTGCAAATCGATTTTGCCTTGTTCATACAATTTCAAAATACCAACCGCCATATACGTTTTTGAAACACTCTGAAGGTATTGAAGATGGCAGGCCTCCATTGGTGTATTGTTTTCAATCTTCGCCACACCGGCTGCCGATGTCCACCAGCCTTCGTTTGAATAAATCGCCAACGCACAACCCGGAATTCCTTCGGTGACCAGTTGATCAATCACGGGCCGAATCTCTTTTGCTTTAGAATAGTTTGGATTGATTTCCTGTGATGACACGCAGGTGGTGACGTTTAAATCCTGCATATAGGATGCACAACTGCTCAATATTAAAATCACGGCAGGAAACACAATTATATTTTTCATATGATGAAGTTTAATAGAATTATTTACTGAGATGAATGCGTGAACCAACCTGTATAAGTGTTTCCGGCACAAGCGGAATGCTTTGATTATATCCGCTGATAAGCAAAAACTGGTACGAGATGAATGGAGAAATATAGATCTTGTCAGAATACGATTGGTAGCCCACTGAGATTCCTAGGGGTAATGTAAACATGCCCTTGCCCTTGTTTCCCATTGACTCCCAAACTCCGTTGATTTGTTTATATGATTCTACCGGACGGAATGCATACATGTAACCCGCTCCAGCTTTTAATTCGGTATACGCACCTGAAGAAATGTTGGGCCTCCAAACTGCCTGAGAGTAAAGCAGGACTCCATTGCCTACCGTTTTGTTGTGATGCCATGTGGCACTAAATTGCTGCACCCAGTTGCTTTTGCCGTTGTAACTTAACTCGGTACCAAGCCCAAACCCGATGTTTGAAAAATTTGACTTCATATCCTTAAAAGGCATGGAAAGATTATGAAACTGAACCATAACGATGATGGGAAAATTCCGGTAGTCATTTTGAGCATCCGGTTGTGCCAGCAAGGAGCCAGTCAGACAAAAAGCCAGAAGCATTGTACCAATTTTTGATTTCATCCGTATTATATTTGGTTTACTCAGAGGATGTTTGCCTGACACTTGTAAAGTGCATTCAGCCCCTGATTACAGTGCAAGTTTACGCGAACTGATGTGCTATGGACGCGGAATTCTGAGGTTTCCCCCTGAGATGTAGCAGCTTTTCCGGTAAAGTGTAATCACGCTGGCTGAAACCAGCCTTTAAATGCAGGTGCCCTGAGGCGACTTACTGGAATTTCGGTCGGAAAGTTTGTTGTTTTCTGAAGCATTACTAAAATCTTCCCGTTGTCAGCCCGCTTAAAACCCGATATGATCTGGCGGTGAACAATGTATTGCCGGTTAAGACGGTAAAAATGAGCAACCGGTAATGTCTTTTCAATTTTGTCGAGTGATTGAGTCAGGTAATATTTTTTGCCTCCAAGCTGACTTGCCACAGCGTAATCCTCGTCTACATAAAAACCTTCCAGTTCATCATACGACAACCGGATGTCTAGTTTCCCCTGCTTCACAAAAAGCCCATCCGATTTGATCTGATTCTCCTGTTGTCGGGTTGCTTCCGATTTCTGATAAAGTCGATAAAAATGAAGCCCGAGGTAAATGCCATTGATTACAAAAAACCAGATACTGATGATAAACAAATCAATGGTATAGAAATTCAGTGGAGCGGGTTTTCCCTTTGCAATTAAACTGACTAACTCAGTAAGTATACTAATAATGAAAATTCCTATAAATAGCGTGCTGAATAATTGAAATAGTATGCGCTTCAACAAACCTTTTTCAAACGGCCATCTTCTATCAAGATACAGGATAAAAGAACGCACGCCCCACCAGGCCAGATAACCCTGCACCGTATCAATTGTAAAGGTGAGTAGTAAAAACCAACTCAGTTGGATGTTCGAATAGGTGAGGTAATAATTAAATGCGCTGATGAAAGGAATGATAATAAGAAACAACGTCACATCCGGGTGATAAGGATTTTTGTGGGAGTGGTTGTTTGCGTTCATCTTTTAGTGATCGGTGTCTGACGCGATACGTCTTTGTTAATGGACAATATTTATAAGCTAACTCTGGAATGCAGAAACAATTATTGATGCTACTGACTGGCAAAAAGAGCGAGTCCAATAAAAAATTGCAAGCATGGTCTTTTTCATAGCAAATCAAATTTAATGCATTTGACTAACTTCAGTGTTCAAGTGTCGTCACTCGAAAAAAACGATACGATACCGGGATAAATCACATATCGGGTTTTTAGTGCATTTAACGGAAACGAATTCATTCCTTAAGTTGGTCGTTATTATCTTTAACCCAACTTTAGCATTCTTAACATCGACAACGTTAACTCAAAGAATGTTATATTAGTCAAATAAACCAACCCAGCATTACTATGAAAAAATCTATTTTCCTTGTTGCGTTCCTTCTAATCGTTGGTTACGCATCTGCACAAATTCAAAAGGGAACTATTTTGGCAGGAGCCTCTTCCAATTTAAGTTTTACTTCGGTATCGCCAGACACTGGTGATAATTACAGCATCTTTGATTTGAGTTTGAAGGGCGGCTATTTTGTAATTGACAACGTGGTTGCGGGTGTTAATTTAGGATATCAAAAAATTGATGATTTCTCTTTTACCTCCTTTGGAATATTCGGGCGCTATTATTATCAAGGAAAATTTTTCGGGGGTGCAGGGTTTAACATTAACGACTATGAAAATAGTGATAGCCAAACCGTTATACCTTTTGAAGTTGGCTATGCTGCTTTTATTAATGAGTTTATTGCTGTAGAGCCTTCACTAAACTTCAGTATAGGAGAAGATAACAATACCTTTGGATTTAGGGTTGGGTTTACGCTCTATCTCAATCGTCAATAATATTTGGAAGGTCGATTGCCTTATTTCTTTTTAGGCTTACCCGCCCTTCCAAGATATTTAAATGCGTCAGCCATCATGATGGTGCCTGTAATGCCGGTAACACCGCCACTAATGAGAAGTACCTTGCCCAGATCATCATTCTCGCGGCCTAGCATAAGACCACCCGCAATAGTTACGGTATAGCCTATAGTTGCTACTATAATGCCTGCTTTAAATTTATTTTGAGATTGGGTGAGATTTATTTGAATGTTATCAACATCTGATTGTAGCGACAAAATTTCTTGCTTCAGCTGCTCTATCTCTGCATGATCCGTTTGACTAAACCCTGCTAGCGGGACAATTAAGAAAATAAAAAATATCAGGTTGCGCATAAGAAATCTTAAATCACAAATCAAATATAGAGTTGTGTCAAGATTCTTACAACTTACCTATCTAACCAGTTTTTGAAATCTGCCGCCCGATCCCGGCTCACGGTAAGTTCATTGATGCACGGTTGATTAAGCTTAACCTCCAATCGTGTGCTGATAAGTCCTTTTATTTCGGCAATAGAACTTACGTTTATAATGGCTTTACGACTAACTCTAAAGAATGTACTTTTATCTAATTGACGTTCCAGCTCTTCCATGGTATAATCAATTAAATATTTTTTGTTTTCGGTTCTGGTAAAAATGTAAACCTCCTTTGCCTCGGCCCAAAAATAAGCGATCTCATCGGCCGATTTATACTGCAGCTTATTTCCTGATTTAACCAGAATTCTCTCCTTGGGTCTGTTTCCTCCCTGGCTTATCAATTGAGTAAGCTGATCTAATTTATCTTTTACCGTATTGTTTTCAAGGCGCCTGAATTTACTTAACGCGTTTTTCAAAAGATCTTCTTGTATAGGTTTGAGCAGATAATCGATACTCAGATATTTGAAAGCTTGCAAGGCATATTGGTCGTAAGCTGTAGTAAAGATAATGGGCGCTTCCACGGTAACCTGCTTAAAAATTTCGAAGCTCTTGCCATCGGCCAACTCAATATCCAAAAAAATCAAGTCAACTTTTTTGTTTCCCGAAATAAACAACACCGTTTCTTTAATGCTGTCAAACACCTCTAATACGGTAACGGACTCACCTGTTTTATGCAAAAGGGAAATGAGCCTTTCGGCTGCTAACGGTTCGTCTTCTACAACTATTACATTCATGTTTCCAAGTGTAGGACAGGCAATTTTACAATAAATTTTGAATCGGTTTTCATAATTTCAACCGGCTGGTCCGACAGGAGCTTGTAGCGACTTATAATATTCTTTAGCCCAATTTTTGTTGACTCTTCTGCTATTTCCTTTTTCTGAAGAGAATTTGATACGATCAGATATCCGTCTTTATGCTCCAAGGATATTGTCAGTGGCAACTTCTTAGATGCCACGTTGTGTTTGATCGCATTTTCTATCAGCATTTGAAGGGATGCTGGAGGAACCATAGCATTTTCAGATAATTCTGAAATTTTATTTTCGACTACTAAGTGATCACTAAATCGTGTTTGAAGTAAATAGGTGTACGAGGCAATAAACGCAAGCTCCTCTGTCAGCGATACAATTTTCTTTTCCTGATTGTAGAGTAAATACCTATATACCTGTGACAGCTGGTTGATAAATTTGGCAGACGCGTCTGCATTCTTATGAACTAAGGTTGATAAAACGTTAAAGCAGTTAAATAAAAAATGTGGGTTAATCTGATTTCGAAGCGCTTCAAATTGTGCCTCAATAGTTTGTTTCTTCAATTGTTCGGCTTCTAATTGAACTTTCTTCAACCGATTCATAAAAAATACAATTGCATTAATACAATTCAAAAAAAGATTTACTCGAAAGCCAAAAGCCAATAACAATTTCCAATGATCAAAATTCAATTGAAGTGGCCTATCCAGCGAAAGGTATAGAGCATACAAGGCTACCGTAGAGCTTACCAATACGCTTAAAAAGCTTACCAGAAAAAGAAGAATCAGCGGGTGAACACGCTTTTCTTTTCCAATAAGGATTTTTATTTCGGCTAATCGATTTAATTCCCAAATACCGAGTACAACAAGCGCTAATACACCAAATAAATAATACCAGGTTAAGTCAAAATCAAATAATCTTGAGCCTACTGTAACTTCTATATTTATAAAAGAATACAGGGACAACAGAAAAATGAAACCGTATCGGTATCGGTATGAAAACACGTTCTGAAATTTTTACCTTAAAGTAAGAGAAAGTTTTTTTAAAGGGTAAGCCCCGCGTAGACGCGAGGCTTCAACCCTACCAACTAACCCACAACCTTATGGAAGTATAACTCTATCTATTACATGAATTACTCCATTTTTACCTTTGATATTTAACAAGGTGGTTAACAAGTTTGACGGATTGCCCGAACCGCCTACAATCGTTAAATCAGAGGTGTTTACCGTAATGTTTCCATTTAAAGTAGCTACAGAACCAGAGACTAAATCTGTTGAAAATCTTCTGGCGCCTACCACATGCTTCTTCAAAACAGCGATTAATGTACTTAGTTCTATTTCGTTAACATTATCAACACCTAAAGCTGTATACAGTGCCTGAAAGGCAGCATCGGTTGGCGCAAAGACTGTCAGCTCTCCGGTTGATGCACTTACTGCAGCTAATAAATCATCAGCTCCTTGCCCTTCTGTACGAGCCAACGCTGCAAGCAATTGAGTAAACTGCGGTGTCGAAGCAGTCGTGTTCGCTACAACAATTTCAGCAATTGTTTGAGTAGGCGGTACAAGTGTTCTATTAATTACGTGTACAATACCATTGGAACCCTGAATATCCGTGGCTGTTACCTGAGTTGTTCCATTAATAAACACTCCGGCAGAACCCTTGCTTAAATATATTTTAGATCCGCCAAAAGTTGTTGCCGATGATGCTCCGCTAGCAATGTCAACAGCCTTTATTTCAGATGATCCTGCAATCACATGATATTCTAAGATGGATTTAAGCAATGCATTTCCTGTAGCATTATTAGCCGGCAGAGAGGTGATACCTGCCGTAGCAAATGCCTCGTTTGTAGGAGCAAATAACGTTAATTGATTGGTGGTTGATAAAAGCGTTGGCAATAAACCAGCCTGTACCACGGCAGCTACTAATGTCGAAAAGTTTTTGTTGAAGTAAGCGGGTGCTACAATCGTACCTACTACCGGTGCGATAGATGGTGGAACCAAAACCGCATCAATCACGTGAACAACACCATTGGTTGCCTTAACATCGGCCGCTACTACATTAGCCGTTGCGTTTAACTTTACACCTGATGAAATATTTACATTCACATTCTCACCACTTGCTGTTGCAACGTCTCCGTTAGTAAGCTGAGTTGACAGAACGGTCGCATTAGCCACCACATGATATTGCAGTACGCTCTTTAATACCGACTCTGGAATGTCGTTAATGCTGGTTTGCCCAATGGCGGTCAACAAGCTAGCAAAAGCTGCATTCGTTGGAGCAAAAACAGTATACGATCCATCGCCACTTAAGGTGCTTACTAAATCCGGATACTTGGTTAATGCTGAAACTAGAGATGTTAGGTCAGCATTGCCCTGCGCTAATGCGACAATACTTTCTGTAGCCATCATTTCTTCTACATCATCATCATTACAGCTGACCAGCGTAATGGAAAATAGTGCGATCAAGGCGATTACTTTCGAGTAAAAGCCCGATCTGATTTGTTTAATTGAATTTGTTATCATAACGAGTTTGTTTAAAGGTTTGATGTAAAAACTGAACAAACTTGATTTTGATTAGGCGGTCTGAGACGAATGGTAAGATCTCATGCCTCAATTACCAGATACGACTACCGAACGGGATTAAAGGAATAGTAAAGGTCTCAATTAGCCTTCATCAATTGTTTATAAAAACAGAGCGCGGTCTTAAAGCTTAAGAATATGGTGCGTGCGGGCTCTGGTTTTCTCAACTAAATCGTTACTGGTGGAAATGGATTGGCCAAAGGATGGCACCATTTCTTTTAATTTTTCCTTCCAGGCTTTTGATTCGCATTCCTTTTTAAAACATTTCTGAAGAATTTCAAGCATAACACCGGCCGCAGTGGATGCGCCTGGTGAAGCACCTAATAATGCTGCAACGGTTCCATCTTGCGAAACAACTACTTCGGTTCCAAACTCCAGCACCCCACCTTTCTCTTTATCTTTTTTAATTACCTGTACCCGCTGACCTGCTTCTTTCAATTCCCAATCTTCCAACTTAGTGAAAGGAACATATTCGCGCAAAGCAGCGAGTCGATCTTCGGGTGCTTGTCGTACTTGTTCAATTAAATATTTGGTAAGTGGAATGTTTTTTATGCCCGCAAAAATCATGGGCAATGCATTGTCGGGGCGGATTGAATTAGGCAGATCCATTAACGAACCGTTCTTAAGAAACTTGGTCGAGAATCCTGCAAAGGGACCAAAGAGTAATTCTCTTTTGCCATCGATGATGCGCGTATCGATATGTGGTACCGACATGGGCGGTGCACCTACGGAGGCTTTTCCATAAACCTTCGCGTGGTGTTTCGCAATCAGTTCCTCATTCAAACATTTTAGCCACAAGCCACTCACCGGAAATCCGCCATATCCGTTGCGCTCTTTAATCTCTGCGCGCTTCAGTAGATGCAGTGTGGCTCCACCGGCACCAATGAAAGCAAACTTTGTATTCACTTCTTTTCGCTTTCCGGTTATCAAGTCCCGAATCAAAATATCCCAACCGCCTTTGCCATCCGGATCTAGATCGCGCACTTTGGTATTGTAATGAATCGTAACTCCGGGCATCTTTTCAAGTCGGGTAATCATACCGCGCGTTAGATTTCCAAAGTTTACATCCGTGCCAATCTCCATACGGGTGGCGGCCACCGGCATTGATTTTTTACGTCCGCGCATAACTAGGGGTACCCATTCCATCATCAGGTCGCGATCTTCCGTGTAGATCATTTCCTTGAATAAAGGATTCTGACTCATTAACTCGTAGCGCTTCTTTAAGAAATCAACATTTTCTTTACCCCACACCAAACTCAGGTGCGGAATTTTAGAAATAAATTCTGACGGACTATTGAAATATTGCTTTTCAATGAGGTAAGACCAAAACTCTTTTGAGACTTCAAACGACTCTCCGATTTTTATGGCTTTACTTATATCTACCGAGCCATCTGGTTTTTGAGGCGTATAGTTTAGTTCGCAGAAAGCCGCATGACCCGTGCCCGCATTATGCCAGGCATCTGAACTTTCCGTGCCCGCTTCATCCAGGATTTCAAAAATCTGAATAGTAATTTCCGGATTTAACTCTTTGAGAATAACCCCTAGCGTTGCACTCATAATTCCGGCACCCATCAGCACGATATCTGTTTTTGGAATAAGCGGTTTGGTTGCTTTGGTCATCAAATAATTTTAAAGCACCCAATTTAGAGTATGATCGGGCCGGTTGCAAATGCAGGTTTAAAGAAATTAGAACTGTTTACAAAATGGTTTAAAGTTTATGACATCCTTAGACACTTCGTACCTTTAACCATGCAAGCAAACTCCAGACTTGAATCATTAGATGTTTTTCGTGGCCTGACCGTAGCCGCCATGATATTGGTAAACAACCCCGGCACCTGGGAACACATTTATTCACCGTTAAGGCATGCCCCATGGAATGGCTGTACCCCCACGGATCTCATCTTTCCGTTTTTCCTATTTATTGTCGGGGTGTCTATTCATTTTGCCTATCAGGCTAAAGCCGATGATGGTTTAACAAAAAAACTGTTTTCAAAAATCATTCGCAGAACACTTATCATCTTCTCTCTCGGTATTTTTCTTTCCCTCTTCCCAAAATTTGATTTCTCTGCTGTTCGGATTCCCGGAGTACTTCAACGAATCAGTTTGGTGTTTTTCTTTTGTTCAGTATTGTTTCTCACCACAACCTGGCTTACGCAGATTCGAATGGCGGCAATACTTTTAGTGGCGTACTATATCTTGATGACATTTGTACCCGTGCCGGGTCATGGACCGGCTAATTTAGAGCCTACCACAAATCTCGGTGCGTGGTTAGATTATCTGCTTATGGAAGGTCACTTATGGGCACAAAGCAAAACCTGGGATCCGGAAGGTTTGCTAAGTACAATACCTGCTCTCGCAACCGGTATTATCGGAATGCTAACAGGCAAATTGCTCACAGAAATTAAAGAGCCGGGAGTTCGTGTAAGCTGGTTATTTTTTATTGGTGCAATACTAATTTTTCTTGGGCTTGGGTGGGGATTATTTTTCCCCATCAACAAATCGTTGTGGACGAGTAGTTTCGTTTTATATACTGCAGGCATCGCTATGCAATTTCTAGCCGCCTGCCATTGGCTGATTGATATTCATCGAATCAAAACGTGGTCGAAACC
>Ga0154020_10000839_pt1 | contig 38037 bp, 36 predicted proteins | sample Klosneuvirus_201_FD_109709 | JGI IMG/M metagenome (GOLD analysis project Ga0154020, IMG submission 109709) | Active sludge microbial communities from wastewater, Klosterneuburg, Austria - Klosneuvirus_20160825_MG | ecosystem: Engineered > WWTP > Aerobic digester > Activated sludge | place... | reverse complement strand
CATCCAGCGGCTGTATCCGAAGGCACGCGCTGAAGCGAAAGCGAACCGCGTCGACAAAGCTGCGCAACAGATGGTTGCCCCCGATGCGACTCCGCATGTCGAGAACGCTCCTGCCGATACCACACACGGCGAAAGCCTCCCTCCTCCACCGGCCGAGGCACACACGGTCGCGAACGGTCACCACGCGGAGGATTCTGGTTCTCGAGAGCCCGCACCGATCGAGAATGTCCGCCGTGCGATGGAACGGGCGCTGAAAGGAGAACCTGCGCGTGCCGAACCGAGCTCCGTCGAAGCCATCCGAGAAGCGCACTCGCTCCGATCGTAGCCCTCGAGAAGCCGAGACTCCGGCTACAATCGCTCCATCGTGCCGCGATGAAGTGGAAGACCGTCCCGAGCGGCACGACCGAGACTCTGACCTCGATTGCGGTCGACAGCGAACGTCGTATTTGGGTCGGTGGGGCGAAAGGGACGCTCTTGAGCTCCGAGGATGATGGACGCACGTTTCGCACCCACGCGAGCGTCATCGAGCACGGGTTTCAGCGACTGGCTTGCGCGGGAACGACGCGTCTCGTGGCGTTGTCGGGCGGCTCGATCGTCGCCGCGGATCTCGGCGCCGAACCGTTCGAGTTTCAGGCGACGACGTGTCGTTCACGGCACCTGTTCGGTTTCTGCGGCGTCGCGGACACGTTGTACGCCAGCGGCCGTCGCGGTGCGGTCGTCCGATCGCTCGACGGCGCACTGCGATGGAAATCGCAGAAGACCGGGTGCAAGAGCTTCCTCTACTCGGTCGCGGCAAGCCCGAGCGGCCAGGTCATCTGCGCGGGCGGCGACGGGGTGATGGCTCGTTCGGTCGATGCTGGTGTGACCTGGCAGCTGATCGCGCTCAGCTATCGCCGATACGTTCGGGGCGTCGTCGTTGTCGACGACGGTGACATCACCGTGGTCGCGGACAGCGGGCGGGTCTCACCGCTGGGCAAAACCGGTGGTCCTCACGACATCGACACTGGAACCGACGCGGACTTCTACGCAGTCTGCGCAACCAATGCCGGTAACATCGTCGCGGTCGGAAAGTGCATCGTGTTGCGAGGCTGCGGTGGCGAATGGATGGCGGAGCCGATTCCGAACACGTACTTTGTCGACGTATGCGCGACGCTCACCGGATGCGTGATCGCCGTCGGTTCTGGCGGAACGATCGTGACGATGTGATCGACGTACGAGCGGCGAACTCTCGAGGCGCCCAAGCGAAAAGGAGATGCTTGGGTCGCAGCCGTTAACGGCACTCCGGTCCGCGACCTCACCGGCTTCATCAAAGCAGCTCGCGATGTCGCTGCAGTCGCCACGAATGCTCGGGGATGAACAAGTCGCTGCGCTTCGCGGCGCCGCCAAGCCCACGAACAAGGCCGCTAACAAGCTCGTGGAGGCAGGTCCGTCACCCGCGGTCGAGCGGGCGCTCAAGATGTTGAGGTCGGGACGCAAGCCGAAGGACAAAGACGAAGTTGTCGAGGCGGCGCTGCGTGCCGTCGAGTATCCGGCATGGGATCAACCGTTGCCGGTGGCCGGTACTCTCACGCCGCCTCAGGTCGAGCTGGCCAATGCGCTTGCCGATCGGATGGACATCAGCACCGGCCAGTGGGTGTTTCCGGGGACGGAGTACACGTGGCGACGTTGGTTGGGCCTCGAAGGAGCGAGTGTGCTCGAGCGTGTTGTCGACGGCGAGCCGATGTGGCGGGTGATGCAGAAGAGCGCGGCCGCAGCCCGCAGGCAGTTTGCCCAGCTGCCGACGTTCGAGAAGCTAGAAGTGTTCTCGGACACCAGTCTTCACTGTTATGGCCTCCAGCTTCCGACGGCGTGGGATTTCGGCGAGGCCATCGGCAAGGACCTCGGTGCGATAGGCGCACGCGAGGCGGACCGCGCGGCGCGTGTCGCGAAACCATCGATCAGCCGCTATTTCGACGGGACGGCGACGATGTCCCCGAGATCGACGACGCCGTTCCCGTTCACCGAGTATCTGCCATGCACGTCGATGCCACGGTCGAAGTCGAATGCGAACAGGTCGATCTCGCCCCGCGGCACGTTCGCGATCGTCCAGCGACCATCGGTGCCCGACTCGCCGTCGCTCGAATTGGGTTGCTCGGCCGACGACACCCGCACGGTCAGCTTCGCGACTGGAGCTCCCCCTCGATCGACGAGCCGCCCCGTCAGTGTCACCTCGCCTGCGAAGCCGATAGCGACGTCGTGCTTGCGCTCCCCCGCCGCCAACGTGATCTTGATTTCCTTCTGCGAGCGGCCGACGTCGACCGTCACGCCGTAGTCGCCGGGCGGCAGATCGCCGATTGCAAACCGGCCGCCGGTGCCGAAGAATTGCTCGCGGCGCGCCTCGCCATTCGAGCTCAGGTAGATCGACACCTCGCCGGAAGGCGCGCGGCCGGCCACCGTCACGAGGCCTTCGATCGCGGCGGTCGTCACGGGGAGCTGCAACAGCGTGCTGCCGCCGGCAACGACGCTCTTGACGAGCACTTCAGCGCCGCCCTTGCGCGCCGCGTGCACGAGGTACGTGCCCGGGCCGATGTTCTTCAGCACGAAGCTACCATCGATACCCGTGACCACGCGGCGGAGGTCACGATCGCTACGCACCAGGGACGTCGCGAGCTCCTTGTTCGCCATCTCGTGAACTGCGCCGACGAACGCGTCGGCAACGGGCTTGCCCGCCGCATCGACGACGCGGCCCGTGATCGTGCCGCTGTGCTTGGTGATCGCGAGCTGCACGGTCGCCATCATGCCGGCGCGCACTTCCACGATTGCGCTTGGTTCGGCGCTCGAATCGCCCGTTAGGCCCGACGCGTAGCGAACCTTGTAGATGCCCGGCGGGAGGCCACCGACTTCGAACGCCCCCTTCTCGTCTGTACGGACGACGGACGACCCGCGGGTGTCGTAGTCGACGGGCTTGCGGATGACATCCATCTCGATGCCGGAGAGCGGCGCCCCCTCGGGGCCGGTGACGACGCCGCGTATGCCGCCGGGTGGATCGAGCACGAAGTCGCGCTTCATCTTCTGTCCCGCGCCGAGCTCGAGCTTGTAACCATCCAGGGGCGGGATGCCCTCGGACGTGAAGATGTAGATCTCCAACTCGCCGGGCGTGATCCCGCTCACCCGGTAGGTGCCGTCGCTGTCGGTCATCTCATCGGGCCCACCCAAGATGCTGACTTCGGCGCCTTCGACGGGTGCGCCCGATCGCGTCGTGACCCTCCCGCTCAGCTCGGCGGCGACGCTGACCGACCACGTGACGTTCGTGACGTCGCGATCGACCACGACGACAGGTGCGTTGTCATTCGGCGTGGCGAAACCCGGGCAATCCGTGCTGACCTCATACGTGCCGGGTAGAAGCCCGCCGATGCGCAGTGTCCCGTCGGGATCGCGGTGCGCAACGAACGTGTGGTCGTCGCGCTCGAACGAGAGCTCCGCGGCGAGGCACGGCTTGCCGTCGGGTTGCACCACGCGGCCGCTGGCCCGATATGCCGGGTGCAGTTCGACCACGACGCCATCGACCTGCTGTGCCATCCCGACCAGCACCGAACCGTTGCTCAGGCCGTAGCCAGCGTCGGCGTAGGCCATGAGCGCGTAGCGACCTGGCCTGAGGTGAGCAAACCGAAACCTGCCGTCGTCATCGGTGACTTCGGACTCGCTCTCAGTCTCGACCGTCGCGTTGGCCACCGGCTTGCCGGTGCGAACGTCAATGACCGTGCCGCTCATCGAACCTTCCGGTGTCAGCACGATCTCGTAATTGCCCGGCGCAAAACTGCGCGGGGGGTAGGTCCGGTATCTCGGCCCCTCGACGTAGCCATCCGCGCTCGCGGATAGGTCGATGCGGCCGGGGCGCGTCCACAGCGTGAACCGCCCCTGTGCGTCGGTCTCGACCTCCGGCTCGGTCGCTTGACGGACTCGCGCTCGCGCGATCGGACCACCGGTGATATCGACGACGACGCCTGTTACCTCGACGCCCTTCAGCCTCAGCTGGAGATCGACACCCGACTTCTGTTCGCCGTCGGCGAGCAAGAACGGCTTCGCGCGCTCGGGCCGATAGGGCGCGATCACGGCAGCGACCGCATACTCGGCCGCGTAGAGCTCGCGCAGCTCGTAGGCACCGCGCGAATCTGTGTGCGTGCAGCGCGGCGCGTGGATCAGCTCGGCCTGCAGCGTCTCGGAATTGCCATCCGCGCACACGATCGCGCTCGTGACCGGCGCGCGCTTCTCGTCGGTCACGACGCCGCGGATCGAAGCCGTCTTTGCAAAGGTCTTTGTCGCGCGCTGACCGGTCGCGGCCCTCGTCGTCGGCTGATTCGCAGTGCCGCGTACGCCATGGCAACGCCATGACACCACGCACGCGAGCGCGACGACGACTGCCACGGCCGCGAGCCAGCGCGACGACCTCACGCGCCGACGATATCCTATTCTTCGCGCAACTCCGCCCGCGACATCAGATGTCCCCTACGTCGCCGTCGGTGAGCGCACGATCGTCGCGGGATCCGGATCGGTGCCGAACCAGCGATCGACGAGAGGATACGTGAACCCGAACCAGTAGCCCTCGTGCCGGAAGTGGTGCAGCAGGTGATTGCGCCGGACCTTCTTGCCGTACGACGTCCACGGCTTGACGTTCGTGTGGACGATGAAGTGCGTCCACTCGTAGAACAGCGCCATCATCGAATACGCGGCGACATCCGCGTCGGGCTCGAGGACAACTTCTTCCTGCCGGACGGACGGATGGCATCGAGCAACGGCGCGCTGGTCGAGAGCGCGGTGCAGATGGTGAAACTGGCCGGTCGCGAGGTCGCATCCGTCGCGGATGCCCGCGCCCTGCTGTGGCCGAACGGCGGAGGCAACTTCTGATGTCGACGATGAGAGAGGGCGTCGCGGAGATCGAAGCACTTCGGGCCAAGGCCCGCGAGATGGGTGGCCCCGAGAAGATCGAGAAACAGCACGGGCGCGGCAAGCTGACCGCGCGCGAACGCAAAGCGCTGCTGTTCGACAACGGCGAGTTCGTCGAGATCGGCATTCACGGCACCGAGATGGGCCCCGGCGCGCAGCACGTTCGGCGAACTGTCCTAGCGCGCGACGCGAGCGGGGTAACGTCGCCGTCATGACCGACAGGCCAGTGCGCGAGGAGACCGCGACCCTCGACGGTCGTCCTACCGCCGTCGATGCCGAAGCGGGCATCGGCCCCCACTCGGCGACGGACGACGCCCGCTACAGCGTAATCGGCCGGCTCGGCAAAGGCGGCATGGGTGAGGTGATGCTGGTCCGCGACAAGCGCATCGGCCGCGAGGTCGCCCTCAAACGGATCCGTCGCGCCAGACCGAGCGAGCGCATGCTCGCGCGATTCCTGCGCGAGGCGTCGGTGCAAGGTCGACTCGAGCACCCGGCGATCGTGCCGCTCTACGATCTCGACCACGATGCTAGTGGGGAGCCGTTCTTCACGATGAAGAAACTGACCGGCGCCACCCTCGCAAAGCTGCTCTCGCGTCGCGGCGACTACACGCTGCAGCGCCTGCTGCGTGCGTTCGCGGACGTCTGCCTCGCGGTCGAGCTCGCACACACGCGCGGGATCATCCACCGCGATCTCAAGCCCGACAATATCGTGCTCGGCGATTTCGGCGAGGTGTACGTGCTCGACTGGGGTGTCGCCAAGATCGTCGGCGAGTCCGACAGCGATCTCGGGGAGAGTGAATCGTTCGACGACGTCGGCAACCCGACCGTTCCGGGTACCGCGCTCGGCACGCCTGGCTACATGGCGCCCGAGCAGGTCCACAGCGCCGCGGATGTAGACGCACGCGCCGACGTCTACGCGCTGGGATGCATCCTGTTCGAGATCGTCGCGCACGAGCAACGTCACCCACGGCCCGCCAAGGCAGCACTTGCTTCCGCGCTCGACGACACGGACGTGAAGCCGAGCGACCGCTCTCCCGATCGAACGATCCCACCAGAGCTCGACGAGCTATGCGTCCAGGCGATGGCCGCTGATCGCGAGCGCCGGATCGCGACCGCACGCGAGCTCGGCGAGCGTGTCCAGCGCTACCTCGACGGAGACCGCGATCTCGCGACGCGCCGGCAGCTCGCCCTCGCGCACCTCGAGGCGGCGCAGATCGCATTCGCCAGTGTTGGCGACGACCCGCAACGTCTCTCGGTCGCGATGCGCCAGGCTGCCAGCGCGCTCGCTCTCGATCCGACGCTAACCGGCGCCGCCGAGCTCGTGGGTCGTCTGATGCTAGAGCCACCGCGCACGACACCGCGCGAGGTCGACGACGAGATCCTCGAGGAGGACGTGCAGACGATGCGCAGCCACGCCCGGGTCGGCGTGTGGCTCTACGTCGGGTTCCTCGCGTTCACGCCGCTGCTGTGGTGGATCGCGCCGGCCCGCTCACCCTACGTGCTCGCGCTTTCCGCGATGGTCGCCTGCAACTTCGGGCTCTGTCTCTGGGGTGCGCGGAGTCGGCCGCTCGGCAAGGAGTGGTTACTCGCGGTATCGAACACCATCCTGCTCGCGATCGTCGCGCACATGTTCACGCCGTTCTTGATCGCACCGGGAATGGCGGCGATGTCCGTGCTCGTCGTCGTGCTGACGCCGACTCGTTCGCGGGTGACATCGGCGATCGGGATGTGCGTCCTCGGCTGCATCGCGGTGCTCGTGCCGTGGGTGCTCGAGAGGCTCGGCGTCCTCGGTGTGACCACCGCGATCGACGCGCACGGCATCTCGCTCGCGGCTCCCGCCCTCGCCGGCGACGAGGCCAACACGCTCGTGGTCGGCGTCCTCTACGTAGTCGGGATGATCGTCGGGGCCGCGGTGCTGGCGGCCGTGATGCGAACGCGCGAACACGCGGCGCGGCGGCGGCTGCACCTCCAGGCGTGGCAACTGCGCCAGCTCGTGCCGCGCTAGTAGAACGGCGTTGCAAGACCGATCCAGCGATACAGCGTGAACCTCGGCACCAGCGGGACCTCGTGATCCGGACTCGCAGCGGGACAGCGTGAAGCCGGAGGCCCGATCATCACGTCGGCGATGGCGAGATCACGCCGCCGAGCGAGCCGGGCGCGGTCTGGAACACGCGGATGACGCCGGCACCACCGCCACCGCCGCCGCCGCCGCAGTAGTCTTCGCTCGCGTTGTTCCCGACATTGGGCGTCGAGCCCTGGGCGAATCCACGTCCACCGTTGCCGCCGCCACCCGTTCCTCCGGACCCACCCGGCGCCGTGGTGGCGGTCGGATCGGATCCACCTTGTCCATTGTTGCTGATGTCGTCGCCGTTGCCGCCGCCGCCGCCGCCGCCGTTGGCGTGAATCACACCGGTGACGGTGATGCTCGGTGCATCGAACCCGATCATCCCTCCCGCGCCACCACCGCCACCGCCGCCGCCGCTGTCGACGCCGCCGCCGCCGCCACCACCGCCCGCGCCCGAGGCGTGAACCGTCCCGCTGATCATGATCGAGCCGGCGATCACATAGAGCGCACCGCCGCCGCGACCACCTGCACCCGCGCCACCGCCTCCCGCGCCAGCACCTCCGGTCCCGCCGGGACAACCGCCGATCACGACGGTCGGGGTGGGCGCGGTCCCGCCGGTGCCACCGGCGATGCTCCCTCGACCTAGGCCACCGTTTGCGCCCGCGCCGACGAAGCCGCCGCCACCACCACCGCCACCACCGCTCGGGGCCGCCGGGGCCGAAGCGCCGTTGATCGCTCCTGCACAAGTCGCGCGTGCGCCCGGACCGATCGTGCCGCCGCGATGACTCGACACGTCGACCTCACCGGCGACGGTGGTCGCGCCCGTCGTGATCACGACTAGCGGGTTCGCGCCGGTCGCCACGACCTTGCCCCCATTCACGACGGTGATCGATTGTCTTGCAACGACGCACAGCGATGGGCCACCGGGTTGCGCGATGATCTGGGTGCAGTTGTCGACGCCGACGATGTTGGTGTCGATCGTCACCGACGTCGAGATAGTGAGGTTCCCGGCCGGAGCCTGGGCCAGGCAGAGGTTCTGGATGAGACCCGTGCCGTAGCAGAACATCGACAGCGCATCGGACATCGGCGCATCGATCAGAGGGCCGTCGGTCTCGTTCGCGTCGTCCGCAGCGTCCGGGGAGCTCGCGGCATCGACGTCACCGTCACCGCTCGTGCATGCGTATCCGCCGGCGAACGGACTGCACGTCTGGCCCGCCGGGCACCGAGCATCGAGCGGATCACACGTGACGCCCATCGGGATCGACGGCGCGTAGCACCCCCAGAGCCCGACGAGCATCGTGATCGACCGCATCGGATCAATCATAGCGTGGGTGACGGGTCGCTGGGGAGCGACTGTTCGAGTCGACATCCAACGCGATAGGCGAAGCTTTATGTGGCCCGTGGTTGCACGCGATGCGGCACGAAGTGACCGCGATCTCGATTACCGCTACCTCTGCCTCGGCGCGCACTGTCGCTCCGAGCTCAAGTTCTCGTGGGACAACCTCGACCAGGCACGGCGCTCCTTTGAGATCCTGAAGAACCTCGTCGTCGGATGGAAGATCGAGACGGCCAAGCTCGGCAATAGCGCGGCCGTGTCCACCGGTGTGATCGCGCCGTACCGCGCGCGGTTTCGCGAAGCGCTGCACGATGACATCAACGTCAACGTCACGAAGGCGCTCTCGGTCATGTGGGAATGGCGCGGGACACAGCGCTACGGCCGCCCGACAAGCTCGCGCTCGTTCGAGAAATGGATCAGGTGCTCGGCCTCGGCGTCGACACCTTCCGCCGCCATGAGATCCCCGACGCCCTAGGCGCGAAGATCCGCGATCGAGAGGCCGCGCGCCTCGACACGCGGCGCTACTTCTTCGCGATGAACCCCGAGGTCGGCGATCCGTGGATCGCCGGCGGCGCGACCGATGACTACATCGGTGGCGCGATCGGCCTCGCGATCTCGCCGCGCTAGCTCGCCTTCGGGCAGCGCGTGACACGCACGCGACGATCGCCCCACGAACAGGAGACACTGCCCGACCCGCGCTCTCGGTTCACCTCGAGGCGGTAGATCAGACAGAAGCGTTCGTCCGGCCTATGTACCAACGCCTCCGCCACGATGGCTTGGCCGGAACTGGTCGAGAGCATCGTCTGGTCGTCCGATGCCACGCGAACGTCGCGAACGTTCCCGCCCGAGTGGAAGCTCTCGCTACATGCTTCGACGACAGCACCATCATGTGGCGAATGCTCGAACACCACTTTGCTCATCGACGACTCGAGCGCCACGATCGCCAATGGAGCAAGCGACGAGAACACGTCGTAGCGATCCTCGGGAATGCGCTCGCCCACGGCCTCGTACATAGACTCGACGACGGCTCGCACGATTTCCGACGGAGAACCAGTCCGTGCGAGCGCGACCTGGCCGACCTGTCCATCCAGGATCGAGTCCCCGTTCGCGACTGTTGCGATCAACGTTCGCAGGTGCGCGACGTACGCTTTCATGTACGTGTCGGCCTGCTTCACGTATGCGTGCGACATCAACGCATCGTGCCGCTGTACCAGATCGCAGGCTCTCGCCGGCTGCTGCCACTCTTCCACCCGATGCAGCCAGACGATGAGATCGCTGTATCTCTGACAAAGGAAGAACGTCGTCCCGAGATCCGAAATCCTCGAGAGGCGTTCGGCGTAGGCGAGTGTGCCAACGTCGGCCTCGTGCAGCGTGCGCAGAGTATCGACGTGCGGAGCCAACTCCTCGAGGTACTCCGACTCGCGCTCGCGCTGAGTCGCGGAGCAGATGGCGAGAACGAGCACCCACGCGTATCGCATGATGGGACACGCGTATCAGCTCGCCCCCGCCGGGTCTACTCGCGCGTGTGAACCGCCCCAACACCGGTTGTTGGCTCGTGTTTCAGCGACGCAGCGGGAGTATTCCGGATGCTTGCTCGCCTGACTAGCCGCGATCATCGAGGAGCGCGGCGTTCTTCGCATCTGCGCGTTGCAGCGCCGGTCGCGCGCCGAGGCGCTCGATGTACGCCGTCACGGCCGGCGACGCGTCGAGCATCTTGAAGCGCGACATGTAGCGCAGCGTGCCGCCGAAGATCACGTCGGCCATCGAGAACATATCGCCGAGGACGAAGTCGCCATTCGAGAGCGCAATCTCGATCAACTGCACCATATCGTCGTAGGTGCCCCACCCCGCGTTGCTTGCGCGGTACTCCCACTTCTGCCGCAGGCGCGAGACGACCGATTGCGTAGCGGTCGGCCAGGAGGTCGATCGCCGCAGCTTCGGAGACCACCGCGTCGCCATCGACGAGGACCGGGATCACGCTCGTTTGGTCCTGAAGAGCGCAAGACGATCGCCGTGGTCGCGCGCAGCGAAGCTGCTCGACCGCCAGTTCGACGCGGAGGCACCGAACCAGCGCTGGGTCGCGACACGAACGAGATGCTGACGAGAGCGGCGGCAAGTTCTACCTCGCCGCGATCAGCATCGTCGTTGGTAGCGCCCACGATCGCGACCGTGCGAGCAAGCGCGTCGCGAAGTGCGCCCTCTGGAATTCCAATCGCGTGATTGCAGGTATCGCAGCAAGTCTTGCGCGACTTCAGTCGGCCGCCGAGCGAGGCTTGCCGGACGTGCGCCAACGCGGATACCGCGCACACGACGAAGCTCGCGACGTCGCATGAGCGGACTTAGGTTGGCGACCAACGGCTTCGGTACTCGTTGGTCGGGATAACGCGCCACCGCGACTCTTTACCACCGCGTTGTCGAGTCAACCGAGGAGCGCCGTAAACACCGTGGCACGTGGCTGTCTATCGAGCACGCAAGGGAGACACACCGTGTCCGCCCTTCGAGCTGCTGCCGAGTTTCGAGCCGTCGTCGATGAGCTTCATGACGGCTTCGCTGGAACGTGCACCTTGGAGCGTGATCTTCGAAAAGCCATCCTCGATCTCTCGCATATCGTTCGCATCCAGCGCGATGTTCAGTGCCCCGAGATCCTCGTCGAGATGTCCGATCTTCGTCGTGCCCGGAATCGGAACGATCCAAGGCTTGCGCGCGAGCAGCCATGCAAGCGCGACCTGCGCGTTCGTCGCGTTCTTGCGTTGCGCGATGCGCTGGACGAGCTCGATCACCGGCCGGTTCGCGACCATTGCGTCCGCTGTGAAGCGCGGCATCGTCGACCGCAGATCGTTCTTGGGGAACGTGGCGGTGGCGGGGAGCTTGCCCGTCAAGTAGCCCTTGCCGAGCGGGCCCCACGCGACCAGACCGATGCCGAGGTCCTCGCACGTCGCGAGCACCTCGACTTCAGGATCGCGCGTCCAGATCGAGTACTCGTTCTGCAGGGCGGAGACGCGCTGCTCGGCATGTGCACGCCGGATGGTCGCGTCACCCGCTTCGGAGAGGCCGAAGTAGCGTGCTTTGCCCTCCTTGATGAGGTCCCTCACGGTACCGGCAACATCCTCGATCGGCACGTTGGGATCGACGCGATGCTGGTAGAGGAGATCGATGTGATCGGTTCGCAAGCGACGGAGAGACGCCTCGACAACATGGCGAATGTGCTCGGGTCGGCTGTCCAGCCCCTTCAGTTCTCCCGCGGGCGAGATGTCGAAGCCGAACTTGCTGGCGATCACGACCTTGTCGCGGACGGACTCCAGCGCTTCGCCGACGATCTCTTCGCTCAGGAAGGGACCGTATGCCTCCGCAGAGTCGAAGTATGTGACACCGCGGTCGTAGGCGGCACGAATCAACTTGATCGCCTCCTGGCGATCGATCGGCGGGCCGAAGCCCCACGCGAGATTCATGCAGCCGAGGCCGAGTGCGGACACCTCGAGCTCGCCCAGTCGTCGCCGACCGATGGTCGCGGTCGTGCCTGGTGTGGCCGCCGTCGTTGGCGCGGACGGCTTCGCCCTCGAAGTGCAGCCGGCGAGCGCCAGACACGCCGCTGCGCCGAACATCAGCTCGCGGCGATCGAGCATTCCTTGGCCGCCGTCATCCTGTCGTTTCATCGCTTGTCCTCCTGTGCCTTTCCAATTCCCAAGCTCTCGCGTACGGCCATCTGCGGCGTGCGCGAGAGCTTCACGATCAGATCCGCGATGCTCTTCCGAGACACCGTCGATCCAATGAAACGCTGGCCCTTCTGCGTCGTTTGATATGCCACCTCATGCTCGTCGGTGAACCAGGCTGGTCGCAGAACGGTGTAGTCGAGATCCGACGCCTCGATGACCGCAGCGGACTTGCGATACGGCTCGAGGACGCCTCCGAACTTCTCGCCAGCTTCGTCGTAGATGCCCATCGAGCTGACGAAGATCAGGCGGCGCACTCCAGCGACGTGCATCGCTTTCACGACGGTCGTCGCCTGCCGTTCCATTTCACCAGCCAGGTTCGCGTAGACGAGGTCCTGGCCTCGGATAGCGTCGGTGAGTGCGCGTTCGTCGAGAACGTCACCCTCGACGATACGAACGCGCTCGGATACGAGCTTCGACATGCGCTGCGAGTCGCGGAGGTAGAGCGTCAACTGGGCGTTCGACTCGCGGAGAAGGCTGCCGATCGCAACGCGAGCCAACGAGCCCGCGGCACCGAGAACGATGATTTTCTGGGCCGTCATGTGCTTCCGTCCTTGTTCCATCTGTAGCAACGGCGGGGCGCGATGATTAGCTGCTAGATTCCGCTTTGACCTATGACAGGGAATCATCAATGTCTCGCGAGGACGTAGGCGACTTGCTCGCGTTCATCGCCGTGGCCCGGGACCAGAGCTTCACGAAAGCGGCGGCCAAGCTCGGTGTCTCGCAATCGGCGCTCAGCCACACGATCAGTCGCTTCGAGGCGCGTATTGGACTTCGCCTTCTCACGCGAACGACGAGAAGCGTCGCGCCTACGCAGGTCGGCGAGCGACTGCTGAAGAGTGTCGGACCGAGGCTCGACGAGGTCGAGGTAGCGCTCTCGCAGCTGACCGAGTTGCGCGACAAGCCTGCGGGAACGATCCGGATCACGACCAGTGATCACGCGGCAAACACGATCCTGTTTCCCAAGCTCGGCCGCGTTCTCCCCGACTACCCGGACATCAAGGTCGAGATCGACGTCGACTACGGTTTAACGGACATCGTCGCGAGTCGCTACGACGCCGGCGTTCGCCTCGGGGAACAGCTCGCGAAAGGGATGATCGCCGTGCCGATCGGTCCTGACATGCGAATGGCGGCCGTTGCGTCGCCGGCGTACGTCGCGAAGCATCCTGCGCCAAAGAAACCGCAGGACCTCACGAATCATATCTGCGTGAACATCCGGCTCCCGACGGCAGGCAGCGTTTACGCGTGGGAGTTCGAGAAGCGCAACCGAGAGGTTCGCGTTCGTGTAGAGGGACAGGTCACCGTGAACGGGATCGACGAATCGATCAGCGCCGCACTCGCCAGCCTCGGTATCTCCTTCGTGCCCGAAGACACGATTCTCGAGAGGCTTCGCGACAAGCAGCTCGTCCGAGTCCTCGAGGATTGGTGCCCACCGTTCGCGGGCTATCACCTGTACTACACGACACGCCGGCAGCCGTCGGCTGCGTTCTCGGTCATCGTCGACGGCCTTCGTCATCGGAACTAGGCTCAGAGGCCCAACAGCTTCCTCAGTTTTGGTGCGGTGGTATCGGCAACAAAGCCGGGACCACGCCGTTGAAACCCGCGCGCCGCATCGAGACCACCGACGACGACCGGTTCGCTGCCGACATCGCGAACGAGCTGTGTAGCGACCTCGATCGCCTTCGCGTCGTCCGATGCGAGAGGAACGCCGAGCTTGGCCGATGTGCGTCGCGCCGACGAGGAGATCGAGGTCGCATTTACGGCGTTGAACACGCGAACGTAGCGCGTACCCGGCAGCAACTTCGCGGACGTCTCGGCGACGCCATCGGCTTCGGCGTTCTTCGTGAGCGCAGTCGTGCTGCCCGGACCTGGATTGCACGCGTCGAGAACGACCTTTCCACGTAGTGCAAAAGCGAGATCACGGCCGAGTACGGGCAGAGCATCGTAGGGAACTGCGAACAAGATGACGTCGCCGAACGCTGCAGCCTCCGCTGCCGTTCCGACAGATGCACGAGAACCGAGTCGCTTCGCCATCGGCACGAGCTCCTCCGGGTGTCGCGACGAGAACATGACCTCGTGACCCGCACCGACCCAGAGCCGACCGACGGTGCCGCCGAGCGAACCCGCGCCGATCACGCCGATCTTCAGCGGCGGCGTCTTCGGTGGATTGGCTTCGACGCGAGACAGCGCGAGCAGCGGCACTGCGAGGACAGCGGCTCTCAGTAGCTCGCGCCGATTCATCGCGATGCCTTCAACGATGCGAGATCGATCACGAAGCGATACCTCACGTCGCTCTTCAGCATTCGTTCGAACGCGCGATTGATCTCGCCCATATTGATCACCTCGATGTCGGATGTGATTCCGTGCTCGCCGCAGAAATCGAGCATGCGTTGCGTTTCCGGGATGCCGCCGATCACCGATCCGGCCACGGTCTTGCGCCCCATCACCAGCGGCGCGCTATTGAGTGGCGGCTCGAGCGGGCCGAGATAACCGAGGAGCACCAAGGTTCCGTTCGTCGCGAGCGTCGGCACGTATGCATTGACGTCGTGGACGTTCGGCACCGTATCGAGAATGAGGTCGAACGTTCCGCTCACCGCGTCCATCTGCTTCGCGTCAGTCGAGAGCACCACGTGAACTGCCCCGAGTCGATGCGCGTCCTCCTCCTTGCCGGGAGAGCGCGTGAACAGCGTGACCTCCGCGCCGAGCGCCTTGCCGAGCTTGACCGCCATGTGGCCAAGGCCACCGAGTCCGACGACCGCAAGCTTCGTGCCCTTACCAACCTTCCAGTGTCGAAGTGGCGACCACGTCGTGATGCCGGCGCACAGTAGTGGTGCGGCCCCCTTCAGTTCGAGACTGTCCGGAACCCGGACGACGAACTTCTCCGTCACGACGATCGTGTTGGAGTAGCCGCCGTACGTCGGCATCTGATCGCGACGATCGCTATCGGCATACGTCAGCACCATCTCCTTGCAGTAGTTCTCGTCGCCGCGCTCGCACGCCGGGCACTGCTGGCAGGAGTCGACAAGGCACCCGACGCCAACTTGATCGCCAACCTTGAAGCGCTTGACGTCGGCGCCGACGTGCGTGACCCGTCCCACGATCTCGTGTCCCGGAACCATCGGGTACTTGGCACCGCCCCAGTCGTTGCGGGCGTTGTGAATGTCCGAGTGGCAGACCCCACAGAACAGGATCTCGATCACCACGTCGTCGGGCCGCGCGTCGCGGCGTTCGAAGCGGAATGGGACCAGCGGTTCGGTGGAAGAGTGAGCGGCAAAACCGTAGGCGTGGATCGTCATGTGTTCCTTTGTAGCGATGCCGAGGGCGGGTGATTAGGTGGGGCGATCAGGACAGGCCTATGACCTGCGGTCATGAATGCAGCGTCACACCGGCTGGCCATGCTTCTTCGCTGACGTTGTAGCGATGTTCGTGGCCGACGATTAGACGGCAACTTCTGCTGAGACCCATGACGGCTCGTCATGAGCGGCGTGAATCAGGACTGTGCCTCGCGTCGTGGGTTTCTTGCAGAACAACTCGAGCGGCCGACCAACGATTGTCATGCGCGCTCAGTGAAATGCATTCCCCTGTGCCCGGTGGTTACAATCCGGTTCGCCCGTGACTCATGACTTCCGGTCATGTTGATCATGCAGCAACGGCACGCGGGCCCGAGTATCGCCGCATACGGGATGGTCAACGGCGCTGCGAAACGACAGCGCGAAGGAGAGCGAATGCCCGAGGTAGTCATCGTCATCGGACCTGGTCAGATCGGCCAAGCAATCGCGCGCCGTGTAGGGGTAGGCAAGCACGTGCTCCTCGCGGATCACCGTGGAGAATGCAAACGCGGCGGCCGAGACTCTCGGCAATGCCGGCTATGACGTCAGCGTGGCCATCGTCGATGTTTCGCGATACTCGGCGATCGCGTCATCCCATTCGTCGAGATCTGCGGCCGCACGCAGGTTCTTCTCCCGGAACTCGCTCGTGATGATCAGATGCGTCCGCTCGTATGCGTAGACGAGGGCCGGATCGGTGCCCGACGCTCGCAGCGACTCGGCGGTCGCTACGTGAAGCGCGTCGCCGTCGATGCCCTTCGGCTCGCAGCAATCTTCGATGGGAACTGTTTCGGCGGAACGACCTTCGACCCCATGCTCGACACCGAATCCGGCGGGAACTTCGAGACCGATCAGCTAACTATCGAGCGGGAGAAGGGATTCGAACCCTCGACGTCAACCTTGGCAAGGTTGCACTCTACCACTGAGTTACTCCCGCAATGGCAGGGTGCTTTTCTAGCGGCACGCGCATGGACTGTCAAGCGATGCTCGCCGCGAGCGACGTCGTGCGTGCAGACAAATCACTCGCGCGCGATCGAAGCGCTCTGACGCGCGAGCGGAGGGCACGATCGCGCTCGAAGCATCACTCGCGCAACGCTGGCGCCAACGTCGTGGCGTGCATCGCGTCGATGGAACGCAAGACTCGCGAGATGTGAGCGATGCGCCTCGCCTAGGTGTCATGGACGCGATTATGTGCTTGCAATATATAGACATACAGCGAATCGCGCCACCTGTGAACCGCGGGGTTACTCGCGAAGCGTACCCATGGTCTGTAGATATGGCGCATGTCCAAGACGTTCTCTCTTCTCGCAAGCGCTCTCTCGTTCACGTCGCTCCTCGCCGGTTGCCTCTCCGACTCGATCGACCCGACTGACCCCGCAGCCGATACGGTGATCGCGCGCGGTGGTGGTACCGGCGGTGGCGGTGGCGGCGGCGGTGGCGGCGGTGGTGGTGGCGGTGTCAAAGCCGGCGCGCTCGTCTCGACGAGCACGTCGATGATCTGCGACGACGGCACCATCCTCGCGCTGAATCTCGGCAAGGGTGCGAACAACCAAGTCGAGCTCCAGATGGTGACGGTGTCCGCGGTCGCGAACCCGGTGCGCGGCTTCCTCGACGTGCAGTTGATCGACATCGACACCGGCGTCAGCGTCGTTCACTTCGGCTCGTGGCCGAGCGGGCTCATCGCGACGCAATCGATCACGACGCTCGGGCGAACGGTGACCGTCGGCGTTCACACGTTCGACTTCACCGCGGTCGTGCATGACGGAACGTCTGCGCTGGATCCGGTGGTGGCGAGCTGCAGCGTGTCACTGACCGCTGTCGCGAAGTGAGTGTGCGGGCGGCGCGATCGGCAAACGAACGTCGACCGACAGGCCGCCGAGTGATGCGCGCCCGAAGGTGACGTCGCCTCCATGGCGCTCGACGATGACGCAGACGATCGAGAGGCCGAGGCCGTGGCCTCCGGAGGAGCGCGAGCGCGAGGGATCGAGGCGCAGCATGCGCCGACCGAGCTGCGGCAAGACGTCATCGGGGACACCGGAGCCCGAGTCTTCGATCCGGATGTGGTGATCGTCGGCGGTGGTGGTGAGCGCGATGGAGACGATGCCCGCAGGAGCGTAGCGGGCGGCGTTGTCGAGGAGGTTCGTGACCACTTGATCGACGCGTAGCGGATCGAGGGTGGCGGGTGTGCTCGAGGGAGTGAAGCGCACGTCGACGGATGGCGACGCGATACGGATGCGGTCGACGACACGCGCGACGATGTCGCCGAGGTCGCACGGCTCGTGGTTCATCGGCAGCGCGGGATCCTCGAGGTGCGCGATCTCGCGAACGTCGGCGATGAGGCGCTCGAGGCGGCCGGTCTCGGTCTCGAGGTGATCGAGCATGCGCGAGACGTTGGTGTCGGGAGAGCGAAGCGCGTGAGCGATGCCGAGCAGCGTGGTGGTCGGTGTCGCCAGCTCGTGGGCGAGGTCGGCGAACAGGCGGCGGCGATCGAGGTCGGCTTCGCGGAGTGCGTCGAGGGTTTGTTCGAGCGCCGTGGCCATCGTCGTGAACGCGTTGCGAACGTCGGCGAAGTCGGATCCAGCGGTGAACGGAGGGAGGCGCGTGCTGAAATCGCCGGCGGCAACGCCTCTGTAGGCTTTGATCAGAGCGCCGGTGGTGATGCGCACGATGAAGCGGCCGAGGAAGTACACGACGAGCACGGCCGGTGAGAGGACCAGGCAGAACGCGAGGAAGCGGACGACGAACGGCTGATCGTGCGTGACCTCGACGATCCAGAGGAGGATCAGCGCGATCACGAGCTGCGTGAGAGCGGCGAGGATCGCGAGCTTCGCTGGCAGGGAGAGCCACGCGCCGCGAGGTTTCACGCGTCTCCGAGGCGATATCCCGCGCCGTGCACCGTGTGGATCGGCGCGGGTTCGAGGCCCGCGGCTTCGAGCTTCCGACGGAGACGCGTGATGTGACAGTCGACGTTGCGGGCGTAGCCGTCGTGCGCGGTGCCGAAGACTTCCTCGAGGAGCTGCTTGCGCGAGAGGACCACGCCGGGTTCGGCGCACAAGCACGCGAGGACGGCGAGCTCGGTGGGCGTGAGCGTCAGTGGCTTCCCGCGAACGGTGGCGCGGCGGGCACTCTGATCGATGGCGATGTCCTTCCACGCGGTGACGGTGCTGGTGCGTGGGGAGTGCGCGGCGTGGAGGCGACGGCAGAGCGCGGCGAGGCGAGCGAGGAGGATCGGCGGTGCGAACGGCTTCACGACGTAGTCGTCCGCGCCCGCGTCGAGGCCGATGACCATGTCGGCTTCGCTGCCGCGCGCGGTGACCATGATGACGCCCGGGCTCGGATCGAAGTGCGAACGAAGCGCGCGACAGACCTCGAGGCCCGAGAGCTTGGGCAGCATGAGATCGAGCACGACGACCGACGGGCGCTCGCGGTGGGCAGCGTCGAGAGCGGATTCGCCATCGCCGACGGCTTCGACGGTGTAGCCCGCGCGCGCGAGGTGGCCGGCGGTCACTTCGCGGAGCGCGTCATCGTCCTCGACCAACAGTACGCGTTCGCCCACGATCCGAGAGTACGTCAACTACGGTCGGTGGAGCGGCCGCAACAGAATCACAACAAGTCAGGGAGCGCTGCAGTCGACCGGGATGTACGAGGGGATCGTGCAGATCGAGACGCGGAAGTCGAACGTGCCGGTGAACAGCGTGCCGCACCAGTCGTGCACCGTGTCGTGGACGCTGTTGCCGGGCTCTAGTCCGATAATGAGAGGGACTTGGTTGAACTGATCGATCTTCGCGACGTCGCACTCGGTGTCGCCGACGTTGATCCAGTTCACCTCGAAGGACGTTCCCGCCGGAACATCGATGCGCGAGGGCGTGGCGGTGAGGACGCACGTGTTGTGACAGTCGATGCGGACGTCGAGCACCGATGGAAACGCATCGGGCGCGGGTGCCATGTCGACCATCGCGTCGGCCGGCGTGGGCGCGTCGAGCGAGCCATCGCCGTTGCCGCCATCATCGCGATCATCGCCGTCGCTGGGGATCGACGTCGCCATCGGACGGCTGGCGATGGCCGCAGGCCGCGAGGAGCAGCCCGAGGGCCAGCCCGATGGATGCGATGCGGCGCATGAGGGTCCGGACGGATCGGACCGTACAACGGTCGCAGGCGGGTCAGCGCGATTTCTCGATCGGGATGTTCGCGGCTTCGAGGGCCGCACGTAGCGTGTCCCAGTCGCCCTGACGAGCATCCCCCGTGACGACGACGTCGGCGCCGGTCGTCGCTTTGCACACCGTGACGATCTGCTCGGGTGTCGCGGCGTTGCCATCGACGGTGGTGCCCGAGGCATCGATGCGGATCGCGCAGCGACGCGGGCCAGCGTCGACGGCGATCGCGGAGCCGGGGCCCGAGCCCGCGCCCGAGCCACTGCCCTTCCCTTTGCCGCCGAGGCCGAAGCCTTGGCCGCACGTGAGGTACGTGATGGCGGCGATGATCGCGGCGACCACGGCGGCGAGCACGAGCAGCTTGCGTCGCATCTGGCGGCGATCGAGTTGCTTCGCGATGTCTTTGGCGGTCGGTGCAGTCATGGCGTGAGCGTGGGCGTGGGTGTCGGCGGCGGTGTCGCTGGCATCGGGTCGACGATCGTCGCGAGGCCGCGCTGATCGGCGAGACAGCGATCGAGATCGCGGAACAGGCCATCGTGGAGCGCGTGCGGGAGATCCGCGACCGGACGCATCGGCGCGACGATGACGAGGTAGCGCGAGAGATCGTCGACCTTGAGGTTCAGGGCGGCGACCTTGCACAAGCGCAGCTCGACGGAGCGATCACCGAGATAGGTCAGCGCGACGTCGGGATTCGGATCGTGCTCGACGAGCGGCACGTCGAGCGCGATCTGTTTTCCCTCGGCTTCGACGGACGCGATCGTGTTCTGCGCGGAGATGCGGATGACGAGCGGCGTGCGCTGCGCGAGTTGCGCGTCGAGATCCGCGAGCGCACGCATGCGGAGCGTTGCCACGTCGACGGGAAGTGACGGCGGTGCGGGCTTCGCCATGGGGGTCGGTGCGGGTGGCGGATTCGCGGCGGCCTTCTGGATCGAGGCTGCGCGGATCAGCGCCGCGAACACGACGATGAACAACACGTCGAACAGCGACGTGAGATCCGGCGGGCGCTGGCCGCGACGGCGCTGCCTCACGCCGTGGGGCCCTTCTTCGCGTGACGGCGCGCGTCCCACGCTTCGAGGTTCTTCTCGGCGGCGTCGACCCACGCGGGCAACTTGAGCGCGAAGCTCGCGGACAGAACGATCGAGCACGCGAGTCCCGCCACTGTGGTCCACACCTTGAGTGCGAGCGGACCGAGGAGCTTGGTCACGTCACTGCCGGTGTACGCGAGCGACAGGCCGAGACCGAGCACCGTGCCGAGAAGGCCGAGCTGGCGGAGCAAGTCCGTCCAGAACGACAGCGTGGGTTCGAGCCGCTGCGCACGCATCTGCCAGTTGCGCACTTGCTTCTGCGCCCACGCAGGATCGTTCGCCTCGAGGATCGCGTGGGACTCGTCGCGGATCGCTTGGACCTCGAGCGATGCGGGAGGCTTCGCGGCGCCCGCGTCGGCGACGAGCTCGAACCCGAGGTGATCGGTGAGCGCGCGGACCCAGGTCAGCTCGCGATGGACGTGCAGCCATCCCGCGACGAAGACCAGCACGATGAAGCCGCACAGGAGGATCGTGAGGCCCCATCCTTGGACGAACGGCTCCATCGCGTCGTCATCATACCCCCAGTTTGCCCCGCACTTTGCCGCGGGGGTGATCGCTCACTTGGCGGGAGGTGCAGCGGCCTTGTCGGCGGCGGCCTTGTCGGCGGCGGCTTTCTCCGCGGCGGCTTTCTCCGCGGCGGCCTTCGCTGCGGGTGCATTCTCGCCGAGCACCGAGATCGACGTGATCTTCGAGGGCAGGTACTTGTCGAGCCTGCCGACGTACCACGTACCCGCGAGCACGAGGATCACGACCAAGAACACCCAGCGCTTCCACGGCGTCTTCTTGTCGGCGAATGGATCGTCGAGGCTGCGCTGCGCGCCCTTCGGGAGCTTCGCGAGCTCCGTCATCGCCGCGCCGAACGCGACGTTCACGCGCGCGCGGCAGTTGATGGCCCAGCCGTTCGCATCGAGGATCGGGCCGAGGTTGCGCCGGCGCAGCTTGAGCCACGCGAGCATCATCGCGGGACCCGAGATCAAGAGGAGCAGCGCGAGGAGGCCGAGCGGCAACCACTTGCCGAGCCCGAACATCGTCCCGAGCAATGCGCCGACGAGGGTACCGATGCCGCCGATCGCGACACCGATCGCGGCGACCGTGCCGAGATCGATCTTCTTCGGTGGTGTTGGCGCCGATGCGGCGACGGCCGGCACCGCCGCCTTGTCCGCGGTGCCGATCGCGGCGCCCGTCGCGGTTACCTTTGCCGTGGCCTCGGCGTCCGCGGCCGCCGCGCGCTTCTGGACCGTGTCCTCGATCGCGCGGACGAGCTTCTTGTACGGCGCCCAGAACGCTTCGCGAATGGAGATCGGGTTCGCGATCAGGCGCGTGATCGTGGCGTCCCAATCGTTGTTGTCGCGATCGTAGAACACGCCGTTGCGACCGATGAACAAGTTGTCCGCGTCGCCGTTGGTGACCGCCGCGGCGATCTGGCGCGTCTCGCCTTTGCGCGAGATCTCGCAGTACACGAGGTAGCTGTCCGACGACGCGGCGAGCGCGGCGTGCTTCGTTGCATCGACGACGGGCACCACGAGGTGGAGCGCGCGTGCATCGATGTACAGCGTGCCCGCTTGGAACACGCCGTCCTGGCGCGAGTAGAAGTCACTGAAGTTGACGAAGTTGCGCAGGATGCGCGCGCCATCGCGTTGCATGCGCACGGCCTTCGCGACGGACGCGATCTGATCGTACTCGCCCGCGAGCGCTGCATCTTCGGCGATCAGATCGCCGAGCTTCTTGCGTGCATCGGACGACGCGAGCTCGAGCAACCACCCGGTGTCGAGCGCGTCGACCTTGGTCTTCGGCTCTTCGGCGCGCCATGTGGCGAAGCCCGCGAGCTTGTCGGAGATGGTGACGACATCGGCAGCCGTCAGCGTCGGACGCGCGCCGAGGATCGGCGTGACCGCTGCTTTGACGAACGTCGCCATGCGATCGGCCCACGCCGGGTTGAGGCCCGCGTCGACGGAGAGTCGCCCCGCCACATCGACCTTCGCCAGCGGGAGCTTCGCGAGTTCCTCGTTCTTCGCCGACAGCGGCTTGGATGCGAGTGCGACGAGGTCGGCTTCTTGGCCGCCCATCGTCGCCGCGCCACGCGTGTCGTAGCCCGCGATCTTCGCGCGTGTGAAGTAGTCATCGAGCTTGTCGCGTACGGCAACGAACGCATCGTGCGCTGCGCCGGTCGCATCGCCGAGAGGTGCGAGCGCGGCGTCCTTGCCCTTCGTGATCCACGCGACGCGCTTGTCGATGTCCGCGAACAGCTCGTCGGCTTTCGCCTTGTCGATGCCGGGCTTGCTACTGCGATCCGGCACGCTGCCGACCGCGGCGATCGCTTCGGTGATCAGCTTCTTCAGCTGCTCGTCCTTCGTCGATTCGGGGATGACGATGCCGTCGCCGTTGAGCACGGTGTCGGTGAACGCCTTCGTGATCGCGTCGGAGTCCGCGACGCTGATCTCCTTCGCGTCCGCTTTTCCGAGATCCTTGAGCATGAGCTTCGCGGCGGCGAGCACCTTCGGATCCTTGATCGCGGAGAGCTTCACGCTATCAGCGCTGCGGAGAATGTCCTCCGGTGCATTGAACGTCGCGGCCAGCCAATCGATGGTGTCGAGGACATCCACGACGCGGATGCGCCCGTCGTTATCCTTGTCGATCAGCGACAGCGTCGCTGAGTCGATGTCGACGCCTTTGACCGGCATCGCGAGCGCGACCCACAGCTTTTGGTCGAGCTCCTTGAGTGCGAGCAAGTCCTTGCCGTCGCGCAAGGAGACCTGGTCCACGCCACCCGCTCTAAAGAAGTGCCACCGATGAGACATGGCGCGACACTAACCACCATTTGCAAGCCAAAGGGGCGACCTACCCTGCGCGTACCCTGGGATTCAGTTACTCATTTCGGTGCTGTTGGCTCGGCATTGCATTCCGGGCCGAGATGATCGATGTCGCCGTAAGCTTGCGGATCGTCGATCAGCCACACCAGGTGGCGACCGAGCGTGGCCGTGCCGTTCGCGAGATCGTACGTCGAGTACTCGCCCGTTCCGTCGGCGAGCAGGACCTTGGCCCCGAGCTTGTCCGCGAGTACCACGAACAGCGCGAGCGGGTGGTCCTGGCCCTCGGTGATCTTGACCGGCGCACCGTCGGGGCCCGCGACGAAGAAGCCCGAGAACGCATCGACCTTCCACGTGCAGGCCGTCTTCGGATCCGCATTCGGCGGGATCTCGATCCAGTTCACCGCCGCGGACCACGCGACAGGCTTGTTGCCAATGTCGACCTGTCCGAACGCCCACAGCTTCTCGCAGTCGGGGGCAGTGCACGCTCGCTCGGGAACGACCTTCGCGAACGCGTCGGGGATCGGCGTCTCCTTCGTCGGACGCGACCACGCACCCTTGTCGTTCGTGCCGAGCCGCGACGCGATGCCGCGCGGCGCGATCGGCTGACACTCCGACGGCGCCTCGCTCGACACCATCGCGATCGCGACGCCCGCGTCGTTCGGATCCTGCGGCGCCGGACACCCCGCCAGCGTTATGCCGTACGACATGTTCTTCGTCTGCGCGTCGATCGCTTCCGCGTAGTAGCTGCCGATCGTCGCTTTGCACATCGGTGCATTCGGCGGGAGGATCCACACGCTCTGCGGCGCCGGCGGCACGCCCGCGGCGGTGGCCGTGGCCGGATCGATCGCGGCGAACGCCGGCTTGCCCTCGACGGAGTCGACCTTCGCTCCGTGCAGCGCCATCGCCCACCCGGAGTAGCCTGGCTGCCCCTCGGGCGGACGCACGAATTGCGCGAGGTACACGTTCTGCGCGGTCGGGCAGCCCACGCCGATCTGCGGTGGTGGTGTCGGTTGCGCGGGCTTCGCGGGACAGGCGGCGAGGACCAACAGCAACGGGGCGAATCGCATCCGCGAACGTTACCTCAATCGGACGGAAGGCCGAGGTATCGCGTGACCATCAGCACGGCCTCGTCGACAAGCGCCGGATCGCGCAAGCGTGCCGGTTGGAACAATGCCGCCTTCTGACAGATCGCTTCGATCGACGACATCACGATGAACGCCGCGGTGTCCGGATCGCGGACCGTGATCTCGGTGCGACGCGCGGTGAACAGCGCGCTGATCATCTGCTGCGTGCCGGTGTGCAGCGCGGCCGCTTTGCCCATGCGACCGACGCGCGGGACTTGCTCGATCAGCACGCGCTTGAGCTCGGGCTGCTTGCGATAGTTCTCGATCGTCAGCTCGATCATCACGCGCACGGCTTGGGCGAACGGCAACGTCGCGACGCGCTGGAGCTCGCTGATCGTCGTCGCGTTCTTCGTGTCGAGGTGATGCTCGATCATCGCGGCGACGAGCGCTTCCTTGTTCGGGAAGTACTGATAGAGCGAACCGATCGACACGCCGGCGGCCTCCGCGACCGCGTTCGTGGTCAATCCATCGAAACCTTCGGCGATCAGAACCCGAGCGGTTGCCTCGAGAATCGTATCCACCGTGGCTTTGCTGCGGTTCTGGCGCGGCCGTTTCCGGGGCGTGGTCTTGACTTGGCGGTACATCAGCGCCCTCCTTCACGAGATCGCGGAACGCGAGTTGGCAATGTGAGCAATCGCTCGCATTCTACGTAGACATGGCTTCCGCTACCAGCGTGTTCCGCGATGTCCCGCCGATCGTCCCCTCGGTGCCGACGCTTCCGGGTCTTCCGCTCCTCGGCAACGTGCTGCGGTTCCGGAAAGATCGACTCGCACTGCACGACGATGCGGCACTGGTCGGACCCATCGTGCGCGTGCAGCTGCTCCACGTGCCCGTGTACGTGCTCACCGATGCCGATGCGATGCACGAGGTGCTCGTCGACAACGCGACGAAGTTCAAGAAGACGGCCGGCATTCAGTTCCTCGAGCCACTCCTCGGCAACGGCCTGCTCAACGCCGAGGGCGACGTGCACAAGCGGCATCGAAAGCTGCTCGCGCCCGCGTTCGCACCGAAGCGACTCGCCGCGTACGCCGAGACGATGATCGACGAGACGCGCACGCAGATCGCGAAGTGGCGACCGAACCAGCAAGTCGATCTCTCGCACGAGATGATGGAGCTCACGCTCGCGATCGCGGGCAAGACGATGTTCGGCGCCGACGTGCGCAGCGATGCCGCGACCGTGGCCACCGCGCTCGAGCTCGCGATGCGCGCGACGGTCGCCGCGATCACGTCGCCGATGCAGCTCGGCTACAACTGGCCCCTGCCCCGCCATCGGATGATGAAGCGCGCGGTGAAGATGCTCGACGAGATCGTGTTCTCGTTGATCGCCGAGGGTCGCAAGCGCGGAACCGATCGGGGCGACGTGCTGAGCGCGATGCTGCTATCGCAAGACGAAGAAGGCGGGCTCGACGATCGCCAGATCCGCGACGAGGTGATGACGCTGCTCCTCGCGGGTCACGAGACCACGGCGAACGCGCTGACATGGACCTGGTACCACCTCGGCCGAAATCCCGAAGCGCGCACGCGGCTCGAAGAAGAAGTCACGCGCGTGCTCGGTGATCGCACGGTCACGCCCGAGGATCTGCCGAACATGCCGTGGACCGCGGCGGTGATCGACGAAGCGATGCGCCTCCATCCGCCCGCGTACGTCACGGGCCGCGAATCGACGGAGCCCGTCACGATCGGTGGCCATCAGTTCCCCGCGCGCGCGATCCTCTTGCTCAACATCCGCGGCATCCATCGCCGCGCGGACTACTTCCCCGCGCCGCTCGCGTATCGCCCCGAGCGCTTCTTGCCCGAGCAGAAGAAGGCACGCCCGCGTCATCACTACATGCCGTTCGGTGCCGGTCCGCGCGTGTGCATCGGCCAGCACTTCGCGCTGCTCGAAGCCGGCCTGTGCCTCGCGACGATGGTGCAACACTCGCGGATCCATCCGATCGCGTCGAGCGTGGAGCCCGAGCCGCTGATCACGCTGCGTCCGCGCGGCGGACTGCCGGCGATCGTGAGCCCGAAGCAGTGATCACGTCTTCAGGGCAGGAAGCGCGGCCGCGTCTCCGGCGGCACGAGCGAGCACGCGTCCGCGCGACCCCAGATCCGAAACCGAATCGCAGCGATGAAGCGATACATCCAGTTGAGCAGGAAGCCCGGGATCCAGCGAAACGCGTAGCCCCAGCGCCATGGCGCGCGCAGGTGCTTCGCAGCGTGCATGAACGCCTTGCTGCGCAGGTGCGCCTTCGTGCCGTCGATGTACACGACGCTGTCGAGGTTGGTCGGAATGTTCGGATAGCGCTCGCGCAGTCCCGCGGTGGTCTCGCCCTGCAGCGGGGCGAACCGCACGGTGTGATCGCGCTCGTGCGCCAGGATCCACTGCACGCTCTTCGCGCACAACCCGCAGTCGCCGTCGTACAGCAGCAGTGGGCCATCGGCGACGGACATGTCTGGATCTTGCCGCGTTGCGCGGCCAAGGCAAGGTGGCGACGATGACTTCAACCATGGCTTCGATGACCGCACGCACGGTGACGCTTCCGAGAAAGACGCTGGTCTCTGCGAAAGCGCACGAGATCACCGAAGTGCAGATCCGGCTCGCGAAGCTCCCGCGCGCGCTCGACGGATTCTCGATCGTCCAGCTCTCCGATCTGCACATCGGTGGCACGATCGATCGCGCGTTCGTCGCCGACGTCGTCGATCAGACGAACCGCCTCGCCCCCGACCTCGTCGCGCTCACGGGCGATCTCGTCGATGGTCGCAAGGCCGACCTCGAACATCACGCGGTGCCGCTCGCCGGTCTGCGCGCGCGCCACGGCGCATATGCGGTCACCGGCAACCACGAGTACTACTGGGGCGCCGATCCGTGGATCGCGCACCTCACGTCGCTCGGCCTACGCTACCTGCGCAACCAACGCGTGACGATCGCCGATGGTGGCGCGGGGTTCGAGCTCGCCGGCGTCGACGATCACGAGTCGCATCGCTACGCGGGACACGGCGAGGATCTCTCGCGTGCGACCCAGGATCGCGATCCGGATCGCGCGCTCGTGCTGCTCGCACATCAGCCGCGCCAGGTGCACCGCGCACACAAGCATGGAGTGGATCTGCAGCTCTCGGGTCACACGCACGGCGGCCAGATCTGGCCGTGGCACTACGCGGTGAAGATCCAGCAGCGCGGCCTCCTCGCGGGTCGCTATCAATTCGGCGACACGCAGCTCTACGTCACGCGCGGCTGCGGCTACTGGGGACCGCGCTTACGCGTCCTCGCGCCACTCGAGATCACGCGCGTGATCCTGCGCGCCCGCTAGAACGTCCCCATCAACGCGATGTTCTTTCCCGCCGTGGTGATCGCGAGATCGTGCTCGATGAGGCGCGGGATCGTGAGCCCCGCGCTGATCCCGACGGCCGCTCCAACGAGGACATCGGAGAAGTAGTGCATGTCACCCGCCATGCGGAGGTATGCGGTCGTCGCTGCGAGCGTCATCCCCACACCCCAGATCACCGGCTCGGCTCGCGACTTGCGCATGTGCGCGACCATGCCCGCGCTGGTCGCGAACGCAAACGAGAGCGAGGAGTGTCCCGACCAGAACGAGAGGTTGTCCTCGAACGTGTCCATCGAGGGCCGAACACCGTCGAAGTGTGCGTACGGGCGCTGCCGACCGACGGCTGACTTCATGAAGTACGTGGCGACCTGCGCGACGAACACCGTCTCGACGATCGGTAGCGTCACATCGAGGACATCGCCCCACCCCGGATCGTGACCGATCAACGTGAAGTTCGCGGACGCGATCGCGAGCGTGGGAATCGTGACGACGCCGAGGATGTCCGACGCGGTACGTGCCTTGCTCGGCGTGCTCCACACGAGCGTCTCGCGAACTCCTCGATCAAAGGACGGTGGATTGCACCAGCGACACTTGTCGGGCGTGATCGCGTCCTGAAACAGGAGCGCAGTCGACAGGTAGACAGCGCCGGCCGACAGCGTGATGACGAGGTGGATCTTGCGATCGCGCCCCGCGCTGCCCGCGTACCAAGGATCGGCCGCCGCGCTTCGTGCGCAGCCAAGAACGAGGAGGAGAGCGACGACGTGCTTCACCGAGACCCCACACTGCCACGATCGAGGTCGTCGAGGTTCCTTCCAAGTGCGGCAACGCGCGGCGCGATCTAGAACCGTCCCGTGAGCACCACGCTCTTGCCGTCGCTTGCGATACCGACATCGTGCTGCATGAGCCGCGGGATCACGTAGCCGATCGCCATGCCTACGCCCGCGCCGACAACGACGTCGGTGAGGTAGTGCTTGTCGCCCGCGATGCGCAGGTAGCCCGTGGCCGTCGCGAGCGTGAGCCCCACGCCCCAGATCAGCGGCGCCGCGCGCGACCTGCGTTGGCTCGCGACCGTGCCGGCGCTGGTCGCGAAGGCGAACGCGAGCGCCGTGTGTCCCGACCAGAACGAGACGTTCTTGTCTTCCGCGTCGGAGCTGCCGACCACGCCGAAGTTGCGATCGGGACGCTCGCGACCGAGCGCGCCCTTCGCGACATACGTGACGAGCTGCGAGACGAATGCGGCCTCGAGGACCGGCAGCGTGACATCGAAGATCTCGCCCCACCCCGCACCGTGACCGACGAGCGTCAGGTTCACCGCGCCGACGGCGAACACCGGCACGACGAGATGACCGACGACGTCGGACGCCGTGCGCGCGCGCTGCAGGTCGCTCCACACGAGTGCGTTGCGCGCGCCGACATCGATCGACGGTGGTGTACACCACCGACAGTCGTCGGGGCTGAAGCTGTACTTCAGCGCCGTCTCCGACACGGCGTACGCGACTCCGGTCGTGACGGTGAGCAGCAGGTTGCGTTTGCGCGTCTTGCCGGCGGGACCCTCGGCCCAGGAATCCGCCGCAGCAGAGTGTGCTGATGCGAGCAGGAGCGCGAGCGCGAGGTGCTTCATGAGACTTCTAGACGGCGGTTGCCACCACGAGCCGTGTCACAATCGTCGCATGCAACATCGGGGTCTCGCGCAGCGCGCGATCATCTTCCTCGCTCTCGCGGTGGGCATGAGCGTGCCGGTGTTTGCCGACACTGGTGGCAGCATGGGTGGTGGCGACTGGGGCGGCGGTGGCGGTGGCGGTGGCGGCGGTGGTGACTACTCGTCATCCTCGTCGTCGTCTTCGTCCGACTATTCGTACTCGTCGAGCAACGACTATTCGTCGAGCAACAGCTACTCGTCGAGCGATGGATCGAGTCGGCCGGTTACCGGCTTCGAGATCGTCATGGGCATCATCGTGGTCGGCGTGTACGTCGTGTTCACGATCGCGAAGAAGAGCGGCGGTGGGTTGAACTACGCCTCCACGTACCAACCCGGGTCGTACATCCCGATGGACTCCGTCGACGTCAGCGTGCTGCGTATCGCCCTCGACGGACGCGCCCGTAAGTTCGTCCAAGCCGAGCTCTCGAAGATCGCGAAAGCGGCGGACACGAAGACGTCCGAGGGCAGGCTCGCGATGCTCCGCGAAGTGTCGTTGATGCTGCGGCGCGTGCGCGATGCGTGGGTGTACGGCGGCGCGGTCAACGAGCCGATGCGCGGACTATCGAGCGCGAAGACCGTGTTCGACAGGCACGTCGACGATGCGCGCTCGCGGTTTCGGACCGAGACGATCCGCAACGCGCAGGGCGCGATCACCACGTCGCAGTCGCCGGAGCTCATCCCGCGCTCCGAGGAAGGTGCCGGCGTGATCCTCGTGAGCATCGTCGTGTGCGCGCGCACCGAGCTGTTCACCGTGCAGAACATCGGGACGGGCGAGGATCTGCGCAAAGCACTCGAAGCAGCGCCGCATCGAGCGGCCTCGGATCTCGTCGCGATCGAGATCGTGTGGCAACCGTCGGAAGAAACCGATCGCATGAGCTCGATGGAGCTCGAGGCGAAGTATCCGCACCCCGAGCTGATCCCGATCAACGGCGCGCTCGTCGGCAAGACGTTCTGCGAGTACTGCGGTGGACCGTTCCCCGCCGAGCTCGTGAGTTGTCCGCACTGCGGTGCCCCGGCTCGCGACGCGAAGCAAGCCGCGTAGTAAACACGGGGCCATGCGCCCGCTGTTGATCGCGGTTCTGTTGCTCCCGACGATAGCCTCGGCTGCTCCGCCGAAGCTCACGCTCGCCCAGGTGATCGAGAAGGCGATGGCCGGTCCGAAAGCGCGCATGGCCGAGGGCGATCGCGCCGCGGCGTCCGCGCGGATCGACGAAGCCGATGCCGCTCGCTATCCGCGGATCAAAGCGACGGCGTTCGGTACCGCGAGCCCCGAGATCAACTGCGTCGATGACACGTGCATCCAGACCGATCCGCAGGACTACGCGTTCCGCTTTCAGGGCGTGTTCGGCGGCGGCCAGATCGATATCACGCAGCCGCTGTTCACGTTCGGCAAGATCGATCACGCACGCAAGGCAGCGCGCGCGGGACTCGCGGCGCAGACCGCGCTCGCCGACGAAGCAGCCGGTGACATCGCCGTCGATGCAGCGAAGGCCTACTGGGGCGCGAAGCTCGCGCGCGAGATGGGCTACATGCTCGACGATGGCATCGAGCAGATCGAGAAAGCGCTCGCCAAGATGACCGGCGACGACAAGGACAAGCCCGACGTGTCGATCCAGGATCGCCAGCGCGTCGCGGTGCTGCTCGCAGAAGCGAAGGTCCAGCGTGCGGACGCGAGGCTCGGCGAGGAGCAAGCGCTCGCGGGTCTGCGTGCGCTCGTCGGGATTCCGGATGCGGACATCGACGACAGCGAGCTCGTAGCGTCGACACGCACGGTGCCCGCGACGCTCTCGGGCGAGCGACGACCGCAGTCACGCGCGGCCAAGGAAGGTGCGTCCGCCGCGGACGAGCTCGCGAAGATGCAGGCCGCGTACTACTGGCCCGACCTCGCGATCGTCGGAAGCGCTCTGCTCTACGGCGCACAGGGCGTGACGAACCCACCGAGCGTATTCGCGAACGATCCGTACAACCGTTCCGGTGCCGGTCTCGTGCTCGCGCTGCAGTGGCAGATCGAGCCATGGACCGTGAAGGCGCGGACCGATCGCGCGAAGGCCGAAGCGGCCAAGGCGCACGCGCAGGCGGATCTCGCCGCGATCGGCGCGACCTATGACGCTGCGACGGCGCGCGCGGAAGCCGCGGCCGGGGCGGCAAAGGTTGCCGCGGCGGCAGAAGGCGAAACAGCCGCGCGCGCGTGGCTGGCATCGATCCTCCAGGCCGACGCGATCGGCGCCGCGGAGCCTAAAGATTTCGCGGATGCATACATCGCGTGGTTCCAGATGCGTGCGCGATGGGCGCAGGCGGTCTTCCAATGGAACGTGGGCGTGGTACGCCTCGATCGCGCCGCCGGTGAATTCAAGGCCGCCGGCCGCCGTCCCACGGAGACCAAATGAAGCGTGCTCTCGTCCTCCTGTTTTGCCTCCTGTTCGCCGCCCCCGCATTCGCGGACAAAGCCGGCCCCGGTGTGACCGCGGTCAAGCAAGCGAACGAGACCATCGCCGGCCTGCTGAAGCAGAAGCCGGCCGCGGGTTCCAAGGAGGAGAAGGACCTCGCCGCGAAGGTGACCTCGAGCGTGCGCGGGTTCCTCGACATCGAACAGCTCGGCAAGCGCGCGATGGTCGACAACTGGAGCAAGCTGTCGAAGACGCAGCAGGACCAGTTCTCGAAGCTTTTGCGCGAGCTGATCGAGGACAACTACATCCGCGGCCTGCGCGCGAACCTGACTTACGAAGTCGAGTACGTCGGCGAGTCCACCGACAAGGACGGCAACACGATCGTCCAGACCAAGATCAAGACGCAGCGCAAAGGTCGCCCGTACACGATCGGCGTCGACTACGTCCTCGTGAAAGAGAGCGACAAGCTGCGCGCGTTCGACGTCAAGACCGACGGCGTGGGTCTCGTGGAGAACTACCGCACCATGTTCAACAAGATCATGGCGAAGGACGGCTTCGACGGTCTCATCGCGAAGATGAAGAAGAAGCAAGGCGAGCAGAAAACGTAGCGAAAGCGGGTATCGTCCACGCGATGTCGAACGTCGCGCTCGAGGCCGCCCGCGCCTGGCTTGCAGAAGACCCCGATCCCGCCACCGTCGCCGAACTGACGCACCTGCTCGCGTCCTGCGATGCCGGCGACGCACCATCGCTCGCGGACCTCGTCGAACGCTTCACGGGTGCCCTCGAGTTCGGCACCGCGGGTCTGCGCGGGATTCTCGGAGCCGGCCCGCAGCGCATGAATCGCGTGCTCGTGCGGAAGGTGACCGCTGGCCTCGCCGCGTATCTCGTCGAGAAGGTGCCCGACGCGAAGCAGCGCGGCGTGGTGGTGGCCCACGATGCACGCCGCAACTCGCGCGTGTTCGCCGAAGACACGGCGCGCGTGCTCGGCGGCGCGGGTCTCCGCGTGTACCTCGCGCATCGACCGTGGCCCACGCCGACCACCGCATGGGCCGTCGTCGACGCGCGCGCGTGTGCCGGCGTGATGGTCACCGCGAGCCACAACCCGCCCGCGTACAACGGCTACAAGGTGTACTGGGGCAACGGCGCGCAGATCATTCCGCCACACGATGTCGGCATCGCCGCCGCGATCGCCGCGATCGGCCGCAGCGATCAGCTCGCGATGCCCGCGCTCGAGGAGCTGCGCCACATGGGGCTCGTCGTCGATCTCGACGAGCGACTGCACGACGAGTACCTCGCGCGCGTGGTGGAGCTGCGGACGAGCAAGGACATCGATGGTCGCTCGCTGGTGATCGCGTACACGCCGCTGCACGGTGTCGGCGCTGCGTCCGTGGAGCCGGGCATGGTGCGCGCAGGCTTTCCGCAGCTGCACACCGAGCCGTCGCAACGCGAGCCCGATGGCGAATTCCCGACGGTGGCGTTCCCGAACCCCGAGGAGAAGGGCGCGATGGATCGCGTGCTCGCGCTCGCGGTCGCGAAGCAGGCGGACCTCGTGCTCGCGAACGATCCGGACGCGGATCGGTTGTGCGTCGCGGTTCCGGAGGGCGCGGGCTACCGCGTGCTCACGGGCGATCAGATCGGAGCGCTGCTCGCGGACTACTTGCTGCAGACGTCGCCCGCGGACAAGCGCATGGTCGCGACGACGATCGTCTCGTCACAGCTACTGTCGTTCCTCGCGAAGGCCGCAGGTGCCGACTATCGCGAGACGCTCACCGGCTTCAAGTGGATCGGCAACGCCGCACTCGACTACGAGCGCGAGCACGGCGGACGCTTCGTGATGGGTTACGAGGAAGCGCTCGGCTACTCGGTCGGTCCCCTCGTGCGCGACAAGGACGGCGTGTCTGCGGCCATCATCTTCGCGGAGCTCGCGGCGTGGAATCGCGCACGCGGCAGGAGCGTGCTCGACCATCTCGACGACATCTATCGTCGCGTCGGGCTGTTCGTGACCGAGCAGGTCTCGCTGACCAAGCCCGGGGCCGATGGCCTCGCGCAGATCCGCGCGGCGATGTCTCGGTTCCGTGCGACGCCGCCGACGGAGCTCGCGGGTCACGTCGTCGAGAGCGTCGTGGATCTCTCGCGCGGAGACGGCGGGTTCCCACCGAGCGACGTCCTCGTATTCAAGCTCGCCGGCGGGCGCCGCGTGATCATGCGGCCGAGCGGCACCGAGCCGAAGCTCAAGAGCTATTACGAAGTGCGCGTCGAGGTCGCCGACGGTGAAGCGATCGCCGTGGCACGCGCCCGCGGCCTCGCGGACCTCGGCAAGCTCCGCGATGCGCATCAAACGCAGCTCGCCTAGCGCTCGAGGAGCTGTTCCATCAGCGCGCGCAGCGTCTCGAAGTTCACCGGCTTCACCAGGTGCGCGGCGAATCCCGCCTCGGCTGTCTTCGCGCGGTCTTCGCTCTGGCCGTAGCCCGTGAGCGCGATCAGCTTCGGTGCGCCGAGATGCGTTCGCATCTGTAGGCTGCGCGCGAGCTCGAAGCCGTCCATCACGGGGAGCCCGAGATCGAGCACCCCGATCTGCGGGCGAAACGTCTCCGCGATCTCGAGCGCGGCCAGGCCGTCGTGCGCGAGGCTGACGTCGTAGCCGACTTTGACGAGCAGCTCCTTGAGCATCTCCGCGGCATCGACGTTGTCGTCGACGACGAGCACGCGCCCCTTGCCATCGATCTGCATGACCGGTGGTTCCGTTGGGACCGCGGACATCTCCGGCGTGTCGAGCGCGGGCAGCGAGACGAGTAGCTCGCTACCGCGACCGCGGCCATCGCTCTTCGCGCGCACGGTTCCACCGTGGAGCTTCACGAGGTTCGAGACGATCGCGAGACCGAGACCGAGCCCCCCTTGCGAGCGCTCGAGCGATTGCTGCGTCTGGATGAACGGCTCGAAGATCCTCTCGAGCATGGACGCGTCGATGCCGATGCCGTTGTCAGAGATCGACAGCTCGACACGCGCTCCGGCGCGCCGGCCGCGGACGACCACGCGTCCACCCGGCTGCGTGTACTTCGCCGCATTGGTCAGGAGGTTCGAGATGATCTGCGCGAGCCGGCCGAGGTCGGCGAGGACGAACAGACCACGAGGCACGTCTACGTCGAGCCGATGCCGCTGTTGTTCGAACAGCGGGCTCGCGAGCTCGATCGATCGCGCGAGCGCGTCGGCGAGTGCGATCGGCACGAGGCGAAGCTCGACCTTGCCGCGGGTGATCCGCGAGACATCGAGCAAATCGTCGACGAGACCGATGAGGTGCTGCACTTGGCGCTCGATCACGGCGCGCTCGCGCTCCGCGCCCACGTTGGGCTTGAGCCGCATGAGTTGAAGCGCGGTCGAGATCGGCGCGAGTGGATTGCGCAGCTCGTGGCCGAGCATCGCGAGGAACTCGTCCTTCGCACGGTTCGCCGTCTCGGCCTCGCGACGTGCGAGCGCGAGCGCCGTGACGTCGTGCGCGATGACGGCGATGCCATTGATGACGCCGGTGTCGTCGAGCATCGGCTGGTAGATGAAGTCGACGAACACCTCTTCGGGCTCGCCGTGCTCCCCGCGCGCGAGCGTCACCGGCGTCGACCGGCCGATGTGTGCTTCACCGGTCTCATAGACACGATCGAGCAACTCGATGAACCCCTGACCGACGATCTCCGGCAACGCGACATCGAGGCTCATGCCGACGACATCGCGACCACCGACGAGCTGGCGGTAGTACGAGTTCGCGATCTCGAATACGTGGGTCGGTCCGCGGAGGATCGCGATCGAGACCGGCGCTTGCTCGAAGATCCTCGCGTACCGGCGCGCGTTCGCCTTTTCCGCCGCACGTACCGCCGCGCGCAGCAGCTGCGCTTCGACGTGGGCGACGAGCTCGCGCGCCGCGAACGGCTTCACGAGGTAGTCGTTCGCGCCGGCTTGCAGGCCCTCGATGCGCGCTTCCTCTCCCGCGCGGGCCGACAGCATGATCACGGGCATGTCGCGCAGTGCGTCGTTTGCACGCACGGCGGCGACGAGACCGAACCCGTCGAGCTCGGGCATCATGATGTCCGTGATCAGCAGATCGGGCGGCTGCTTCGCCATGGCTGCGAGCGCCTCGCGACCGTTGGCCGCGGTGTCGACGTCCCAGCGCTGTCCGAGCATGCGGCGCATGTAATCGCGCATGTCGGCGTTGTCGTCGGCGACGAGCAAGCGCTCGCGCTGCACCGGCACCGTGGGTTCCTCCGCCGGAGCATCGGGCAACCACCGCATCGCCTCTTCGACGAACGCGTCGCGGCCTCGCGCCTCCGTTCGCTTCGTGACGGCCGGCATCATGGTGCCGCGGTCGACGATGGGGATCGAGACCGTGAACGTGGCCCCTTCACCGAGCACGCTCGACACCTCGACGGTACCGCCGTGCAACCGCACGAGCTCTTGGACGAGCGCGAGTCCGATCCCCGTGCCCTCGTGCGTGCGGCCCTTCGTTCCCTCGACGCGGTGAAAGCGATCGAACACGCGCGGTAGCTCCTCGGGGGGAATCCCGCTCCCCGAATCGCGGACCGAGAGCTCCACGCGATCACCGTGCCGAACCAAGCGCACGGCGATCTCGCCCTCGAGCGTGAACTTGAATGCGTTCGAGACGAGGTTGAGAACGATCTTCTCCCACATGTCGCGATCGACGGAGATCGCCGTGCCGAGCGGCTCGCACTCGACGGTCAATCGGAGCCCCGCTTTCTCCGTCGCAGCGCGGAACACGCTCGCGAGATCCGCGGTGAGCTGCGCGAGATCCACCGGCTGGAACTGCGCGGTCGCGCGACCCGCCTCGATGCGCGAGAAGTCGAGCATCGTATTGACGAGCTTCAGCAAGCGCAGCGCGTTGCGATGAATCGTCGACAGCTCGTCGCGAAGCCCGGGCTCGAGCTCGCTCTCGAGCAATGCACCGAGCGGTCCGAGCATCAGCGTCAGCGGCGTGCGGAACTCGTGGCTGACGTTCGAGAAGAACGTGGTCTTCGCGTGATCGAGCGCGGCGAGACTCTCCGCGCGAAGTCGTTCCTGCGCGTAGGCGTCGGCGTTCGCGAGGCCGGATGCGAGCTGTCCTGCGAACAGCAGCACGAACTCGCGGAACGACGTGTCGAAGCGACGCAGCGGATTGATCCCTGCGACGAGGATGCCCGCAGACCGCGCCTCGCCTTGGCGCGCGATCGGCACCACGAACGCCATCGTCGGAGGAACCGCCCACGGACCCGCTGGCCACGCGGCGTCGGGGAGCGGGACCTCGACGGGCTTCCCGCTGTCGAACAACTCCTGCAGCGGCCACGGGCTCGCGGCGTCGATCGAGAGCGTCGCGGGTGCACGCGGATCGCCGTCGCGAAATCCCGTCTGCGAAGCGCGCCGCAGCGTGCGGCCATCCTCGGCGAGGAGGTACGTCAGCGTGAATGGCAGATCGCGTGACTCGCGAGCGAGACTGCGTTCGAGCCCGGCGAGCACGCCCGCCTCCGTGTTGGATCCCGCGAGCTCCGACGCGACGCGACCGAGGAGCGCGACGCGGCGCTCGCTGATCAATCGCGCCGTGTCCTCGGTGACCACGCACAGAAGGCCGCGGATCGTCCCGTCGTCGTCGTGCAGCGGGCTGTACGAGAACGTGTGGTACGTCTCCTCGGGGAACCCGGACCGCTCGAGCATGAGTAGGAGGCCCTCGTCCCACGTCGCCGCGCCGTCGAGCACGGCCTGGACGCGCGGCCCGATCTCCGGCCAGATCTCTCTCCACACCTGGTTCGCGGGCGTGCCGAGCGCCGACGGGTGTTTCTGCCCGAGCGTGTCAGCACGATACGAATCGTTGTAGAGGAACGCGAGCTCGTCGCCCCATCCCATCCACATCGAGAACCGCGAGGTCAGCACGATGCGCACCGCCGTCTTGAGCGCATGCGGCCACGTCTCGACGGGACCGAGCGATGTCTCGGACCAGTTCTTCGCTCGCATCAACGCAGCGAGCTCGCTGTCACCCGGGAACAGGGCGTCGGTTGTCATCGAGGTCGCAGCAGTCTAGCCACGTTTCACCGATCTCCTACCCTCGCCTTGGAATCTACGTGAGGGCTCACGATCGGAGGCGT
>Ga0154020_10000838_pt1 | contig 38042 bp, 58 predicted proteins | sample Klosneuvirus_201_FD_109709 | JGI IMG/M metagenome (GOLD analysis project Ga0154020, IMG submission 109709) | Active sludge microbial communities from wastewater, Klosterneuburg, Austria - Klosneuvirus_20160825_MG | ecosystem: Engineered > WWTP > Aerobic digester > Activated sludge | place... | reverse complement strand
CTATCGTGAAACGAGAGTATTTAGGGGAAGATTGTTTTGGTGGTGAGGGCGTAGTGTTCCCCTTTTGGTCGAAAACGAAGCATGTTCGTTCTCATTCTGTTATTATGTCCTACCTTGAGAGGGATAAGAAAAAATTAAAATGGGTGTGCTTTTCAGATCCAGGAAGCTCGACTTGCTTTGCTGTGCTTTTCGCCGCTTATAACCCATATACTAGCCAGATATTCCTATTAGATGAAATTTATGAGACTGACCGAAAGGGGACCGAGCCCCTTAGGATGTGGAACCGCATTCAGGTTAAACAGCAAGAACTTTTTGATGGTAAGTGGTTTAATGGGTATGATTCCGCTGAAGCCTGGTGGAAAGAACTCGTGCAACAAAACTTTGGTATAGGGATGATCCCCTCAGCTAAAACTAAGCGCTTGATCGACGACGATATTGCCCTGATGAAGAGTATGATGGCTGGAGAGGATTGTTTGTTCGTTTCTGAGCGTTGCGTTAAGTTTGCTTGGGAGGTAGAGAACTTCATTACTGATGATAAGGGTAATTATATGAATGGGCGCGATCACTTATTAGATTGCGTGAGGTATATACTTAGATTTGTAAATTATAGGTTTGTAGAAAAAGTATATCGAGATAAGTTAGAACGTAATCAAGGGGGGTATACAAGCTCGGACCCCTTTGTCCATAATAAATCGAATTTAAAGGATTGGGCTGATGATATAATGTCTTCAGTCGATAATGCTCCACCATGGGATACCATATTTCAATAGTTATCGTTGCTTTAATGGTTGTGGTTTCCCATTTCTCTCTAAGTAGGAGGAAGCGCATTATTATTGAGCAAAAGACGATTTCTACTAATCACGAAATGAAGCGACTAGAAGGACGTTTTAATAAGTGCTTAATTGCTAGTAAGATAGCAGAGAAAATGGCAAGCAGGGCGTTCGCTTTGGCTAGTTCGTCTAATGTTGGGGTTGGGATTTTATCTAAAGCTTTAATTAGTAGGCCACGGATTTTGACTAAAGCCCAGGCTGTTAAGGATGAAGTAGCAAAAAAGAATCTAAGTGAGGTATTCGGCGAAAGTGAAGCGGAATGGCTAAAGCCCCTTCTTAGTGATGATGAAATAGATCTACTAGAGGAAGCCAATAGACAGGCTAAAAAATCAAAGCAAAATGGAATTATAGCATGAGTTCTGCGACTTCATTATCTAGATCCCCCTTTGATGATTTTGAGTTTACTGATAAGACTTTTCGTCCCCTTTGGACCCTTCCGGACTTTACAGACGAAGGCGAGGTTCTTAAATGGGGGAATGAAACTGTGGCCGCGTGTGAGGATTATTACGGGCGATATTTTCAGATTCAACAAGATAATTTAATGCTTTTTAGGGGCATGCATTGGCTACAACAGGATCGCTCCGCTAATAAATACCTCGATAAGCAAGGAATTTTAGCAAGAAGATCCCCTAGGATTGTTATCAATCATTTATATGATTTTGTTGAGCAATGGGTATCTAGAATTACTCGATATCGTCCAGCCGTGTCTATTTATCCAGCCTCAGGAGAGCAAAGCGACGCTGATGACGCTAAAATATCTAAAGATGTTCTAGATTACATTTGGTACGTTAACGGTATCGATAAACACCTTCAAGAGTTTATCAGACAAGTAAAGATATTTGGCGAAGCCTACCTATGGGTAACCTGGAATCCTAACAAAGGGGATCTGCATCCTGATTGGGTTGAGTCTCAAAAATTAGGTAAAAGAGTCCCAATTTTAGGCCCAGACGGCGAGCCTATTTTATCCTCTGATAACGATCCTTTGTTTATACAAAAGGCTATTAGGGTGGGAGATGTTGAATATAAGATCACCCCGCCTTGGCGAGTATTTGATCAACCTTGTCGAAGCCGCCAAGACATAGACTGGTCTATTACCTGGTCACCTCAAAACATTGACTACCTTAAGGCTAAATATCCAGAAAAGGCCGATAAGATTAAAAAAGACGATGAGACTAATATCTTTTCTAATTATTCTCTAGATATTGGAAAGCTCAAAAATGAGGCAATTGTTTATGAGTGCTATCATCGCTCTACCGAGTTCTTAGATAAGGGTAGATATTTAAAGTTCACCAAAACAGCGTTGCTTGAAAGCACAGATTTACCTTATCAGCACGGGAAGATCCCATATTTGTATTTGAATGATATCGAGGTCCCGGATCAGATTAGAGGGATGTCTTTCTTTCAACAGCTTTTCCCATTGCAACATCAAATTAACGCTTGTGCGTCCTTGGTTTATAAGGCTTTTGTTCTTTTAGCGCATCCTAAGATTGTAGCAGAAGAAGGTAGCGTTGACGTTAATCAGTTTGTTAATGATAACACGGTTATTTTTCATTCTGGTTCGGCACCTTCAATAATGACCCTTCCCCCGGTGGGGCAAGAGTTGTTTGCTTACATTAATAAGCTTGAGGCAACCTTAGAAAAATTAAGCGGTATATTTACGATGTCTAGGGGGCAAGCTCCTAGTGGGGTTAGGGCTGCTAAAGCTTTGAGAGTCTTAGAGGAGCAGGAGGACAAGCGCGCCTATGTTATGTCGGTTAAGTATAACGAGGTGGCTTTAGTAGAGAATGCTAAAATGAGCTTGTCTACTATGGGAAGTATGGCCGACGATTCAGATGGTAGGCTAGCTAGGATCTTGGGGAAGGATAACGAGTATAGAGTTAGACGGTTTAAGGCTGCTAATCTATCTAAGCCTTATGATGTTAGGATCGAGAATTCCACGGCGCTTTCTAAGTCTCCAGCAGCTAGAATTGAAGAGATTACAGAGTTAGCCCAAGTTAGGCTTGCCCCTGATTCTGCTATTACTCGCGGCCAATTTATTAACTTCCTCGATTTAACGGCAGATGATCAGTTCAAGGATGTTGCTACTAGAGCATCTAGATGTGCTATGTCTGAAAATGATGACATGGTTTCTGGGGCTCAAGTGGCAGCTCCTAGCCCAGACGAAGATCTGATCGTTCATTGGTTAATTCACATTCAAGCTGTACAGGGTAGGGATTTCAAGGAACAACTTGCCCCAGAAAAGAAGCAGTTAATAATGCAACACATCTACCAGACCGAGTACTGGATGTATAAGAAGGCGTTTGGAATTATTAGCCCAATTGGTCAACAGCTAACTATGCCAAACGTGGCATTTAGGGATCAATTGATGATGCAATGTCCAAACTGGCCTATTTACTTTCAAATCCCGGTCCCGTCGATGCCCCAACCCCAACAACCCGGAGGTGAGAGCTTCCCCCCACCAAACGAAATTAGCCCTAATGCTGGATCGGTCGAACCGGACCCAGTAGATCCGGGGGCCCCAATAGATCCAGGGGCTCCGGTGGGCGTTCCTGGTGTGGTGGCTCCTCCGCCTCCTAATCTAGGATAATTAATTATATGGATGAGTCTCTAAACGGTAATTCTACTAATCATACTTCTTCAGTTATTACCCCTTTAGCTAAGAAGACTACCGCTGATGATTTGCTCAATATGTATGAGCAAGAGGGTCAAGAAGAGTCTTCAGAAATAAATAAAGAAGCTGATAAACAGGCAAAGATTCAGCGAGAAGTTCCTAAAAAGATTCTAGCTGATAAATTAGTTAAGAATTTAGAAAAGGCTGAAGAATCTTTAATCTCTAGTGATGAGACTCCTCTAGGGGAGCAGGTAGAGGAACCTACACAATCCGAGATTAAGGCGTTCAAAGCTAAGCATGGTGATATTGAGTTAGATATTCCAGAAGAGGCCGTTATCCCAGTCAAAGTTAACAACAAGGATGTATCCTTGAAAGTTAAAGATGCCGTTGCCGCATTTGTTCGGCAAGATGAGTTTAACCGCAATATGGACCGCAGGGTTAGTACTGTAACTCAAAAAGAGAGACGCTTAGAGCAAGAATTAGGATCTATAAAAGAAAAAGCGGAGTCCGTTGTTAAGCTTGCCGCGCAAGGAGACTTTTTCCCCGGCGTGAGGGCACTTGCCAAAATGGCAGGAATAACCTCAAACTCAGATGTAGTAGAGCTCGAAAGGGCGATGTTAGACAACTTGGAGGATCTCCGAAAAGTTTGGTCTGATATGAACCCGGAGCAAAGAAACGCCCATTTAGCTAATAGACGAGCTGAAGAGGCGCAAAAAGAACTTGAGAATGAACGCGCTAAGATTAGAAAAGTTGATGATGAATCTCAACTCATGTCTAAGATTCAGCAGGTAACTTCTCAAGCTGGAATAGATGAGGCCGCGTTTTGGGGCTCATTTAAAGAGTTGGTAGATAACGCAGTAGGGGAAGGAAAATTATTTTCTGACCCTAGAGAAATAACGCCTGAACATGTTGTTAACTTTCATAGACAGGTGGAGACGGTAACAAAAGTTGATCAAGCTCTACGGATGGTAGAGCCGGAGTTAATTAATCAGCCTATAGCTGATGAAGTTATAAAGTTGGTTTTGGCTAGCGATGAAGACATGAGCGCGGAAGATATAGCGCAAGTTGTCAGAGAAGCTAGAAACGCTCCAAGTAGTACGGTTGAGAACTTAAATCGCAAAGTTGAGCAAGCGAATTCGAAAGGATTACGCACTCAGCTCAAGCAAGTCAGCTCGACCCAAAAAGCAGAATCAAAGCAATTAGACGAAGAAATGTACGAACATTTTTTCGGTCGAAGATCCCTAAGTCCTAGATAGGGCTGTAAATTAAGGCTTTTTTGGGTAGAAAAAAATGGCAAATTATAATTTAACAACGGCTACCGGTGTATTTAAAACAAAATACATCCGCATGAGCCGCGATATGTTCAACAGTGAGAACGTTGTTCTTGCTAAAATTAAACGCAACGATATGTTTGTCGGTGATCAAGCTTTGATCTCCGTTCCTGTGTCGTTTGGTGGTGGTCGTGGCTCTGGTGTTATTCCGCGCGCAAACGCAACGAATTACCAAAAGATGCTTATCACTGCAAAGAAGACCTATGCATTGATCGAAATCGATAACGAAGCGATCAAGGCATCTGAAACAGACGAGGGCGCATTTGTTCGCTTGTCTAAGGAGCCTGTAAAGCGTGGTGTTCAGTCGTGGCAGGGAAACGCTAGTAGAATACTTTTTAATGATTCTATTACCTCGAATGGTAATGGTCGTTTGGGAACTTTCTCCGGCAGTCAAAGTCTAATCTCGACCGATGTATACGACGTAGTTATTGAAACTACTACATGGAAGCTTGCTAACTTCGAGCCTAAGGATTACGTCAATGTTAACACAAGCTCGGCTGAGTTTGAAGTTATTGCCGTAACCCCATCAACTCGAACAGTTCGCTTGCAGCAGCGTAATGGGCCAACTCTAAATCTCTCAACGATTGGAGCGGGTACACATAGCGTTTATATGCAAAATAGTCGCAACAATGATCCTACTGGATTACGTGGCGCGCTGTTAGCTACTAGCTCAACTTTATACAACATCACCGTTGGTTATCGCTGGCAGTCGCCTTCGCAGATAGCCGCTGCTGGTGCTGGTATTACTGCTGATTTAATGAATCAGCAGAATCTAGACGTTAAGTATAGCTTTGGTGAAAATGCTGACATGATGGTTACTAGCTTTGTTCAATACCGAAAGATATTGAATCAGTTAGAAGATCAGAAGCGTTACATGGTTGTCGAGTCTCGTAATTCAGGCCCTAAGGGAAAGTTTTCTTTCCAGGCTCTTGAGTTCATGGCTGACACTGGCCCGCTCCCGATCATTGCTGAGAGATTTGTAGAAGATGATACCTTCTACACACTCAATAGTGACTTCATTGAAATGCATGCCCGCCCAGATGCTGGTTGGGTTGAAGATCCAACAGCTAACGGTTCAATCTTCAGATTGAGCCCAACTGATGACACATGGCAGGCTCGCTATGCTGTGTATTTTGAATTCGGAATTATGCCGTCAGCGCACGGAATAATCACCGGACTCAGCACAACATAATAAACGGTTAGGGAGGGGGCTGAATGCTCCCTCCCTATATTGGAGGATCACATGTTTACAATTCAACAAGTTCGCGATGCCCTAATAGCACTACAAAATGATGTAGATGCCGCAAATGCAAGAATGGATTTAATTGTTACTCTAGTTGCTAATCTCCGCGCTGGCGGGGGTGCGTCTCAAGCTGATGTTGATGAGATGAAGGCAAGAGTAGATGCAATTAGCCTAGTAGTTGCTGACGTGCTGAATAAGCAAGCCAGCGTTTTAGCATAAGGAGATTTAGTTATGTCATTAGATAAAATACAATCAAAGGTAGGGAATCTAGCGCTCTATCCAGAAGCAACAACCGGGGGTTTTCCTGGCCGCTTGTCTATCGGTGGAGAAGTTGGTTTTGCTGAAGGCTTAGCCGCTCAAACTGGCGGAGCTGCTGTTTTCTCGCCTACCCCTCGGTCTGGAACCCCTCCGACTTTGGCTAATGCTGGAACTATTACACACAATAACTCTGGTGTTGTTAAAACAACTAACGCCGGCGCGACTACTGGTAATATTCTACAGGTTGGATCCTATGATGGTCAGATGTTGATTTACATCAACCAAGGATCTGGATCTGTTACTATGGCCGCTGCTGGAACTTCAAACGTAGTACAAGGCACGGGCGCGATCGTTGTCGCTACTGGTGCGGCTGTATTTGTTTGGAATGCCAATGATAGCCGATGGTATGGAGTTGAGGGCGTTTAATTAAAATAGAGGGGGTGGCCTAAAAGCTACTCCCTCTATAATTGCTGATAGGTCGATATGTTAAAAGACGTTTACCACCGCCATCTAAAGCCAAGAATTCATGGGTTTCAAGCTACTGTTGCGGCTACTCCTTCAGCCAGTTTAGGCATTGGGAGCATGGACGCTACGGTCGCTAGAGCCTCTCAAGGGCTACCAACTATTACCCCAAGATATGCCTTTGCTAGGCGTCCGGTAATGGTCGGCTGTACAAATCAAGCTACAGCGGGGAATGGTAGTTATTTTGCCCCTGTTGCCTTGCCATCTGCCACTACGTTACAGGGGCGATTTTTAAACTCTGGCGGCGGTGTAGTTGATTCAACTGGAGACATTATCACTTTAGGGTGGGACTCATCGAGCACTGATAATTGTTTACAGCAGAGTCTAGTCGGATCAATTAGATCCCCTAGGATTATAGCCGCTAGGATCGACGGGACTAACGCTGTAACTTTGCAAGGAAATAAAGATATTCTTTCAGTTACTCGTAATACTACCGGAAGTTATACCGTGGTATTTAACCGAGCCTTTGGGAGAACCCCAACAATAGTGGTAACTGGGGAAGGAGCAGCCCCTAGGGTTGCTACTTATTCCGCTAAATCTCCTAGCCAGTGTACTATATTAACATATGATACCGCTGGGACTGCAGCTGATTGTATTTTTCACTTGGTAGCTTATGGGCAGGAAGGCAACGATGAGTTGGGGAGACTTAGACGACCAGTCCATGCCAGTACTTTACTGCGTCCTACTGCTTTTAGTCTTAATGCTGCTGGGACGTCTTTACATATAGGGGCTTCCGATGCTGCTATCAGTGGTGGAGTTTCTAAAACTGGGACGGGCGACTTTACTATCACCCTTAGAGAGTCGTTTGGTAAAGTTCCTATATGTGTCGGATCTGCTATTGCAACAAGAAAGTTTTTTGTTTTAAACGCACCTACTTCAAGCGCTATTAGATTAGCAACTGTGAGCGCTGGCGGTGGTGCGGTTGATGTTGATTGTGATTTGATTGTATTTGGTTCTGATGAACGGGGTGAATAATGAGAGCGGCGCTAGTTAACCAAGCTGGGACAGGGTTGGCCTTCGGATCAATTACTGGAACTTATGCAAACATTAGCCCTGTTATTAGTGGCCGATGTTTTTTCTTAACTATAAAAAATACTCTAGATACCGTCTGTATTATTAGCTTAGATGCTGGAACTACAGACTGGTTGTTTTTGCCTCCTGCTATTTCAGTAGATATCCCATTTGGGGCTGGTGGCGTTGAATATTCGGGACGAGTCTCCGTTAAACATAACGGCACTCCTCCCACTGCGGGGTTTATTAGTGTAGGAATAATCCGAGCAGCTTAACAGGGGTAATTTATGAGTTGGAGCTGGTTATCTGACATAGGAGACAGTCTCTCTAGTGTTTTAGGTAGTGGGGCTACTGGCGCGGCTCAAGCTGCTAGTGGTGGGGGTTTTTGGTCAGGGGTTGGAGATGTGTTAAGCAACCCGTCTTTTATTTCTTCGGCTCTACAGTCGGCTACGGGACTAGCTAGCGGATTGTATTCCCAAAAAGCGGAAAAGGATTCAGCTAATCAAGCTCAGCAATATGAGTTAGAAAAGCTAAAGCTACAAGCTCAATTTGGTTTATTAGGGAATAAAGGGGGAGGCGGTGGATCTAGTAAGGAATCGCTACTCTATAAAGCTTACCAAGATTATTTAAATAATCAGACTGTTGCTAGAGAGGGAGTTAGTAGCGCTTTAACTGGGCTAGGGAATGCAGCCGCTCGCCCATTATTGAGATAATAAAAAATGCCTTTACCAAACAATCGCCCCTTAATATTTAGAAGTCCTAGCATGACCGGGCCAGGTGGTCTGGAGTATTTAAGCTCTGGCGCTGGGATGCTTAGTCAACTAGAAAATCCAATTGCTAGCAGAGTTCCTGGGGCTGTTTTAGAAAACCCAGCCGAAGCCGGAATAGGTCAATACATAGCCCCTGCATTAGGTGCATACGGCCTTTATGACGTATGGAAGAACAAAGGGGGTACTAGTGCTGGTGCTTTACAGGGAATCGCCTCTGGTGCTGCTATAGGCTCCCCAGGGGGGCCCATAGGTATGGGCATTGGCGCTGCTTTGGGTGGGATAGCAAGTCTATTCGGTGGTAAATCTAGAACTCGCGTAGAAGAGGAGAGGCGCAAAGCTTTAGCCGAGCAAGGTATTGATATAGGGCCAATCAAGGCGTGGGAGAATAATCGGGCTTTTGCAGATTCTAGGAACGAAAGCGATCTTACAGGTGGCGATATTTCTAACGCCGCTAGTCTTTATGGTTTATTTGGTGGGAAGTGGGGCCAAGCGGATCCAGCGCTAAAGGCTCAAATAGCCGATGAAGCTTTAAAGAGGGGATTAGTTCGAGAGCATCATGGAACTATTGATATTAATGCTAATAATGATTTTCTAAGTTACGCGCAGTCTGTTTTGGGTCAGCAGCAAAAGCAAGCAGGCCCAGCTAGAAAAAAATCAACTAAGGCCCCTAAAAAGGAAACAACTAGCAAGGCTGATCCTAATATATCCTTGTCTGACATCATGCCTGTATACAAGGCTCCATCTGCTCAAGCTGAGCCCGATAATGATTATAAATTAAGATTTGCTGAGTATCTAAAGAATAGAGGTGGATATGCCTAATTACGATAAATTTATGAAAATTAAATCCGCTATGGAGTCTCTACAGGAGCTAGTTACGGATTATGAAAAAGATTTTTCCGGGGATTCTTCCTCAGAAGAAGATAGCGAGGGCGCGGATGATCCTAAAGAGGAAGCATCTGAGGGGGAAGCTCTCAACGACGGTGGCCAGAGTTTTACGCCGATTCTTGAGAATGCCGTCCCTACAGCGAAGAAGGTTGGATCCTATAAACCTGCTAGCGGAGATAAGAAAAAGAAAATGGGGCTAATGGTTGGGATGCTTAAAAAGAAGATGGCTGGAATGGGGGCCTAGTGCGAAGGATAGACTATCTAATTACTGAAGCGCGGAGGATTGGGAAAAACGATCCTAACACTGACTCTACTGTAGCTACTACAGACGAGGAGATCATTCAGTATATTAATGATGCTCAAGACGAATTACAGGGGTTAATATCAAGCTTAAAAGGCGTTGATTCTATTTTTAACGCTGACACGATAATAAGTGTGGTTGCTAATCAAGAGGCGTATGTTATCCCAGATCGCTTATTTGTTAATAAAGAAATAGATCTAGTGGAATATTCGGCCACAGGGAGTTTAACTGATTATGTTGTTCTTGATAAAATTAGCATTTTTAATCGTGATACTAATAATTCTAGCTATCCTTCTGGTTATTGGCGTAGGCAGGGAAAAGTTTACATAAATCCAATTCCATCGACTTCGACCGGAACCCTTAGAGTTTCATACGAGAGAACCTTAGACGATTTAGACAAGAGGCGGGGTGTAGTCTCTACAGTAAACGGGTTAACCTCAACCGGATTTACTTCTATTGTTTTAGATTCAACAGCCGATGAGACTAGTAATCCTAACCTCTCGACTATCGATTATATTTCTATTGTTGATAAGGATGGCGCTAGAGCAGCTTATAATATTCCTGTTGGCACTTATGATACTGGGACTAATACCCTAACCCCAGCGGCAGGCTTCACCTTTGAACTGGCTGGGGATACTATAGTAGCAGGGAACTATGTTGTGTTTGGAAAGTGGAGAACTACCCACGCCCAATTACCAGACGAAGCAGAGTCGTATTTAATTCATTTTGCTGCTGAGATGTTACTTCATAAAGATTCTAGCAACGATGCTGCTATGCATTCCGCTAAACTAACTTCTCTTAGGAATCAGATTTTAAAGTCTATTGCTTCACAAACTTCAGAGATACAAAGGATACCACAGTTTAATAGATCATATTGGTGGTAGCCCATGACAGCCAGAATATTTAAGCGCTACTTTGAAAGTTTTCGAGGCGAGGATCTAAGATCTACAGATCTTACTAAGGAGACTAATTATGCAAAGAGCTTAGCAAATTATCAATTTGGTGAAGGTGCTAGTATCCGAGGGATTCCAGGAATACAAGCACTAGGACAAGCGGGGGCGTTTTTAGGATTACATACATATTCATATACAAACACTGATACCGGCGCAAACGAAGAGCAGTTGCTAGCTATAAATGATTTGCTATGGAGGCTTGATACTGCAGTGATGCCGATCACTGGTGGCTCTAATATGAATCATACTATTAGAGTTAATAGCGCCACTAACTCCTATAGAATGGTAATTAATAGTGGAGCTACTCCGTACCTTTTTGGGGGCAATCCATATATAGATTTAGGGACTGGATTGGAGGATTTGCCATTTACAATGGAAGATCTTCGAGCTGTTATTGATGCTCATGCTAGCTTAGCCTGTGCGACTCCTACCGGGATGCCGTTTGCTAGGGTGAATGGTAATCAAACTGGGGTATCTACTATTACTGTAGACGCTGGGCATACTTTTGTAGTCAATTTCAGATTAGAGTTTTTCGACTACGCAACTAATAAATTAACTTGGCGACGTGTTACAGCCATTACTGGTACTACAATTACGTTCGATTCTGCTTATGGCACTGTTAATGTAAAAGACAATCAAGTATTAGGACCTCTATCAGCTCCGGCGGCTCAGCTTAGTATTGCTGATTCTTATACTAGTACCTCATCTGGTATAGATTTGAATATGGTTTTCTGGTCCGGCGTTAATTACACCTCTGATTATTATACATTTGGGCAATCCCCGTTTAGGGCTCTTTGGGAAACTAGAGATGATGCTGGGTGGACTCACCCCTGTTTCATAAACGCTAATAATGTTTGCTACATTCACACCACTGGGGCGGGGTATGGAGAATTTACCCATGATGGCTATCCGCATAAATATGATGGTAGCGCAGTGTATAGGGAGGGTATGCCCTACGCCCCTAGCCCGCTAGGAATTAGCGTTGCTGCTGGAGCTTTAACTGGTTTATACAAATGGAAGCATCAATATATATTTGAAGATGCCAAGGGCAATGTTATTGAAGGGCAGGTTAGTGATTCCCCTTTCCAGGCTACTCTAGCAGCTCAACAGCAAACTTTAATCTTTTCTTCTGCTCAAGTAGCCAATGCTAAGCAAGTAGGGGCGGTTAACGGAAATCAAGTAGGGGTTAATGTTATTACTGTTACTGCTGGTCACATTATTAAGGCTGGCGATGTAGTGGTTTTTTTCAACGCTTTGCTAAATGGCATGACAGAGAGAACTGTTACCGCTACTAGCGCTACTACTATTACAATTTCTGGGGCTGCTGTTAACGTAAATAATGCTGATGGCTTTTTTACTAGTCCATATTTGGGGATTAGAAGCGATGGCGCGGTGGTTAACGGGGTTCAAGCTAATGTGAATACTGTTACAGTATTTAGCAGTCTTATTGGGGCAACCCCTAATAGAGTTAGGCTAGGCGATATTATATTTTTCTATAACGAAAAGATCGGAGCCTTTGATAAAAGGCACGTAACCGCTGTTACTGATACTACTGTTACTTTTGATGGAGACACCGCTTCTTTTTTAGCTAATACAATCATTTCTTGTGGAATTTATATAAAGGTCTGGAGAAACAAGGCGGGGGGCAATCTATTCTATGAGACCGCGACTCTAGCCAATAACTACCAAGGAACGTTTACCAGGAGTACTACCTTTGGCGGTTCTTATTCTGATAACAAAGCAGACACCGATCTAGGGGTTCAGTTAATCGACAATGAAATTGGGCAAGAAGCTGATATCCCTCCTAAATCTAGATTTGCTACAATTCATCAAGGAACTAAAGTAGCGAGTGGCATTGATACTCAACCTAACACCGTAGCGGTGTACTCGTCTTACAATATAGAGGCGGTCCCGTTAGCTAGTAATTATTTTGATGTCCCCTCTAGTGTTAATGGTGGAATTTCTGCAATTGCCTCAGATAACGATGATCGCTTAGCAATCTTCAAAAGCAATTCTTATTATGATGCGGCTGGATACCTAGAGGATGGTACTTTTTCAGTTCGCACTGTGAATGAGGGGGATTATGGAATTTCTTCACATGCTAGTATTAAAAAAATTAGTCAAGGGATTATAGGAGTAGGGAAGCTAGGCCCGGTAAGTGTAAATAATGGAACGTTATCACCTATTATTGGCGGAGCTATTTCTCCAAGATTTTTAAATAATAGTGATATAAAAATCTCACAGGCTCTTGGATTTAATGATTATAGTACAGAATCATATGAGCTGTATGTTCCTCCCGATTTTGTGTTTTCTAGTGATAGCCCACTGACTAATCAGATCCATTACAGCATGGATTATAAAAACTTTAACTCTTGGTTTAGTAGGGATCTCCCCGCTAGTATGGAGCCTAGCGCTGGAATGGCTATCTATGGCGATGTTCTTTATTCAGCAAGTCGCTCTTGGGGAACGGGAGCAAGGGCGAGCAATCCAGGACATGTATATAAGCGTATAAATTCGGTTGTTGATGAGTCTTTGAAGTATTCATTTAACACATTAGCCCCTACCTACACTTGGCGTACAGCATGGGAGCATTTAGATAAGCCTAGCTCATATAAACAATTTTTGGGGGTAAGGGTATATAGCCTCCCTGGTTCCTATGAGCAGCACACAGGGTTTTTAATGACTTGTGAGGTTTTTAGGAATTTCTACGAAGCTGTAAACGATGGGGTATCGCCATCATTTACTTTTAATGGAACTAGTGACTTTGAGGTATTGAATAAAGTTAGAAACCTAAAGAGTCGTGCAATTCAATTTGTTTTTGTTTGCTCTAATTTAGGAACTTGCCCATTTATTTCTGGATATGAGCTGTTAGTTACTCCAAGTTACGATCAGGATGATTTTGCAATATGAGCAAAACGATTAAATCTGTTCTAGGCTCTACCTCTGATAGATCTTTATCTAATTTATCTGCTGAGCTTAGAAGAAAGCGATATTTAAGCGAATCTGATTTTATTTTTCAAGATTTTGAGCCTCAGGTTCTTTCTGCGGCTGGGAGCGCGGTTTACACCATAAACAGGGTAGCCGAGGCGCGTTATATGGCTATTGGTAGCAGCGTACAGCTTAGATGCTCAATTGATGGGACAACTTCGGGAGCTGCTGGATTATTTATTAGGCTAGTTCTTCCTTTCTCAGGTTATACCCCAACAGGGGAGATCGGAACCTTGCTCTCTGACTCTCAAGGCGGGGTTTGTCCAATTTTGGACGGAATAGAGAGAAAAGGTTATTGGAGGATCCCGTTTGGAGCTAATTTTATTGAAATTTTCAAGCATGATTTAACTAACTGGGGCATTGGTGGAAGTAGGCTAGTTTTGTTGAATCTCAACTATGAGAGGATCTAGACATCAAAATTAACTCGTCGGTACAATAAGGAACTATGGCAACTAATAAACTAACTAGAGTTTCTCCCGGTATCTATAAAGATGCCAGCGGTAAGATCGTTAAGTCGGCTACTGGGAATATAGGGAAAAGCAGTAAGACTAAGGCTGCTACCCCTGTCGCTGAGTTAACCCAAGAGCAGAAAGACTCTCAAGCAGTTCAAGACTTACTAGGCCCAGACGCTAGAGGGGCTAAGGTTATCTCTGATAATTTATACTCAGAGGGTAGCCTAGGAAGGCTTAATGAAGAGCGCCCCGCTGCAGTTCAAGATTATATAAATCGATATTATTCAGGATTAGAGGGGTATGCAGCACCAGAGTTGCAAGGAATGCGAGAGCAGGCGCAAAGGGGGGTTGATAATCAATATCAACAAAGTTTAGTGCAATTTGCAAAGAATCGCGCAAGATCTGGGGTAAGGGGGGCCGCTGCTGGCGCTACCATGAGAAACCTTGATAGGGAAAGGATTGGGCAACAGCAGAATTTAGAGCAAGATTTGCTTGTTAGAAATGCTGATGAAAAGCAAAATAGACTAGGGCAATATGCCGGAGCCTTAGAGGGCGCTAGGGCTGATGAAGCTGAGCGTAGAAGGTTTAACCTAGGGCAGCTAGGCACTGAAAGGGCTGGGCAATCAGATACATATTTTAACTCACTTAATCTTGGCTTACAGCGCCAAGGAATGGCCGACTCTAAAGAGATTAGCAAAAAGCAATTAGCTTTAGCTAGACAAGCAGCTAAGCGAAGGGGTGGCGGCGGAGGATCTCAGGCGGATTACGTAGGATACACCCAAGGTTTACAAAACTCTTATAATAATATTTATGGCGGATGATACTACTTTTGGCATAGATCCCAGCGATGAGTATGGAAATGCTCAAGGGAAAATTGCCGCCGAAAAACTCAGGAAACAGCAGAGGCTTACTGATTTGCTTCAAAATCATTTAGGCAAGTCTGAAACAATATCCCCTACTCAAGCATTTGCAGCTTCGGCTCTAGCTCTTTTACCTGTTATTGTTGGGAAGCACTACGCGGGGACTAAAGGGGCTGCTTTAGGGGCTCAGGCTGGTGGGGCTGGGGCTAGTAGTTATTTATCTGGTATAAAACAGCAACAGGATAAAGAAGATAAAATTGGTCTTTATACTGCTAATCGAGCTGCTGAAGAGATTGATGATCTATCTAAACAGCAAAATTCTTTAGAAAGAACTGGGTTATATTTTAAAGCTCAAGAAGACTTACAGAGTCGTCTTTATGGGCCGGATGGCTTAAAGACTCAGACGGCTATTGCTGTAGCTAGAAGCAGAAATCAAGCTCAAGCTGCTATAGATCCTTTAGCTCAATCTTGGTTTCAAAAAAAAGTTAATGGGCAGACTCCCACAAAAGAAGAAGAAGACGCTGCGGTAAAAAACTTAGCTCTCTATGATAAAGGGATTCGGCGTTCTAATGAAATGCAAAGGATTAAAGGGGAAAGGATTTCTCCTCCTTCCAAGGAAACTAAAGAGGCTATTAGGGGCTCTCTTACTGGTATTAATAGGCTAGACCAGTTTTTAAGTAGAATGGATCAAGTAGATCCAAATTTAGTGAGTCGTCCTATTGCTCAAGTATTCAAAGACACTGAGCAGTCGGCAATTAAACAAGACTTAGATTTTTATGCTGGAATACTGCAACAAGCTAATGAGCGCGGAATTATGACCACTCCAGACTATGAGCGTTATAAAGATTATTTTAGTATTAGCGCAACAGACACTCCTAAGTCGGTTGCTAGAAGACTGACAGAATTTAAGAAAACATTAGAAGATAGAATGGAGGTTTTCTTGCAAGTTGCAAATGCTGGTGGAGAGAATGTAGAGGGCCTTAAAGGGTTAGTTAATAAGCGTGGGGCTCCCATTTCTTCAAGTGATCGTACTCCAGAAGAAGAAGCATTTTATCAACAGAAAAAAGCGGAAGCTTTAGCGAGGAGATCGAATGGCTGATATTCCTCTTTCTAGGCAGCGGCAATTAGAGTTAGAGGCGCAAGCTGAGGCCGATGCTGAATTTGAATTATCACAACAGGCAGAGCCGCTAACTAGTCAATCAGTTGAGCCGTCTTTAACAGATAGAGTTTGGTCTGGTATTAAAGATATTCCTGGGGCTTTGTATGAGGGTGGTAAGCAAGCTCTTAAAACGGGGCAACAGATTTACGAAGGGTATAATCCTTTAGAGAGTGGACCACAGAATTTATATAGAGGGGCCACTAATCTCTATGAAGCTGCAAAGCGTAATCCAGCAGCAGCTATTAGAACGGCAGCGACTCTTCCCGCTATGGCAGCTAGCCCCGTATTAGCACCAGCCTTTGCTACTGGCTTGAATTATCTTGGCGGTAAGGCCGCTCAATATTTAGGATATGAAGACCCTACCTCTGGGGGCGAGGATTTACAGCAAGCTACCACTACTTTAGGCATGGCTGGACTACCTGTTGTAGCAGCTAAGGGGCTGGGGAAAGCGATTGAGTCTTTACCTACTAGAAGCGCTGCAGCCGAGCTTTATAAAGCCTCAAATAAAGAAGGGATATTAACTGCTCTGCAAGACGCTCCTAAGGGGACCACTAACGCAGAAAGGGCCTTTGCTCGGGGAACGGTTGAGTATGAGCCTGAATTCCAAGCTAGAAATCCTTTCCAAGGACTAGATCCTTCTAACCCGTTAGAAGCCATGAAAGGCTATAGGGGTAATTTAAGTAAATTAGTCACGGAAGGTGTAGAGAATAAGAAAACTATCCTTAAAGATATTGCTTTAAAAGAATCTGCTCAGAAGGCGGCTTTAAGTAAAACTGGGCAAGCTGTAGATTCTGAAGCTTATCTAGCTTTGAGAGAATCTGACTTAGATTTTTCTACTCTTAATAAATTAAAAGAGAATGCAACTGATAGTCAGATGGCTGGGGTTGAAGCAGCGAAAAATGAATTAATAAAAGAGTTTTATGAGCCTAAAGTAGTTTTAGATCAAAACTCTCGTTATGTGGCTAGCGATATTCCTGACTTAGCTCGCCCTAGGGTTAGGTCTATTACTGAATTTGATGAAACTCTAAAAAGGATTGATGCTAAAATCAGTGAGCTTGGTGGTTATGATGATTCTTACTTAGCTAGTATTGGGCAGAATCCCTCTACTATAGACGCTCAAGTAAGGGCCTTAAGAGTTGCTAGGCGCACACTAGCTGATGGTATTAAGAACTATGCCTCAAGGAATTTCGGTGAAAATGTCGCTGCAGCACTAGGAAAGGCCAATGATGATATCGCAGTAGGTACTCGTTATGGGGAATTAGCAAAAAGATTTGACACTCAAACGCTAGAAATCTTTACCCCTGGTAGCGGAAGAAGTATGAACACTGCTGTCTCTAGGGTCCCTAGCAGGATTGAGGATGCAGCTAGAATTATTATTAGCGGGAGAAGCAAGAGAGCGGAGCAATTTAGACAGGGGAATTTAAGACCTGCTAATATGATAAGAGACTCTCAAAGAATTATTAACTGGAGAAACGGAGCCCCTCCGCCTCTATTATCTAGAGATTGGGATTTAGTAAAAACTAATCCCGCTAGCTTTTCTTTGCTCTCTACCCTTTTAGCTACCGCCGGGGTAGATCCTTCAATTGTGCAAAGAATGCCAGATCAAGAGCAGAAAAGAACATTTACTAAAATTATTGAATCCTTCCCTGAAGCTTTTGAGGCCCCTGAGGGCGGATATTTTAGCTACGCAAACGGTAAGCTTAACTCTCCCCTGGATCAATCGGCTCACTTAGAAGCCGCCTTAGGCTCTAAATTTGATTTTAGTAAAGAGGCTGCAGTGGTAGCCCCATTACTAGAAAGAGGGGAATATGTACCATTAGACTCTCCTTCAATGGCGCAACAATCTCAGCAAAAATCTAGTGTTGATTTGTCCCAAATCCTGCAAGGGCTAAGCTCTTATAGCGCTAACTCTCCTAGTGCTTCTAATTACTTTAATCCACCTGAAGTAACAAACGAGACTAGTAAATTAATTGAGCAAATGAGAAAATCACAAACTCAGATTGATGCTACTCGAAGCGGGCTGTAATTAAGACTCATAGCCCCTAGCAGTTTTGAAAAGCTCTATAGCTTCTTCCGCCCCATGAACTACATGAATAGGAGCCCCCTTCCAAGCTTGATGGAAGCTAGTTTGTAAGTCGTTTAACTTACCCCCTTTTACTTTGCATTCAACTAGATATGTGATCCCAGCTCGCCCCACTACTAAATCGGGGAAGCCTTTCCCTACAGCACTAGCAACGAAAACAGAACATCCTAGCTTTCTAAATGTTCTAACTATCTCAACTTGGTTAGCATCTACCTGCTTAGCGTATCCCATAGGTTTGTTAATTCGCAGACGGTGGAACAGCTTAATTTTGAATAATAAATATCATTCTCTTTGTTTGCAAAGAATATCAGGAGTTTGAGCGGATCGATAGTATTAGTTAAATGGGTTTTTAGCTTTAGGGCTTTATTATATTTTTCTATAGGGACTTCAAAAGGGCAGGGGGGTATTTGCGTAACCTGCTCTATTAGAGCCCATGCTAACGGGGCTCTTTTCCAGCAAATAATCCCATCGCAACCGAAGCTTGATGGTAGTTCAATGAACCTAACCCCTTTAGCTTTTTCAATCTGCTTTATAATCTTAATATCAGCCGTAGAAATGTCCCATCAAAAACCCTAAGGCAAAAGCTATCACCGGGTATTGTTTAGATCTTTTTATTATTACTTGAGTAATGGAATTGCCTGGGTGGGCATCGGAATATAACCAAACATCCCAAAACAATAATAATGTTATTACTATAGTCATTATTATTTCGGTGAGATTCATTCTATCTCCATATTAGGGGTAAGTTTAATTATAGTAACTTGCTTTCTATCTTCTAAATACGCATCTAATAAAGCTTCCTTGCTTTTTATAAGCCTTCTTTGCAGGCTCCTCAACTCCTCTCTAAGTGCGCTATATATTACCTTTTCTTCTTTAGGGGGTTTGAATCTATGAGCTGCTTGGATTAGTTTTCCTGTCATACCACGTACTTTAAAAAATAATAGCCAAGATAAAACCAGCCACAGAATCCATGAAATAACGCCCATATCACCGAATGATTAAGCGACCAACTCACTATACATGCAACTACCGTCCCGATCCCGATCCCTAGTCCAGTTTCTTCTGTCATAATAATGGTTCTCCTAAAGCATCAATCTCAATATCTGATAAAGTTACGGTAGTACTTGAACTATGTCCTCTAACGACTTTTTTAGGCGCTATCCAACCCTGATTGCTTGGGGTTGGAATCGTAAACCTGAAGTCCTTTAGTGGCTGATTTGCTACAGCATCTAGCCTTAATGCATTCTTATTGTAATTGATGGTGTTATGCCCCATTTCAACTAATGAACAATCAGAGAGCGCAACACAATCACGATCTGCGGAGGTTGCTTGAAAGTCGCAGTTCTCAATAATTACGTGATCGACCTGCTTACCATCTGCGTTGAAGATCTGCCCGTAATTATCAGCTCCCCACACAACACAAGAGCCGCCATTTGCCCCGATAGTCTTACAGCTATCGATTCTGATAATACCGCCAATGTGGCCGGCGATTGTGTAAGCGCTTGCACCCTCAGTTCTACCGGGGTTAGTTGCTATGCAGTTCTGTATCAGGATATCGCCATACCCGCTCGGGCCTGATTGCCCACGGTTGCAGATCTGAATCATGGTGCGACCGTTACCAATTGCTGAACAGTTTATGATTGAGCTATCGCCCTGCACATTATCTGCATAGAGAAAGTGTTCAATATTCTGGGTAAGCTGGTGACAATCTTCGACGCGAAACTGTGTAGGTCCGTGGAATCTAAACCACCATTTATTAAGCTGATTTGAATCAGTTAGCGTAAGCTTTTCAAACTCCATCCCCAAAAAGGGGCCTTGGTTCATGTAGGACATAAACCCACGTTGGCCTGTAGCGATTGCTGTAAAGTCTATAAACTTAAGATTATATGGCGCAAGAGCCCCAGAACCTTGAAAACTAATTTCACCACTTATAGTGGCGCTTGGTCGTAAGCCCCTAATTATCAGATCGTGCACAGGGCCACTAGCCCATGTGACGGTGTTAACATTCCACTTTGAGCCCCCGCCAATTGATAGGCCGGGGTGCGTGCCAGTAAATCCAATATCATCCCCCGGTTCAGCCATCCTCATTGCTAAGGCAATTGCATTGAAATTGGTATTAGCTGGAGCATTCCAAGTTTGTTGGGTTTGAACGTGGACAACTTTATCAGGGTAGCAGATCCAATCTGGGCGCATATTATTTTCCTTAATAAAAACTTAGTGGGATTGTATCACATTAACAGCTCACATGCTTAAGTAAGTGATGCACAAGCACCTCCAGTTTTTTAACCCTCTTCTTGAGAGCGTTAATATTTCTCATTGTCGCATCGGTTGGATTACGCTTCTTAGCTTTCTTTGCTTTCATCTTTATACACCCTTATGCCATCAAATATTATTGGCCCCATAACATGCTCGGCTAGCCCATTAACTCCAAATCTTTGTAAGTCTAAAAGCTCTAGTTTTAGCTTTGTATATGAAGCCTTTCCTAAGCAGACTTTTTTAATATCTGGAATATCTAGTTTTAATCGGCGTAACTTTGTTGATATTTGCTCGCTCACTCCTCCACCTCCACAATCGCAACGCGTTTACCGTTAACTAGCGGCTGCTCTCTTGGCTCAAGCAGTAGGTGCAGGTTGTTGAGCGTCCATTTTGCCGCCGTCATAAAAATCACTCGTCTAGCTCCTGCATCACTGATTTGAGAATGTTGTGTCCCAAATAATTCGTCGTAGTCATCAACAAACTCGCAGCTCTTGTTATAAATGAGATCGAGATACCCCTCTCTCAACTTTGGTTGTGTCATGGCTTGCCCTTGTAAATATACTGAACCCCAGTGTTGCACCTTACCCAGCAATACTCTGACGCTTTTGGTTGATAGTGGTTTAACAAAACGTCTATCCGTTTGTTGCGCCTTGCCCATCTCCGGAACTTTATTCGCTTGCGTCGCTGGCTGGTCATTTTGTTCTGATCCCATAAATTATATGCCTAAGTGTTTCAGTGTAAACTTGAATCACATTGCAATATTCCTCGCCCTCTTTGGGAGTAAGAGCACCCCAGATATGTGACTGAGCAGCCGCGTATCCTGCTGTAAAAATCTTTATAATATCTTCCTCATCACAATCATCGGGGAACTTGCGACCGCAATTCTGAAGATATTCATGGGCAAGCGCCACTGCTTTGATGTCCTCGCTCATTTCGCCCCCTCATCCGTAAACACGATCTGAATCGGTCTGATTTGCCAGTTATCATTGCTCGCTCGAATAAGCGCACGATCGCGCATGGCAAAGTATACTTCTGCTCGTGCATGCGATGCCGGATATTCTTTAAAGCCCATAACATTAATGATTAGGCGATCTTCGGCTGATTGCTTTGCTCTCCCAATAGTATCGAACCGAACCCCTTCAACGGGATGCCAAGCTACAAATCCGGTTATCTTTTTGCTGCTCATTTTTCTAGCTCCTCACTATTCGCCTTAGCGATGGCTGTAATTAAGTGCTGCTTCCCCCCTGCTTGTGGCTGAAGCCCCATTCTTGACCTAATTTCAAATAGTTTATTTTGAAGGCTGGTAGTAACAAGATGCTGGCACTCCATAAAGGCTTTTTCTATCTCAAATAAGATTTCGTTTTCATCTATCGTTGGCTTCATACTTCCCCTTATATTCCTTGCAGTGAATACACTCATTTTCGTAGCGGTCCATTGAATCTATCATCTTTCGAGTCTGATCATATCCAACCGGCAAACACCTATCCCATAGCGGCTTTTCTAAAATCTCCCACATGTGGATCCCGTAATATTCATGCAGGCCGAAGTAGCACTTTATTTTCTGAAGGTATCGCTCGATCATAAAGCTCCTCAAAACGGATTGCTGGCAGGAATTGCACCTGCTTTCGCATCAAAGGGAATCACGCCCCACGGCTTGCTACAAATCCAGATCTGGACACTTTGTAACTCTATTCCCTCCGCATACTTCCGTATTGCAAACTACCGGCAGCAATCCCCCCGACGCCAAGCGGCGATAGGGGCATGGCTGTTATTCCTCTGTAATATCGCAAGATACAACTGTATAGTCGGATCCGGTATAATCAAGAGAAAACTTAGGATCCTCTTTAAGAAACAATTTTGCTTTTTCTTTATATGTTGAAAACTCTTGCGAGTAATCGCACTGCCTATGAATACCCAACTCAAGCAATTTAGCGTTTAACTCTTCAGCAACTTTAGTAGCAGCATCCTGACTGTAATAAGCCTTATAAAACCATTCTTGATGGTCCGAATATTCACCAGTAGAACCCTGCACTATAAATATTTGTTTCATCCCTCCCTCCCATCCATCTTTGGCCTTGCTGGCAACGTCATCTCACCCCCATCAAAATTAAAAACAATATTGCCAACAACCCACCGGTTATGGCTCCGGCGATGGCCGATAGTACTGCGCTCATTGTGTGATCAATTGCGGTCATGTTCTAACTCCTCAAACAATCTCTTCCTAACGTTTTATGAAAACTACTAAATTGCATATTGTGATCTGCATAGTAGAGCACTCCCGAGTGCATTATCGTGGCCGGTATTTCAACGGTATGCTTAAGCCCTAGTGTATGCCCTAATTCATGCAATGCGCCGTATACCGTTTGTTTGATCCTATCTTGCCCGAAGCTATTTAGATTTTCAGCTACCATTATTGCTAGCGTTACTCTCTTGCGCGAATTGAAACACTCTGACTGTCCAGCTCCTATCATGTATCTAACCCCAGCTTTATAAACTGGCGGTATTAGTACTAGCGCCCAATGTCTCCGGGTAGAGCGCTTAGAGATCCGGTTATGCCAATAGTTAAAATGTTTAAAGGTAGATCCATAGGAATAATTTAAATTAGAATTCTCCACCCCTTTTATGCGTATTTTTATCTTTGTTTTAAAATTTTCCTTAAATCCCCGCTTTATCTCTGAATTTATATGAGTGAGATATTGCGTTGGTATAGAGTCTTTAGATCTAACATAATAAATATTAAGCGTAGGTGTTGCCTGTGCCGTAGCCGCGCAGATAGTCCAAATAAGCAAAGTAAGAGCTATTAATATTCTCATGCAGCCTCTTTTAATAGCTCTAATCCATAACTTATAATTTTTACTTGTAATCCTTTTTCAGTAGCAGCAGCAGCATAAGCAGCGGTAGCAGCAACAGCATCAACAGTAGCAACATAAGCAGCGGCAGCAGCATTTGGATTCAAAACCCAAGCTTTTGTAGCTTCAATAGCTTCTCTTGGCCGCTTGTCTTCTGGGTATTTCTTTTCAAAAATATGGATAACTTGCTCAGCCGCAAAAACTTTGTATTGGACCCGTTGCTTTTTTGTCATGCAACGCACAATCAGCCAGTTAGCCCAACTGAAACGATTATCCTCAATCAACGCATAGCAAACTTTATCTAAGAAAGTTTCTTTTTGGTTGCTAAACCATTTCACCCCTTCTTCACAGGCTTTTAGCTCATTTAATTTTTCAAGGGTAAGGATCGTGGAAGTCATTTCTCTTCCTCCAACAATTTTAGTCCATAATTTATAATTTTAATTTGCACGTCTTTTCTTGCATCAGCCGCGTTAGCATCAGCAGCAGCAGCATAAGCATAAGCATCAGCAGCATCAGCAGCAGCAGCAGCATAAGCATCAGCAGCAGCAGCAGCAGCAGCAGAAGAAGCAGCAGCATAAGCAGCAGCAGCATAAGCAGCAGCAGCATAAGCAGCGGCAGCAGCAGCAGCAGCAGCATCAGCAGCATCAGCAGCAGCATCAGCAGCAGAAGAAGATGGCTTTAATAACCAAGTTTTTGCTGCCTCTATGGCTTTTCTTGGTCTCTTGTCCTCTGGGTATTTCTTTTCGAAAATATGGATAACTTGCTCAGCCGCAAAAACTGCGTATTGGACCTGCTGCTTTTTTGTCATGCAACGCACAATCAGCCAATCGGCCCAATCAGCATGATTATCCTTAAGTAAAGCATTACATACTCTATCCAAAAGAGTTTCTTTTTGAGCTTGAAACCATTCAATGCCTTCCTTGCAAGCGCGCAATTTTTTCAGTTTTTCAAGTGTTATTTTCATGCAGCCTCCTTCAGCCCTTTGACTTCTCTAAATTCAAAAAAGTTTTTATGTTGTGGATACTTCAAGGCAAACACCCTAGCGTAATAGGCGGGGTAATTATTGTTAACAGCGTAATCTTTGAATTGTCCTCCTTCATTTTCCGCGCGCTCGCACCTAATCACCTCAAATATTGCTTTGGCCCCCCAGTGTTCCTTACCCGATGCAATTAACTTCAAGGCTTTAGCTTCGAACATTTTCCAAACGGTTCGGTTTGCATCGTGCCAAGCGAGGAAAAGCATCGATGTCTTTAGGTCAACCCCGTCGGCAAGTAGCGCTCCGATCACATTTTCCTTGTTCATAGTTTTGCCCTTTCACGCGAGAAACCGGCCAGTTTTCGGCAGACTGGCCAAACTGCTAGTTAGGTTACTTTATCTTACTTTACTTGATTTATATCTATCGTAGTAATGATCCTGTGTTGGGTCATTCCCTAATACATACACATTCACAAACATAGCCGAAGCTATTACTCCCACAACAATCAGATTATTGATTATTGTGTGAACGATCCCAGCAAAACTAAATAATTTGATTTCCATATTATGACCCCCTTACATCATCATGATCTTGGTTTGAGCAATCCATAAGCCAGCACTTAAGCGGCTTGGTCATATCGCGCCTAGTGGCTTGGCTTTCTTGCTTTTCATCAACTCTATAAACACCGAGCTTACCGCCAAGCTCCAGCCCGGCGCACCCAGTGTTTACAACAGCGATCCCAGCCCATAAACAAACACTTATTAGCATTCCTACTTTCATAGTTCTTCCCCTTTTTAAACGGGCATCATTGCCCAAAAACCTATCCCTTACAGTTACTATTTTTAGCATCACCATCAAGAACCAATTGCTTAATCTCTATCAAGCGATTCATTTCTATTTGTTCCGCTAAACTCTTTGCCGTAGCTCTTTCTAGGGCCTCTAGTCTATCCATCATCTTGATGGTTAGCGCCCTAGCAACTAACTCACTCTTGTTCCCACCCTTATTAAACAGTCCCGATTTACATTTCATATATTAACCCCTCTTTCCTACTATGTCAACCAAAAGTTTACCCAATTAATCATGAGTAAATCAATCAGTCAATTAGACATCTAACTCACATATATAGATTCGGTTCTTTTTAAAAAAACTTTAGTTAAAAGTTATCTGATTTTAAGTTTATTTTTCGACACCAATTGCCAGCCGGGAATTTCAACCCCGCTTTTTAGGTCGTTAGCCATTTTAATTTTGTTGGGCTCCCATTTTATTCGTGCGTAAGCCTCTGGGACTGCGTTTCCTTTCTCGGTAGGCTCAACAGAGGTGCTTTTCCTCCAGCCGATTTCGCCATTATCAAACTGAAAGGATTCTTCTGGGCCTAAATTGAATTCTAACCATTGCTGTATTTTCTCGTGCCTTCTTTCAGTTCTTTCCTTATAGGTTTTTAATTTATCTATTTGTGCAGCAATCCCTAGAGCTATTCCCTCATAGTATTTGAACAGCTTAAGACAGTTTGCGATCTTAGAAACTCTAGCCTCTTTAATGCGCTTAAAAGCTTTATCAAGATCGAGAGTATCTAGTTCTTCTAAATCAGCAGTTTCTAGGATTGCTTGAAGCTCTCGCCATTCTGCGCTTAGCTCCCCTAGATGCATTTCCTCATATTCTTTTTCCTGCTTGCTCATTTAAAACGTTGCCTCAACATATAATTGTTCGATAAATACTTGAATGGCGCGCCCTTGAGCTTTGCCCATCAAAGGTACATCTACCTTACCAACACGGCGAGTTTGAACGCTCAGCTCTTTAAGCTTTTCTCTTAATCGTTTAGTTGTCTCGGCTGGTCCCAAGACATCCATAATGTAATCAATTTTACGAATCCAAGTGCCGGGGGATGTTTCGACCAGGGAGGTTTTATTAAACCAATGTTTTTTTACCTTCCCAGTCTCATCCTTTTCAAAAACTGCAGCCATGCCTTGAGCATCGTACCAACTAGCTAGCTCAGCAGATTTCTTTTTAGCCTCATCTGGGGAAAGTCTTTTGATAGATTGCTGATCGGTTGAGGCAATGACTGAAACAAATAGCGAGTCGTCATTTACTTGCCCTCTAATTGAAACTCTTGAGCCGACACGATAAGGCTCACTTAAAGCTAAGTTGTCAAAAAGCATAGCCTTATAAATCTTGGAACTCTTAAGCTCTTGAAACCCGAAAGTTACATATGGTTTATCAGATTTACTTACTAACCTTTGTGGCTCGGTGATGATTACGCCCACAAACGAACTTGATTTATTAAATCCGCTTGATCCTGACAATGATCGCCTTGCCCTTGTTGCGTCCTTTTCTTGCACGTTCAGTTCTCCCTTTTTTGCAGTTGCCTTGCTGGTCCCAGTCCTTGCCTTAGAAAGGCATTGGATCGCTCTCTAGGGTATCAGCCATGAGGTACTTTTCCAGCGGCTTTACTGGCTTTGTTGTTCGTCCGATCATCTTGCCGTTATCACCTGTGATAATCCCTTTCTCGTCGGTGATAAGTTTCTTTGCGGCTGCTATTCTTTCTGGCTTGATTTGTGACAAGTCGTAACCGTAGGGGTAGGCTACTTTTTCATTGCCCATATGATCCTCGTAAGACTCAAAACCGCTAGGCTTTTCGGGTTTGCCCAAGGTATTGATTGCTGGGGATCCTTTAGTTGTAGACTCTGAGAAAGATGCACCGTTTCTTGCTGCAAAAAACTCTCTACAATCCCCTAAAGCTGTAATGGCTGGCTCGTTGTTTGGCTGGATTAGATTCTCAACAACTTTTGTATATTTGATAGCTTCCCCAGCATCATTATTAAATGTTTTTGTAACCACCATTAAATTAAACCACCCACCTACTAGCTCTTGCATCATTTCAAAAGCCTGATCGGGTGTTGGTGGTTTGCTATCGAATAGTCCGGGGATCATAGATTTAATTGTTGCATAAAGCGCAGATTTTGGCCCTAACACTGAAGCAACCTTGTGATTTACATAGCAATTTTCAAGATCTTTATGTTTAAACACAAATTGATAAGCTGGCTTTGGCTCCTCTTGTTTATACCTTTTTTGTGCGTTTTTAATTTGTATAAGGCCCATCACATTTATTCCATTGGGGGGGTTAATATACACAATATTATCGCTCATATTAATGCTAGCCTTTATTGTATTGGTCAAAGGTTGCTCTATTTGGTTTTCTTTGCTCATTGTTATACCTAAGTAATTGTTATTATTTTTATAATTGTTGTTATTGTTGTAATGCGCTTAGTTCACGTCGTTTTTATCAATATCATTAAGAATAGCATAAATCTCTTTGATTTCTGAATCTTCAACGCTTTCAGGCGGGGCCATGCTACAAGTTACATTCTGATGATCCAGAGCTGACATGCCCGCTAAAACATTTTCAATTTCTTCTAAAAACCTATCCTTAAGCTTATCTAAAACTTTGATGGTAACGAAGTCGCAGAACCTCTCTCTCTCTAGCCTTGCTACTTTTATTACGTCGATGCAGTGCTGTAAGGTAGTCGGGCAAAGAGACATACCATTGATAGCTTTAGTATTGTTTATATTAGTCATAGGACCGGCCCCCGTGGTTTTTATTGTAATTGTTGGTATTTTTAAATGTACTTAATGGTTAACTTCGCTACAGCCTTTGGTCTGATTAAATAGTTCAGCAATAGCCTCGTGATCCTTAGTCATTCTTTGCCGACCTTTTATGCCATCAATTTTAACAGCGTGTAGTTGATAAGTGTTAAAAGAGCGCTTCATTAAGAAGATCATAGCCTCTTTGATACAGGTGAAGATCCAGACCAATCTCGTCCCAGACTCAGAAACGGAATATCTAACGCCTTCTGCGGCCTCATATCTCAAAATTGAATAAGTTTTCGTTCCCGCTGTATGCATGTAAATGATTCTGGTGTTTGTCATTTTTATATTCCTAGGTGCTTATTCATTTATTTATGTATGTATGTATTGCTAAAGTGTAGTAAACCATTAGTTGACCTACTCCTAATGTTATAGTACAATTAAACTTAAGATGTCAATTGAAAGTTTACAGCCTCAATCTTTAATTAATCAAATAAAAAGTAAGTAAAAACTGTGGATTGCTTGGAGTTTATAAGACGCGAGCTGCTTCTAACCAAGCCTCAAATGTATCGCGCCCTAGGATGGTCAAGGCAGCGATATCACAAGCCACGGGACCTAGGATCTGTCGATTCGGCGTTACGCCACTCTAAGAAGCTAGCAGCAGCCTTAAATGGGGTTAGTGAGGCTAGGATCTTGAATTTGATTAAGGCTTATATTGCAAATCACGTAAATTACTAAAATTAACGGAGAAAGTAAGAATCTCTATTGGTATGAGCAGCGTCATATTGTATATAAATTAAACAGACTTTAGTTAGTTGCGGCCTGTTGTGTACGTCTATAATTTTATAGACCAAGGATCTTTAACTTTTGAGTAAAGATATTAACGCTAGCTCAACAAACGCTAGTCGTCCCTATTCGTTAACCCCTCCCCTTGAAGCCGTCTCAACTTGTAATCCCACCGCTTCCTATAACGAGTTTGAGAGGATGGTAGACTTACCCGAACACAGGCTATTAAGAGCCATACTAGCAAGAGCTATATTTGATTGCTTGGCCATAGCTAAAGACGTTAAGCAGTCCCACCGAATTATGGCGGTTGCTTTTATTCTTAACGACACAAGAGAGCCGTGGTCCTACTTGTGGATTTGTGATTACCTCTACCTAGATGCCATCGAGATTAGAAAGATCATAAGCTCCCTCGTAGCCTCAACCCAAGTAGTTAAGGCTAACGCTAAAGCAGCCGAAGGGCTGTTTAAATCGATCCTCCCTCTCCTATAATCAAAAACCCCCTAAAATATATTGATGTTTGATAAAATAGTTGGTTTTGCCCGGAATTTCCGTTATGAAACTAAAGCAAAGAGTAAGTAAGAATAGAACTCAATCATTATATGAGACTTAATAACGATTATAAGCCACTAATAAAAACTTACCTACTGTCCAAAGTTTGGACACTTACTGTACAAAGTTTGGACAGTGCAAGCCCCCACAATGATTAATTAAGTTTAATATTAGAATGACTATTCGGAAAATTTGATTATTTTGTCAATATGTGCTATAATTAAGAGTATAAGCTGAGTAAATAGATAATAAGAGACGGTAATACTAATTCTCGGTCAGAGACCGTTCGTTCCGCTAACGCTTCACTCACTGTCGTCAACGTAAGTTTTAAAAAGAAAAAGAAAGAAAGACAAGAACAGTAGTGCTGATTGGCGAATATCGTTTGAGGAAGTCGAAGACGACGAACAACGATATGAGCCCTCTAATCCTCTCTAGATAAGACAAAGAGAATCAATAAGCGATAAGAGGATAAAATGATGCTAAATGATGATAAACGACGCTCTCAAATGTAGCTGAGAGGAAAAACCGCCTAGCTCAGCTTGCTACTTATGCTCTGGCGGGAGATCTGTCTAAAAATCCTCCTACCTTTTAGTTCACTAGTTTATTAATTCTGGGGAACTATTTTCCTCAATACTTCCCCCTATCCCTACCTACTAATATTTATTTATACCCCCCCTATAGGCCGCCAGGCCCCCCGGTACTTGTTTTCATATATCCCTCAACTATATTTTTCCTGTTTTGGTAACCCAACTATATTTTTCCTATTTTGGTAACTATGACTTTGAGGGAGAGACCCCACTTGTCCCGATAATATTTACAGTTTAAGCTTAGTTAGTTCAGTTCTTCCTTGCGGTGGGGGCTGGTCCCGCCCCTGCCGTTTTTTCCCTTTCCCTAGAATCAAAGTCAACGTAATATTTACACCATGGAGTTATACGACGGTGAGTATGTTTATGTTGCTGGGGAGTGGATAGAGAGGATCCTTTCTGGTTTAGATAGGAGGTACTTAGAGGCTAGGGAGGTTAGAGCTTGGCTAGAAAACCTTTTAGGGCGTGGGATAGGGAGTAAGGAGGCTAAGGTAGTTTGGTGTGAATTAAGGAGCTGTAAGGGTGGTAGTAGGTGGATAGCCTTCCCGATTGAGGCCATAGAGTTATTAGTTTTATACAAAGCAAGCAATGTTAAGTTAAGGATAGCTCTTTTAGGGGCTAAGACTCATCGGGGCAATTTGTTTAATTATAAGTTTAAGGTTTTAGTTAAGCAGTTAAAGGGATCTAAACCATTCACTATTCTTTCTTTAAAATGTCTGAGAGAACTAGGGATACTTTCTCCTTTAGTTACTCCTAAGAATGAGAAGAAGTTTTTTGGTACTAGGTATGTTTTTACTAGAGCTTTGAAGGGGAAAGGAAAGAAGTTAATTAGGGGGCAGCGAGTTAGTTTTTTTGGTTTTGCGGGGAAAGCAGGTAAAAGTATAGTTGACGTTCATTATCCATATTGGTATCATAAGCCCATGAATTACTATGATAAGCTAGTCGATCTAATCTCTATTCAAGGGCGTTTTAGTTTTATTGGTGGTGATGGGCAAGCCCCGAAGTTTGACTCTGAGGAATTTAACTCTGACTCTGGTCTAGGCTCTCATCTTTATGAGATTTTAGAGGACGCGATGAAGCAAGCCTATAAGCTGGGCCATGCTCAAGGGGCCTTAGTTACATTGAATAGCCTGCCCGAGGACGTACAAAATCTATATGATTTTAATAAGGAGTTAGATAACTCTTTGTCCGAGAGATCGTGGGATAAGGTGAAGGGGCAATTACAAGAATGAGCGCAATATCTAAAAAGCTTACTAGGATTAAGACTAAACGAGGGCGCTTTCCTGATGATGGCAATAATGGGATTGGAGTTTTAGACTTATTAGCCCTACCTAAGAATACGCACCTTACCTGTCCCTCGTGTAGTAATGTTTGGTGGAACATAAGCCCAGGCTTATTAGGATTTGATACTGGGTGCTCTGGGTGTGGGTGGGAATCTAAAATTAATATTCATACCAATGCCCCTTCTCATTGCCCTAAATGTGGCTCTAATGAATTTGCAATCATGAAGCTTGGATCTGTTTTAGGGATTGGGTGTAAGCGCTGCTCTTGGCAAACCGAGCAAGATATTAATAACACAACTCCCAGCGGTATAATTTTATCTTAGCAAGGGCGGATAATGACTCCTAAGCTCCATCAAAATACAAAAGCAGTCCTTAGAGCTAAACATGACGAAGCTGTTCCAGCCATCCAGACCACTGCAGTAGCGTTAACCCAATTAGCCGATGCTGTGACAGTCATAGCCGAATTTGTGACTAGTGGCGGGCTTATGGCGGTTCTACAGGGGCAGGCTAGGGCTAATGCTGTTAGCTCTGTCATTACTGGCTTAATTGGTAAGGATGGTCGCGGGGGGCTAGATCCTAGAGTTGTTAATCAAAATGCCTTAGAGACTGCTCATATGGTGGAGGCTTTTTTCGAGGCTTATCAAGAGAAATTAGCCCAGCAAGTTAAGGGCTACGATCCAGAACTTAAAGACGCTGAGTCGGATTTCAATAAGCGCTCATAGAATAGCTATAGTCAATTGAATAAAGACACTTTAATCTAAGCCCCATGGCTTCATTAATTGGTGGATTTAAAGATAAGAAAATAGAAACTCGCTCTAAGGTTGAGCCGTCTACTGTTCAATATATTGGCGAAAACAGACAAGGGCTAGATGTAGTTTCTCAGACTGCGTATAGGCTTATTGGCTCTGATGCGGTTGAGGCTAATTCTACTACTAGCCTTATAGTTGCTACCGCGCATTCTGCTAAAGTTGGCGATGTAGTGAAATTTACCTCCGGAGTCTTAGATACTCGATTCGCTTTTATTCAGGAAACCGCAACTAATTCTATCACCCTATCTCAAACTTTGAATGTTGCCCCTAGTGCGGCTGATACTTTTCAGATTTGGAGGCCGGGGATTCTAGCAGTTAATGATGCCGGGGAAATTCCCGTAACCTTAACCCTCCCCGCTGGGATTTCTACCGCCGCTAATCAAGTAATTGAGCAAGGCTTATTAACTACTATCGATGCTGATACCTCAGTTCTTCAAGCTACTGGCTCCTCATCTCAGCAAATTCAAGGGGCCGATGCTGTAAGCGCTACCCCAACCGCTAAGCCTGTCACCATCGGCATGAAAGAGTTTTTCACTGGAACTGTTCAACACCCTCACTGTATTACTTCCGCTGGCGTTAATTACCAATTAATGATTGTCCCCGATCTGTCGCTCAACTTCCTAGCCTATACATCAACTGGTGAAATTAGGAATCATGGTTTTTCTACTAACGGCTTAGCTTCCGGCTCTAAATATGGCCTAGTAGATTCATCAGGTCGGATTGTAATCAAGAATGGACAGACTTCCAGCGCTGCAACTACTAGCGTTTCCGGTTCAGCTACAAGCGTTACCCTATTAGCATCAAATACTAGCCGAGTTGGGGCCACAATCTTTAATGACTCAACAGCTACGCTTTACCTTAAATTGGGGGCTACGGCTTCCACAACCTCATTTGTTACTAAGCTATACACAGATCAGTATTATGAAGTGCCATTTGGATACACTGGTATTATTGATGGTATTTGGAGTAGTGCGACCGGCTCAGCTCGAATCGTGGAGCTAACCTAATGCCGCTCTATAATTCTAACCTTCAGCTAGTTTGCAATATTGGGAATACCACAACCACTAATATTAAATGCGCTAATCTTGGCCTAGCTGACTCCTCCCCTTCATCCACAATCGTGCTGGCTATGGACTCGACCGGCTCAACGATTAGCGGGGGCTTATCCTCAACTATCAATCATACTGGCCCAACTGTAACGATGCGGGCCATGCTGTTTGAAGCTCAACATGCTGGTAGCTCAGGAACGCAAACCGCTGTTGGTGGTGGATTCACTTCTACTCTGATGACTAAGAATGCTGGAACCGCTACAATGGTTGGCGTTCAAGGCACTGCGAAGCTAGATGCAGCCGTCAGTCATACAGCCAATACAACTAACCTCTATAATAAGTTTGAAGTGCTGGATGATGGGGCAACCATATCAGGCGGAACTATAAACGCTCGATCTCTTTGGGCAGCAAATCCGCCTAGCTTTACAGGGGCAACAACTGTTAGAGCATTAGCCTTCTTATGCTCCGGCGACATGCAGGTAAATAACAATAAAAAGCTTTATTTAGGTGGTCAAGATCTAACCATTTCAAGCACCTATTTTATACGCAACTCATCTACAGCCGACTTAGATCTTTATGTTGATAGCGTTCAGGTTGCTAACTTTGACGATGATCGAATAGCAATAAAAAATGTACCATTGCAATTAGAAGCTATAGCAGCGCCCACTCCCGTTGTCGGTGATATGTGGTACGACTCCACAAAAAAACATTATAGAGATAATCATGACATTGCGGAAGTTGGCCGAGGTGGTCGCGCCTATTCTAGTGTAGCTGACTCATCGGCTATTGCGAATACCAACACCACCACGGATTTTGATGTTTATTACACAATTCCGGCTGATTCTCTCACTACTAGCACTAGCTATAGACTTAAAATTTTTGGGCACTACACAACCTCCGGGACTCCAGGAACCTATAAATTTATTATCTATCTAGGAAGCACCACAATTCTAACCTTTGTAGAATTAAGGCCCACAAAGAACGTATCAAAAAATGGGTGGGTGGTCGAAGCTTTGTTTACAATAAGATCAGATGGGGCAACCGGAACAGTTATGCCAAGCGGCATAGCAAGTATGGCTGATGCTGCTACCTATCAAACGACTGCTATTGCAAGCGCTAATAGTGCAGTAGTGATAGACACGACTATCGATTTAGAGTTGAAACTTAGTTTGAAAATGTCGATAGCCGATCCAAGTAATACATTAACAATGACGCAATATTATTTTGGGATTAACTAACAATGGAACTATCTACAGAAGACACAAGCCTAATCTTAGTGATGCAAAAAATGCAGAAGAAGCTCCAAGAGCTGCAATTTTGGCTCAATAAAAAGTATGAAGAAACATCTTATAATGGCGTGGTAATTATAACTGGCTCACAGACGCATATTGATAACTGTCAAGGCGTGATTGATTCAATCATTGCTGATTTTAAGCCTATGGCGGCGGCTATGAGTAGCGGTAATACAGTCTCAAAGGTTAAGCCAGAAGATCCAGAGGGAGACCCATTGAAAGCGGTGAGTTTATGAGAATTCTGAAAATAGCCGTAGAGCCAGCCATAAAAACTGAAAGGCTGAAGAATTATATCAAATTCATATTAAACTCGAATCCTCACGGTGTTGAATATCAGACCTTACTAGATGGAATTTTAGAGAAAAACCCCGAGTTGAAACAAAATCAAGTAGAGGCTGTTTTGCAGGATTTAATTAGCGCCGGAAAGGTGGAAGAGGAAACAAAGTGATCGGTTGGAGGTGGCCAAACTTTAAGCCCGAGGAGGTTCTGTCACCCGAAGGATTAAAAATGCTCTCGTCTGGCATTCTACTCATTCAATTAGAGTTACTAGACAAACTAGAACTTTTCCGCCAACAATTAGGACAACCCTTATTAGTAAATCATAATGGCTTACAGTATAGGGGATATCGTTCTCCGCATGAAAATTACAACATAGTAAAAGGTGAAAAGTATAGCTTTCATATGCAGGGATTAGCGGCTGATATTAGTTGCCCAAAAATGAGAATTTCTGATTTAAGAAATAAAGCCATGTCTTTTGGTTTCCATGCGGTTGGTTATTATCCAAACAGGCTCTTTATTCATGTAGATTTAAGACCTCGACTAGATAATCACCAAGTTACTTGGACTAGATAATGATTAAGCGACCAGGCGACGAGGATCCAGGGGGTAAGGTTAGTTTGTATAGTTTGCAGCAAGCCTTAACGCACTTAGCCGCAACAGTAGAAAGCCAAACGGTAGCATTATCTAATTTGCCTGATAGGAACTGCGTTAAGGACCTAAGTAATAAGATCCAGTTGTTTATGGACTTTCACGCTAAGAGTTTACCAATGGGATTGGTAATTCTTATGTTTATAACCTTACTGGGGGTGCTATTTGGTAAAGAAGTTATTGAGTATATTTTTAACCATCCTCTTTATCGTCCCGGTTTGTAGCGCTAGCCCCTATAAGGGTTTCTCTAGTTTTGCTGCGCTTAATTCAAAGTTCCCTTGCTCTAATTTTTTGAAGGTTTCTGCTTACGCAAGAAAGCCCGCTATGGTGGTCCTATATGGTTCATTTGGTGATGATTGGCATTGCGTTGAGCGTTTTATTAGGCGCTTTTCTCACCGAAAGCACTTACTACAAATACATATTTATAATGGATCCTGCTTATACTTGCGGCGCTGCTACTCTGGCGAGTTGTTTACTTCATCTACTAAAAAAGTAAACGCGCTATTAGTGAATCAAGACCCTATAGTTATAGATAGAATCAGGCAACGAGTTATTAAAATTTCTGAAAGAGTTGCCACCCTCAAGGCTCCAAAAACTAAGTTAATTCTTACTACCGGACTAGAAGATAGACTCACTAGCGGTGCTTATAAAGTTATGTATTCTATACTAAGGAGCGAATGGCCTTATGATATGGCAAGAAACCCAGTGGGGAAAACTCATAAAAAGTTTTATCCTGCTAATTATATTGAGTTGCACGGGTTGCCCACAAAATTCAGCACAACTCGATGCATCTGGAATGGAGATGGCTTTAACCTTACAGTGCCCGAAACAAGAGCCGCCTTCGACAAATTTAATCAGTGCAAAGTGCTCTATGCATGGACCAAACAATCTCAAGGAATCTTCGGGGGGCCTTTTGTCCCCCCTCTTGAGAGGACTTTTCAGTTGGATCTTGGGGTAGTGAAAAGTTACGCAACAGTGTTAAAAAACTGAAGGAGTGTTATGTTAGAAAAAATATTCTCTCTTATTAAGGGTGGCCCCTTAAATGGATGGAAATCAATAGTTGGCTACGTTGCCGCCAATGTGCTTGCTGGAAGCCCGGTAGCATTAGAAGCGTTAAATAAATATTTAGCTGATCCGAGCTTAGCAAACTTAGCAAATTTAGTTGCTAATTTGCTTTTATTTTATGGCATTGGTCACCAGCTAATTAAAAAAATATAATATGAAAAAGTCCCTAGAGGAGTTAGACGCAATTTTAAAAAATTTATCTTTAGCTTATGAAGAAGTTTTCAAAGAGCCGCTAGATTCAGACGTTATGAATCAGGTTTTTGAGGAATATATAATTAAGTGTAAGAAAGATTTTATTAAAAATAGAATTGATGGCTTAGATCCTCTAGGGGTCAAATATTTATCTAGTCCTCGCGCAGTAGTTCAGTTAGTAGAGCCTAGTGTAGTAGAGAGTAAGAAGCTTGGTAGACCGAAAGTTAGAAAGGGGTAGAGGGCGTCCGGCCTTTGGCGTTGCTATCGCTACTCAAGAAAAGATTATTTCTAAATGGGGATTACTAAAAGAATCTACCGGAGATTCTTCTATAGCAACCGCTAAGACTGCTAGATCTTTTAAGCTTCCCCCGGCAAAGATTGAGGAAATAATTCAGACTTCTAAATTCAAGGATCATTTGGTTGAAATTAAAGAAGAGATCAAGGCGGAAGTCTATCAAGATAAGGTTCCAATCATCGAGCAAATAGTTAGTTTATCATTATGTCAAATAAGAGATTTCCTTTTAGATCTTTCTACTAATGAAGAAAAGAAGAAATGTCTTTCCGTTCGGGATGTTCGCGATTTGTCTGTGATGTCTACTAACCTAAATGAGACTTTGAGATTAGAGTTAGGTAAGTCTACTAAAAATGTAGAAATTACAGAATATTCCTATCATAAAGTTCAAGTGCTTTTAGATGACTTAAGAACAATAGATCCGGTGTTTGATTATCCACAAATAGAGGGTTCAGATGAAAGCCCTGACGCTTGAACAGAGCCAGCAACTAGAGCAACATGCTCAGATAATGACCTCGCTCTATAGTAAGATGAAAGCAGAAGGGCGAGAGCTGCATGATGGTCAAATTCAAGTCGCTAAAGCTTATTTTAACGACAAAAAGAGAATCATTCAATCTCAATGGGGAAGGAATGGGGGAAAGAGTGAAGCCGTTTTATACATTGCTACGGTTAAGGCTCTACTTTATCCAGGATCTAAGATTTATATAATTTGCCCAGAAAGAAAGCAGGGAAAAGAAATTTATTGGTCCTCGGGGAGACTTTGTGGGTACGCCCCAGAAGAGTACATTGCTCAAGAACTTGGCTCAGAGTTACGTTTGATATTTAAAAACGGCTCTTTCATTTGTATTGATGGATGCGAAAACGCGAAAGCCCATAGAGGGGTAAAGCCAGATTTGGTGTTTTATGATGAGTTTCAAGATCATAGTAGAGAATTTGATCTCGAAATTATGCGCCCTAATCTACTAGCTAAAAACTCTAGTTTGATTATTACGGGGACCCCCCCTAGAAACGATTGTTATTATGTCGAGTTTAAAAAACAGCTTTTAGCGGATATAGCCTCCGGGGATACAACAAGGCTTTATTTGCAATTCCCTACATCAATTAATCCCTCTGTTGATAAAGCTGAATTACAGAGAACGATGGACGCTCTTTATAGGGCGGACAATAGCACTATCGTGAAACGAGAGTATTTAGGGGAAGATTGTTTTGGTGGTGAGGGCGTAGTGTTCCCCTTTTGGTCGAAAACGAAGCATGTTCGTTCTCATTCTGTTATTATGTCCTACCTTGAGAGGG
>Ga0154020_10000836_pt1 | contig 38121 bp, 33 predicted proteins | sample Klosneuvirus_201_FD_109709 | JGI IMG/M metagenome (GOLD analysis project Ga0154020, IMG submission 109709) | Active sludge microbial communities from wastewater, Klosterneuburg, Austria - Klosneuvirus_20160825_MG | ecosystem: Engineered > WWTP > Aerobic digester > Activated sludge | place... | reverse complement strand
GCCTGGGGCAAGAGAATCCGCGAATGCGGATGAACGCCGCCCCAGGTTCACGCACCATCCGAACACGAACCCTGAAAGGGTTCCACAATACGGTTTTGTGTAGCCCTTTCAGGGCAAAACGCAATGCTGCCGACAAAACCTGGGGCGTTGCCCCAGGCTGACCTGTTGTGGCCCGTTGGGCCGAATCGCAGTGTTTTAGTGGGCTTTCAAGAGTTCGTGGCCCTGTGTGGTTTGCCACGCTTCCCGATGACATCTGCGAGTCCATCACATCCCCGATTTCTGACACGCGCACTTCATTTCGCGCAGAACCCAATTTTGAAATAAAAGACTCTCCGGGCGGGCCATGGCAAGCGTCCTTGCTTGAGGAATCATTGTACGAGGTGACTGAACATCTTAACCATTTTCAAACGAATTGGTTATACTGCGTAATTTCTGCACGAGTGCTTACCACGGCAATGCTTCTGGGGCGGCGGTTCGCCTGAGCCTCTGCACATGTAAAAGCCATCGGTTTGTTGAAATCAAGATTTAGAACCCATGCGAATCCAACACAATCATTGTGTTATCAAGGCGTGAGTCACGCTGACAAATCTGGCGTGGGCTCTACATGCCCTTTTCGCGTACAGCGCAGCCTTACTCCGTTTGTGTTTCGAGTGCCAGGATGAGACCTGGGCTTCAGTGTAAATTGGATTCTTTCAGGCAAGGATATTCGTATGGCCCGCACACCGAAGCAAGTGGTAACGATACAGCTGCCAAATTCGTTCATTGAATTCATGCGTGAAGTTCAAAAACGGATTTCAAATGGGGATAAGTCCACGACCATCGAGTCTGACGACTTATTGCAATGCGCGGGAATATTCGGCGGGCTGTACAATGCAGCAAAACGGCGATTTGGCTTTTGCTGCTACTACGCCGACGACGAACAATGGGATATCCACCTTGACGCAGTTCAGATCGCAGCAATCGCCGACGGCACACTTTTCGAATTGGGATTATGGAAATGTTCTGGTGGTCAATGCAAGTGCCTCTATGCTACGGAGGACTCGTATTGCATGTATTGCGATTCGATCCGTCATTTCGACGATTACGAGTCACGGCTGCGTATCAAGTACCCAGACAAAGATGATGAATTCATCAATTCGAGAGCAAATCTTCGTAAGATCGGATTAGCGATCGGTGACTATCGCAATAAGCATGGTAATTTCCCTCCGGCTGTAATGCATGACGTCAACGGAACTGCATTGCACAGTTGGCGCTCACTGATCCTTCCGTACCTCGACGAGGAAGATGTGTTTCAACAGATTAACTTCAGTCAGTCCTGGGATTCGGCTGCGAATCGAAAGATCTGGGATCAACGCCCAATGGTTTACTCTGGATCCGCTAATTCTGTGCCGATGACATCTTGCATCGCAATCGCAGGATCTGACACGATCTGGCCGATGGAGGGTCTGAGGCGATTGTCTGATATTACATCTGGTTACTCGAATACCGTCGCCGCGATCGCGGTGAATCATTCCACTGTCAACTGGATGGAACCGCGCGATATGGATATTGATGCCGCCATATCGGAATATCAATCCAAACATTCACTTTTGGCGGTCTTAGTGGACGGTCATGTAAGACTACTCGAAGATGTTGACACAAGTCAGTTGCGAGAACTCTTTTCCATCTAATCGCAAGCAACACGATAAATTACGATGGCCACTGAATTAAGTTTCCTCAGGGACTGATCCATGATCCATGATCCACCAACCCACGGATACAGTGGCCGATCAAAGCCAGTCCTGCTCCAGGCACGCCATGACACGACTTCTCATTCTTGTTCCCACTGCCTTCGAACTGCAGCGTCTGCAGCCCACGCTGGCGGATACTGTCCGAGTTGCGGGCGGAGAGTTTGCAGTCTGCGGATTTGGGCCGATCGCGTCGGGGATTGTTTCGGCGCAGTTGATTGCAAAACACCTGCCCGAGGAAGTCATTTTGGTCGGTATCGCCGGTGCCATGAATCCGAAGGCTGCGATTGAAACGGCGGACTGTTATTCAAGAATTGGCTGTTATGGAATCGGAGCAGGCAGCGGTTCTGCATTTCAGACGGCTGGAGATCTGGGCTGGAGTCAGTTTATTGATCCGCAGTCAGGTGAAGCTTTCGATGACACAATTGAACTGGAAAACGCGGTGGGCTCTCAGGCAATGCTGTTGACCGTTTGCGCCGCGTCAGCCAGCACTTCCGACGTGGCTGACCGGCTGCGAAGATTTCCCCAGGCGGTCGCCGAAGACATGGAAGCGTTTTCCGTGGCGATGGCGTGTAAATTGGCCAGAGTGCCACTCGTTGTCATCAGAGGAATCTCTAACATCGCGGGTGATCGAAACAAGGCCAATTGGAAAGTCGATGCCGCGTTGAAGGCCGCTGCGGAATTGATCATATCAAGGCTCTAACGTCGTTATCAGCGGGGAGTTGCGACATGTGTTGCAGCCGTAGGGTGGTACAAGCGACAGCTCGGTCGCAGCGGCCCACGAATGGGTGCATCTTCACCTGGTGGGCCGGCGCTCGCGTTGCCCGCTGGTTCGACCCTGCTTTCTGCCGATTCACAAGTCACGTCCGGTCAACAATCTAAAAGCTGCACGATCTGCTGACAATTGAGTTTGTGGTCGAAGCGATCGCAGCCGTTCCTGTCTGCCGACAGGCAGGCGCGAGCACCGTCAACACGGTATCAGGATCGACATTCAGACGTACTTCGCTCGACAGACAATCCAGATGAAAAAAGTTCACACTCGTCCCCAATGCATCTTCAATGCCGTTCCGTCGTGCGTCGTTTGTCACCAAATCCCGCAGCGTGATTTTGACGTTATTGGTCAGGAAGAGCGTTGGATGTTTGCGACTCAATCCCGTCACCGCAACCTGTCGAATCTATCCTTCGTAACCAGACAGTTTGATGCGTTCATCAACGTCGCGAATCTTTTGATGGCGACGCTTTGGAATATCGATTACAGCATCGATGCCCAAATAGGTTTCTCGATCAAAGCCTTCGTCTCGCCGACGGTAGACCACGGCGGCAGCACTGCTGGATTCGAGTAACACATAGACGCACAATGAGTCGATTGATAAGTATGCCCCTCGCTTCTCCTGTTCGTCCGTGCGACGTGTTGACTCCGAGATCACTTCGACGATCACCACGGGACGATCATGAAAGGTCTCTGTCTGCGCATTGGGGTCGCAAACGACCGATAGATCCGGATAGTAGAACCTTGTGTCGTGCTTCTGTCGGACACGGACTTTCATATCAGAATTAAAGACTTCGCAGGTTTTGCCACGAAGCTGGCTACCAATCGTTACCGTCGCCGTGGTCGCAATACGATTGTGGTTGGCAGTTGCGCCAGCCATTGCATAGATGGTGCCTGCGACAAACTCGTGTTTGCGGCGCGCCAGCTTCTCGCCAGCCAGGTAGTCCTGAACGGAGACCGGTTGTTGATGGGGTGCAGTACTCATGCGCTCAGACTACCTCTACTAAGGCTTATTCGACAAGGCAAGACGCTGAGGTAAGCACCCATGCGTAAGTCCTGGGACATAACTTGGCGAGCGGTGGGTGTCAGCCCACCGAGTTGACACACGCATTTGACTCGGAGGGCTTACGCCGCTCCGCTCGCCGGGTTTGCGGCGACCGGGGACGTCACTCCCCTGATTGTGAATCCTGCAATTGTGCCATTCAACTTGTGCATGGGTGCTTAGCTGCCTGAAGCCGCTCGGCGTCCCCAAGCCGTTCAAGCTCTTGCCGGACAAGACCGCAGCCACATTCACCGGCCCCCTGTTGTTCGGAATTGCTCAATGCCCTGAAAGCGCCTTCTGGAGTGGGCAGTCTTTCGAGGAGGATTCTCCCCGCCGATAACGACTTAGGAGTTCTTTGGAACGTTGGGCCAGCATTCGTCGGACTTCACGCCGTTCGCCTTTGATGCGTGGAATTACCATGTCGTCGTAGCCGGTTGTTTGGTGGCGCAGCCATGCGATGACAGCCGCTTCGGCTCGCTGTTCGACGGGAATGCGTTTGGTGCGGGCCACTGTGCCGCTGCCAACGGGCGTAGCGTGGTCAGTGACAGCTCGCGCCAGGCGCTGAGCTAGTTCGGCGTGGGTGGGATGGAAGTTGAGGAACGTCAGGACTGCCCCGTGGAAGTCTTCGACGTATTCGCCCTGAACCTTTTCGCGTCGCCGAGCGTCGGCGTCTTTGCGTTTGGCGTAGCCTTCTGTGGATCGCTCGGATTCAAGTTCGGCTCGGATGCGATCAATCGTATCGGTCGGTGCCCAGACTCCGTGCGAAAAAGTTCGCCGACCTTTCTTCTCCTGCACAACCCAGTGATCACCAGCCGCTTTGACGCGACGAGTCACGCCAGCGTCTCCAGGCGGGAGCAGGCTCCAGTCTTTCGGGACAGTCAGAACCTGACCGTTTGCACCGCGAACGGTGTTGGTCGTTGGTCCGGGAGTAAAGTTATTGCCACTCATTTGTCGTCCGCTTCCCTTCGAAGTCTCATGAAATTGGGCTGTGTTCCCTTTGGTTCGTCAGCGTCCGCCAGTGCCGAGAATCAGACAGGAGATACACAACCGACCGCCATCACTCAGAAGCACCGACGGACTCGCGATATTGCTCCAGCTCGTGAGTCAGCAATTTCAGCTGTGATTTGAGATCAGAGATCAACGTGACAATGTTCTGCAGCTTAGCGGATCGTCCCAGATCTTCGATTTGTTTCGCAAGCTCGGCCAGCGGTTCGACGCCGAAGAAGCGAAGGTCGGACTTCAGCGTGTGGGCTGCTCGACACACCACTGGAGCATCATCGTTCCTGGCTGCCTGGTCCAGTTCCAGGATTAGCTTTGGAGCTTCCACCAGAAAACAGTTGATCACGTCGCGAAGCACTTCTCGGTCGTCTTCCACCCGACGCAAAACCGCCACCCAGTCCACGACAAGCGGTTCGGCCGCAGGTGCGGCGGCCGCAGGTGCGGCGGTGGCAGGTGCGGCGGTGGCAGGTGCGGCGGTGGCAGGAAAATACGCCGCAATTGTCTGATACAGTTCGCGCTGACGGATTGGCTTGGCGATGTAGCCATCCATCCCGGACTCCAGGCAGAGTTCACGATCCCCCTTCATCGCCCGGGCAGTCATGGCTACGATCGGAATATGCCGATCTGTCTTATTTTCCAGCGCCCGGATGCAGGCGGTCGCTTCAAATCCATCCATTTCCGGCATTTGCACGTCCATGAGCACTAAATCGAATGGCTGAGTCTCGTACGCACGCACGGCCTGGCGCCCGTCTTCGGCAACCGTCACCTGATGCCCCCATTTGCTGAGCAGCGCCACGGCAAGTTTTTGATTCATCGCGCCATCTTCGGCCAGCAGAATACGCAGGGGAGCAACGTACAAACCGGCGTCATCAGATTTCACAGACACACCATCAACAGATGTCGTCGTGTCGGCAGACAGCACATTCTGGATGGCTGTCAGCATTTCGGAACGCTTAGTTGGCTTGGTCAGATACGCAGCCACATTGAGCCGATCGCTCCGCTCGGCCTCGGTGTCGCGGTCACCCGAACTCAGCACAATAATCGGCAAATTGCCATACGCCTGGTGCTCTCGCAGCTTTTCGATCAACATGAAGCCATCCATGTTCGGCATATGGATGTCAGTAATAAGCAGCGGAACGGGCGAGCCCGCGTCGGCGCGTTCGATGAGTAGTTGCAGTGCTTCCGATGCGGAGGACGCAAGCAGAGGGTTTATGTGCCACGATCGGACCATTTCCTGCAGAATCCTGCGATTCGTCGAATTGTCATCCACAATCAGGACGTCCAGATTCTTCAGCAATTCGGGTTGCATATGAATGCCGGAAGAAGCTTTCGACGAACTTCGAGGGAACCACGCGGAAAATGAAAACACACTGCCACGTCCGAGTCCGCTGTGAAGCGTGAGCTCCCCACCCATTAGTGAAACCAGACGTGACGAGATCGCCAACCCGAGGCCCGTACCGCCAAAGCGGCGAGTCGTCGAACTGTCGGATTGCGTGAAGGCGTCAAAGATCAGTTTTTGCTTCTCCGGGGCGATGCCGACACCGGTATCAGTAAACTCGAAACGCAAATTCACACCGGTGTCGTTTTGCGAAAGACAGGTGATATCGACGAAAACCTCTCCCGCTTCAGTAAATTTGATGGCATTCCCCACCAGGTTGACAATGACCTGCCGCACCCGGACGGGGTCGCCCATCAGCATCTCAGGAACTTCATTGTCAATTTGGTAAGTCAGTTCCAGTTTCTTACTGTGAGCGCGCAGCGCCAGCGACTTCAGCGTGTCTCCCACAACGTCCCACAGCGAGAAATCGATGGATTCCATCTCGATCTTGCCAGCTTCGATCTTCGAGAAATCCAGAATGTCGTTGATGATGGTCAGCAGTGACTCGCCAGCCTGCGACACAATCGACAGATACTCGCGCTGCGAATCGTTCAACTTCGTGTCCAGCAACAGGTCGGTGATGCCAATGACGGCATTCATCGGCGTCCGAATTTCATGGCTCATATTGGCAAGGAATTCGCTCTTGGCGCGATTCGACGCTTCGGCGGCCTCCCGCGCCAAAGAGACAGCATCGAGCGCACGTTTGCTTTCTGTGACATCCACGATGCCCGCAAGCACAAAAGCTCCTTCATCAAGTTCCAGCGGGCTGAGACTGACCTCGATCGGAAATTCATCGCCATTTTTTTTGAGACCCCGTAAGTCACGGTCGATGCCCATTTGTCGCGATTCATTCTCTCCAAAGAATTGCCGCACGTAATTCGGATGTTCGGCTCGAAATCGCTCGGGAATCAGGATCTCGACCTCCCGCCCGAGAAGTTCTTTCGGCGTATAGCCAAACAATTTCGCGGCCTGTGGATTCACCAACGTCAGCTTCCGTGATTTGTTAATCATTACGAGGGCCGTGGGAGACGCCGCAATGACCCGGCGAAGTCGCTCGTTGGCGCGATGGCGATCTGTGACGTCGTTGATCGATCCGGCCATCCGCGTCGCCCGGCCGCTGTTGTCCCACAGCGCCTGTCCCAGAGCGTGGAACCAGCGGTACTCGCCGGTTTTTGTCCTCAGCCGGTACTCGACGTCGTACGATGTCTTGTACTTCAGATGCGCATCGACAGCGGCGAAAGTCGGCTCCACATCATCCGGATGCAGTTGAGCCCTGAACGATTCAAGTCGGTTGGGAAATTCGTCTTCCTGAAAGCCAATCAGTTCCCGAAAGCGAGCGGCATAGTAGACGTGACCGGTCGTCAGATCCCAGTCCCAGATGCCCGAGCTCGAGCCCAGTACGGCGAGTGCATAGCGTTCTTCGCTGACGCGAAGAGCTTCCTCCTTGACTTTGATTTCCGTCACATCGTGTGAAATGCCGAAGATGCCGACAATTTGGCCGCTCTTGTCTCGCAGCGGAGCCTTCGTCGTAGATACCCACGCCGTCCGGTTGCCGGGCCAGTGAACCTCCTCAGCCTTCCCAACCAGAGGTTCTCCCGTCTTCATCACTTTCTCTTCGTCCGCCCGAGCGGCGGCGGCATAAGGAGCCGGAAAAAAGTTGATATCGGACTTTTCCAGGACTTCGTGGGTGGTCTTGCAGCCCAAACTTGTGGCCAGAGACTGGCTGACGCACGTGAAGCGTCCCTGCACGTCCTTGAAGTAAATCACTTCGGGCAGGTTCTGCAGGAGTGTTTGGACCAAAAAGCGTTCTTTTTCCAATGATTCGCGGGCCTGCTCACATTCGGACAGAATCTGTTGAAATTCCCGCCCGCTCTTGAGATTCAGGGCCGTTGGCAGAATCCGCGCCAGCAGGAATACACCCAGGCACGAAACGATCCCCGTTACAAGGATGATGGACAGCCAGCTGGGTTCTGAGACTTCGACCCAGCCCGGACCAAACAGCCAGCGGGCGGAAAAATAGTCCGCATGGAAAAAACTAAAGAATCCCATGTCACTGCTCATCCAAGGCGAAGAACCTGAACGACTCTCTGCTCAAGTGTCCTCCATACGGCGTGAAACCCCGACTGGTCCAGGACTCATTGTAGCCATGCACAAGCGAAGTATACATGGTCTGGTTCCTTTTCCCTCGAGGGGACGGGCCATGGTTGAGCAAGAAAGGTCAATTTGGCGAGCGGTGGGTGTCGGCCCACCGAGTGGCCCGCATTTGACTCGGAGGGCTTACGCCGCTCCGCTCGCCGGGGTTGCGGCGACCGGGGACGTCACTCCCCTGATTGTGAATCCTGCGATTATGCCATTTAACTTGTGCATGGGTGCTTAATCATCGCCAGTTGGTCAGGTGATTTTAGAACAGTTCCTCAATGGAACACGAATCGCTTGCGTTCAGTATCCAGTTCGCCACGAGATTCAATCGTGCGATATCTCCGACGCCACCAGCTCCAGGCGAACGGTTCTGAGATTTCGATTCGGAATTCCGCGTCGTCAGGCAGTTCGTTAATCACATGACAAACGACGTCACACTGAAAACGATCTTCTGGATAGATGGGCGATTCCGTCTCAGCCAGTGACCAGCGGTCCATTCGCACGGTCACCCAGTGATCGAGTGGTGCCGCTTCCGACACATGAGGCTGCAGGCTTTTGGGAAGATGATTTCTGTCTGCGTCGTTGATACGCAGGGTCCATATTTCCGGACGCGTCGAATACAACTGCCACGATGGCCAGTTGTCAGCGACGCCAATCAAGCCTGATAATGGAAACAACCATACAAACAATTTTGCTGCGTGATAAGCCCATCGCTCACGGGAGCGTTCGGATTCCGCAACCGCAGTCGGGCCAGCAAACACCACGGGAATCAGACACACGAAACACAAATTCCAAAGCAGAACCGCAGAGTGATGCCGAAGTCCAAACGGCCCCAATGCGATCAACAATGTGCCATGCAATGCCACTGCGGACAGGATGCCGTAACGACGAGTCCTTGGATAGATCAGCATCAGCCCGACGATCAATTCACCAGCGTTGAAGCCATGACAAAGAATTTCGAGCTTTCCCACGCCGAACACTCTCGAATCAATGCCCAGCATTCGCAGCAGCTGATCAACGATGGCCGCCGACATTCCCTGATGGGCTATCGCAGAGATCCGCGATAGCGCCGAGCACACATACACCGAGGCGAGTATAGCACGCTGCAATTGCAGACCTTGTGCCGGTCTGAAAAAAGACGCTCCAAGCCCCAGCATGAACAACCAGTGCCACGCCTGCAGCCGATGCTGATCGCTGAGTACTAAAATTGCTGCGGCCACAAGTGCTGTGATGCGTGCCGCCAGATTCCAGCGCCGGTCTCCAATTCCGGTCGCTGTGATCGCACAGGCAGAAAGCAGAGTGCCCACAAGCAGCCGATCAACGATCAGCGGCAACGCGCCGCCGCCGATGAGTGGAATCGCCGGAAACGCACTGCCACCCCACCAGAGCGGCCAGGTTGCCAGAATGAGCACGAACTCAAATCCTGCAAGGACTCGAATCGCCAGGCAGCAACGGCGTTGCCATTCGCCTGAGGGGAACGGTTCAACAGTGACATGCGAGTTCGTGGACACTATAAGACTTGCGAGCGTAGGGTGTGATAAATTTGCCAGAAGGTCTCACTGTAGTTGAGCTGCCAGTGATTGGAACAGCATGCAGACATTATTTGTGACCGGTACTGATACAAACGTCGGCAAGACGTTCGTATCCTGTCTGCTCATCCGGAAACTGCGGACGACGGGCCTGACCGTCGGAGCTTACAAACCAGCGTGCAGCGGCGCGGAGTCGAATTCTGCGGGTGAAACAGTCTGGTCCGACGTCGAAGCGCTACGATCGACGATGGGCGATGAATATCCGCTGGACTTGATTTGCCCGCAGCGTTTTCATGCCGCTGTGGCTCCGAATGTCGCTGCGGACCTAGAAGGCGTGGCTGTTTCGAATGAGATGCTGCGGACTGGATTCGCCGCATGGACAGAAAAGACCGATGCTCTGATCGTTGAAGGCGCGGGGGGCATTTTTTGCCCGCTGTCAAACGATCTGACGGTGCTCGATCTCGCGACAGAAATTGGCGCGCCGGTTGTTGTTGTCGCCGCAAATCGCCTGGGGGTCATCAGTCACACTCGGCTGACGGTAGAAAGACTGCGACAGAACGGTCTCCATGTGGCAGCGATTGTCCTGAACGAAGTCCATGCATCCGAATCGACTGATTCATCGCTGATGACAAATGCCGGACAACTTGCTCACTGGATTCCCAATATTGCTTTACTTAAGGTGGCGCACGGCAGCGAGATCATGACTGTTCTTGAACACGATCAAGAACTGACCAACCAGCTCTTGAAGCGGGCTGTTCAATAGATGAGCGGTGGCCTGACGCTTTTGATCTTGTCTTCCACTCAGACATCGCACACCATGGCCGAATGCCGCAGTGACTGCACAGGATCGTCCCACGTCGGAATGAACTCCTGAGCGACGAAGAGTTTGTACCCTGTGTCCAGAATGGCCCTCATCACCGCCGGATAATTCGTTTCCTGATTCTCGTCCAGTTCTCCTCGACCGGGATTCCCCGCCGTGTGGTAGTGTCCAATGCGCTCGTGATGGCTGCGGATACGGCGAATCACGTCGCCGTGCATGACCTGCACATGATAGATGTCGAACAGCAACTTGAACTGTGGTGAATCCATGCGGTGAACCAGGTCGAAGCAGCGATCTACGTCGTCTCCGAAATAACCGGGATGCCCTTTCATCGGATGAGAGTTGTCGCGGGAGTTCAGATGTTCAAGCACCAGAGCGATTTGTTTTTCTTCCGCGTAATCGATGACCCGTTTCCAGCAGTCCAGACAGTTCTGTTCGGCGGTTGCGTCAGGCATGCCCTTCACTGTCATTCCGGTAAACGTAATCACGCTGGGAGCACCGAATTCGACAGCCTTATCGATGGATGACTTCAGCTTGCTGACACACATCTCATGGTTCGCTCGATCTGTCGGCCCATTGGCGAATCCGTGACTGCTGACAAGGGAGATCTTTAGCCCCGCCGCTTTCGCAGCCGGATAGAATTCGGAGCTGATGCCTTCGATCGCTTCCAGACCGATGTCCACGCAGTGTTGAATGAGTCGCGGAATGGGCATAGGGTTGAAACACCAGCCCATCACCGATTGCCGAATGCGTTTGTTGTGAATCCTGAAATCGGCAGGCACGGATTCACGCACAGCCTGAGCATTCGCGTGAATCGGAGCTACACCGGCCAGCGCCACAGCGGCAGTGCCCAACAGGATATCGCGGCGGGATGGTGTAATGCTGGCCATGGGCATTTGCTCCCAAAAGGAACTGTCATGAATTAAAATCCGCAGGCCGGACCAAGGTCGCACGTTGCGGGAACATCGCTCACTGAATGATTCATCGTGGGAAATCATATCATTCGCTGCGTCAGTAGACTGCGACTGGGGTGGGCGACAAACAGGAATCTGGTGAAAATATTTTTACGTGACTTTTGGGGGAGTACAAACGGGGTCAGGCCTCTTTGATTGGCCTCGGTGCGGCAATTGCGCAGACTTGCGATGACCAAAATAAAGAGGCCTGACTCTTTTGATGTCTGAAACGGGCTAGCGATTCTGCAACTGGATCGTGCGTGGTTCGATGCGGTAGACGGTCAAAGAGGACGGGTGGCGAACGTTGGATTCGGTCAGAGTGAAGACATCCTTGCCGGTCGAGGCTTCCTTCAGATCCACGGACACTTTCAAAACGCTGGGAGCGACGAATTGAAACGCGCGTTCGCTGGCGGAAAACGTGACCCGGGCTTCGGTTGGAATGGATTCCGGAAGATGGAAGTCCTGAGGGACATTACGGTACACGATCGGAAGTACAAAGACCCGCTGCACCATGTCGCGGTCTGATGCAATCATCAGCCATCCCATGAAAGCGATCAGGACTGCCAGCAGTTTCGAACGCGGATGCCGGAACAGAAATGACCAAAATCTTGCATTGCGGCTTCGAGCTGTGTCCGTCGTGAATGCGGCCAGGTGAGCCTGAATCGATTCCGTCAGCTGACTCCGCGCGACGTTGCGCTGCAGGTCACCGTGTAGCGCAATGCTGACCTGGCGACGTTCTTCAGAAACGATAATGACCAGCACGTCCGCTCGCTCGGAGAGACCCAGCCCGGAGCGGTGTCGCGTGCCAAGCTGCGCTGACTTCCGCAGGTCCTCCGATAGCGGCAGATGGGCCGCGAAATGTGTGACGACGCCGTCGTGAATGATCACCGCTCCATCGTGACCGTCCGAGTGGGGATCGAAGAGGCTGTCGAGCAGCGCGGAACTCAGTCGCCCCTGCAATTCTACGCCGCCATCAATGTGCAGAGCCAGCGGCTCAGCGCCGGGAAGAACAATCAACGCTCCCTGTCCGCGTCCCGCAAGGTTGTAGGCGCTGGTGACGATCGTGTCGATTTCCGTCTGCCGCGCCGACGTTTGACCGCGTCCCCACCAGCGGCGCGTGATTCGTGTCATGGCGACTGCCCGCCGGATGTCTTCCTGAAACACAACCACTGCGACTACGGCGGCTATCGTAAAGACAAACTGCAACAGCACGGCCGTCAAATGCAGGTCAAACTGAGTCGCAACGGCGTAAATCAGAACGCCGAAAGCCGCTCCTACAGCAGGGCCACGTGATGACGTTGTCTGCAGCCAGCGGAGGACGGGATACAAACACACGCTGACGATCAGGATGTCAGCGATGTCAGACAGGTCGATTGAATTCGAGAGGAATGTCACAAACGTCTCAACCTCGTCCATTGGGCTTCGATGCATCGAAGTTAGGATTCACCGACGATGGTACAGCTCCAACTTCGGTTTGCCAGTGATGCAGCGTCTGCTGAAGAGTTTTGACTCGGTCCGGTTCTTCAGACGCCACGTTGCTTGCTTCGCCAGGATCCCGCGCGAGATTGAACAGTTCCACCGTGCCACTGTCGAACCATTCGATCAGTTTCCAGTCGCCGTCCCGCACGGCTGCACCCGGCGCGCCGCCCTGGTTGCCATAATGCGGATAGTGCCAGAACAGTGGACGCGAAGGAGATGGCTGACTCGATTTTAGTGATGCCAGATGACTGACGCCATCCTTGTGATGATTCGGTTCCAGCGGCAGACCGGCCGCGTCGAGAATCGTAGGAAAGTAGTCAGGACTGATGACTTGCGATTCGTTGACAACTCCCGCAGAGATCACGCCGGGCAATCGCATGATGAGACACACTCGATTGCCGCCTTCGTACAGCCAGCCTTTGCCCCCTCGCAGCGGCAGGTTTGATGTTGGAGAACCTTCACTCGTTGACAGTCCACCGTTGTCGCTGGTCATGATCACCAGCGTGTCGTCGGCCAGTTTAAGTTCATCAAGTTTCGCCACAACTTTGCCAACGGCCTGGTCCATCGCTTCGACCATGCCCGCGTAGACGGCATGGTCCTGCGTCATCCGCACCTTGCGGGGCGGTTCGTCGCCGAAGACATCTTTCTGTTCGAGTGCGGCTCGCTTCTGTTCATATTTCTCTACCAGATCCGGACGCGCCATTAGCGGAGTATGAACGGAATAGAACGGCAAGTACACGAAGAACGGCTTGTCGCGATTCGCATCGATGAATTTTGAGGCCTCAGTCGCCAGCCGGTCGGGAAGATGTTCACCGTCAGGACCATCCGGAAGTTTTGGGTTGCCGTACGGAGAAAAATACTTCTTGCCGCCATACGGGCCCCCGCGATCCAGGCCGCCCATGTTGATGTCAAATCCCTGGTCGTCCGGGGAGAAACCTTCGCCGCCGAGATGCCATTTGCCGCCAAAGAAGGTCGCATAACCGTGCGCTTTCAGCGATTCCGCCAGCGTCACATGCTCGAGAGCAAGATGCATCGCGTATGGTGCCGGCAGATGCGGCGTGTTGCGTTTCCATTTCTCCGGCTGAGCGGCACCGATGTAATCGGTGATTCCGGTGCGCTGCGGATATTGCCCCGTCATCAGGCTGGCTCGTGTGGGAGAACACACGGGGCAGGCGGCGTAGGCATTCGGAAAGAGCGCGCCCTGTTTGGCCAGTCGATCAAGATTGGGAGTTTCATAAAACGAACTGCCATAACAGCTCAGATCGCGCTGTCCGAGATCATCGACGACAAAGAAGACGACATTCAGCCTCTGCGGTGCGCTGGTCTTCAGTGAAACCGGAGTCACCTTTTCCTTCTGTTGCAGCTTCTGCTTCTGCTTCTGTTTGCCACCTTTCTTGCCGCCCTCGCCACCCTTGCCACCGGACTGACCCGACTGTTTGGGTTTGACTTCAGGATTATTCACGGTCGTCCCCGGTCGCATGCCAGACAACAGTGCCGCTCGTGACGGATTACACACCGGAGCCGCGCAGTGGGCATTGGTAAACGTGACGCCCATTCTGGCGAGTCGATCGATATTCGGCGTTTTCGTCTGCGGGTTTCGTCCCAGATGTCCCACCCAGTGATTGAGATCATCGACGGGAATAAACAGAACGTTTGGTTTTCCCGCGTTGTCGGCGCGGACAATCGAGCCGCCCGAGAGCACCGCAAGGAGGGCGACGATGAAGACGCGAAGAAGAATGTTCATCGGGTTTTCCTGTTTAGAAAGCCGGAGGAGTAAGCATCGAGTGGAAACATTCCAGCATTTGAATCGAAATGGCTGCTCCGCGAAAGTGTCCGCGTGACAGAGTCCCCGCTACAGGCACGGTCATCGCTGGGTTTGATCTCGTTTGATCTACCAGCGACTGCGAGAATCGGGTTGAATTCCAATGGTATTCGCTGTGAGATGGACCTAGATTGGTGTTCTGATTCCAGGCTGAAAATGAACCAAGGCGAGCGGCAGATGGTGCGATACCCGGAAAGAAGCCCGGCTTCTTGGAGAAGCCGGGCTTCTGTTGGTAATTCCTTTTCTGCCGCTCGCCTAAGGGTCTCACACAACGAAGTATCGCCGCAAACGAAAGTAGGAAATCCAAATGAATGGAACGAGTCCCGGACGCATGCGTTTCTTAGCGACTGCTTTCAGCATTCTGGTAATGTTTGTGTCCGCAAGTGTGGACGCAGCCAATCCTGTCCGTCGTACATGGACCATTGAGGGCGTCACGCGGGAAGCGCTTGTGGCTGTCCCGTCGAATGCAACGACGGTTGCTGCTCCCGTGGTGTTTGCGTTCCATCACCATGGCGATTCCATGTATGGAGCCTCGGGGCTTTATCACTACCATACCTCGTGGCCTGAAGCGATCGTCGTGTACATGCAGGGTCTGAAGACGCCGGGACAGTTCATCGATAAGAACGGAAACCTGTCGGGCTGGCAGCGGTTCAAAGGCGACCAGGGCGATCGGGACTTGAAACTCTTTGACGCCGTACTTGCGTCTCTCGGCCAGGATTACAAGGTCGATACTTTGCGGACCTACAGCGCCGGCTTTTCCAATGGCGGCAACTTCACGTATTTGTTGTGGGCTGAGCGTGGTGATGTGTTTGCCGCCATGGCACCGTGCGCCGGAGTTGCCAATGGATTCACTCAAAAACTGACGCCAAAGCCGCTGCTGCATATCGCATCAACCAACGACGGGATCGAAAGTTACGCCCTCCAAAAAGCCACGTTCGATGTCGTCAAGTCGATTAATCAATGCAGCGCCACAGGAACAACGTGGGAAAACGTTGGCACGCTGTTCCCGTCTGTAAGCAACAATCCAGTCATTACCTGGGTGACAAATATCGGTCATGCGTTTCCAGGACAGGCTCCCGAGCTGATCGTGAAGTTCTTCAAAACTCAGTCAAAACCTGTCGCACCCGTAAGCGGCCCGGTGATCTGGCTCACGAAGAACGGTTCATCGACATCGCGCCAACCCCAGATCACATGGAAGCCTGTCGCGGGTGCAGTCCGCTATGACTTGTGGGTCAACGATATGACGAATTATGTGGGTCAGATTATTCGAGACCAGAATATCACGACCACCACGTATACTCCGCCATCGCCGCTGAAAATGGGGACGTATCATATGTGGGTGAGAGGAGTGAACGCGGTAGGAGTTCCCGGCCTGTGGTCGGAGCGACTGGAACTGAAGATCACACTGGTTCCGCAACTCATCGAACCGCTGGCAACAACAGACGGGCCTCGCCCCGTCTTCCGCTGGAATGCGGTTCCCGGTGCGATGGTCTATCAAATCTGGATTTCCCCAGGCACCATCAATACGATACCTTTTGTTCGCGACGACACACTGACGACTGTGGCGTACACGCCGACCGTCAATTTCCCGCCCGGAGATTACCGATGGTGGATTCGTGCCCGAGCGATCAAGAATGGATTTGAAACAATCGGCCCGTGGACTCCGGCTCAAACGTTCTCCGTGAACGCAGCACCGTAAACGGTCTGTGAGACAGCTTCAGTCTACTCGAAACGCTCCGGATTCGATTTCGACTTCGACTTTGCTCAACTCAAAATCCCCATCACGACGTGGAGTGGTTCGAGGCCGGTAAGGCATTCTTCTTCTCAGGATCAGAGCACCGATTCCGGAAAACGTTACGCAGATCAGGAATGGGACAATCGAGGTCATTTCTTCGCGGCGGCTGCAGAAGCCATGCGACGGATCCTGATCGACAAACACGTGATCCGGAGAACTGCCGTCGAAATACTCATGCTGAATCGCACCGGTCGCGTTGAGTAGCGAAGCAATCCAATCGCAATGGGCACCATGGAGAACACGAAGTTCGCAGAGAGAACTGCTGAAACGTGGTCGAGCGTTGCCTGAACGATGGTCAGCGGAACCATGAAAAACAACACGCACCGTGTACGTTGGACCTCTTTGATGCGTGCCCGCCATGACCACATTGAGGCGAGGAACCTTGATGGTTCCAGTGATCGCGTGTTATGCGGCGATCATGGGCACATCGTATTGGCGGATAACGAGATCCCGTGTGATCAACGTGGCACCTTCGATGATTGCATGGGCAACCAACATTCGGTCGAATGGATCGCGGTGATGGCCGGGAAGTCTTTCGGTTGCCAGTGCATGTGCCATCGAGATCTGGAGCGGACGAAAACCACAAATCAGAATAGCGGCCTCAAAGTCGCTCGGTGCATCCAGTTTGCCCAAGCGGCGCTTGATGGCAATTCGTTATGAACCTGACCTGTGAGAATCATATGTCTTGTTCTCCTGTTGGCGATCATTGTACAGATTTCTGAGCTGATCGTGAAGCTTTAAATTGGACGTGCTGGAACTATGACAAATGGGCACAGGGACAGACAGTTGATGCAAACGTGCATGGTGCGGCCAGAGCCCACCGGTACGACCATGAGCTAGTCTCGACGCTACTAACTATCCGCCCTTTGCAACGTTGATCGACTCAAGAGACCGCAACGCTTCCGGGGCGAAATCAACGCCACATGGCCAGCAAACCGTTTTAGCAATAGGATCAATCGAAGCTGTGCAAAACACGACCGGATCGAGCAATGGCTGGAAAGCCGGGCCACGCAGCAACGGCCGGACATCGACAATGCGAGTCTCGCCATCCGAAAACGTAATTTCAAGAACAAATGGTTCAACAACATTCAGCGAAGTTACGTGAAGTAATGTTTGCATCTTTTTAGTCCAATGGGTCAACGGGTAGAAGTGATTCCCCACTTGTGGCACGCCGCCAGTTGTCCGCTAGCTCGGCGTGTCGTAGATGCGCCCATTCTACGAGCAGTTTGTGTGCGCGGCGAGCGATGTCTCCTGCCAATACTTCCTCGGTGCTAATCGAGATCGCAGCTTCGGCGTCTCGATAAAACGCATGAAAGTGCGGTGGATTGTGGTCATCGTAGTACATGTCGAATACGATGGATGTACGTGGCCGTCTGTGACTCGCGTCGTGGTTAAGGAGATGTCGCTCATTGATTCGAAAATGAGCTGCGTCCCAATACTGTTCGCCTGCGTCCCAATACTGTTCGCCCGGGAACCGTTACAATGAAAATGCCTGAATCGGTTCCTCCCACCTTTATACGTCTTCCACCTTTATGCGTCTTCGTACGGCATGGATTTGACTGCTGATCGATACTTTGGGGCATTGCTAGATTGCCGCCATCGCTCGCGTCAATGGTATGACTCTGGCGACTAACAAAGTTGCCGAGTTCGGACGTGTTTCGGGGGCTTCTTGTTGAGGGCTGGGAGGAAGGCGTTTGAGAGTCAATTGTCTGTCACCTTTTTCGCTCAAGCAAAGAACGAGGACCAACTCACTTCTTGATCAATGAGCTGCGTTTCCCTATCAAGTCCATCACGTCCAAAGACTTCCAGACGAGCTATAGTCTCAACTTCATTTCTGCTGATTCGGTTCATCGGTAAGGACGAGGTCCCAAAACGACGCCTTTCCTGCCAACAAATGGTGCGTCCCCGTGATCTTTACATGGAGCGCAATCCGCTGCAGGCGAAGTTGGTTGAGCGAAGTCAGTACTCAGTACGAGGGGCCTCGTAATTGCAGCCGATCCGGCTATGATCCGAGCAGATTTCAGGGAGTAAAAATGGTGAATCGCGAACAACAACTCTCGTAGCATGCCACTCCAGCGGAGAAATGTCTTGGACTACCAATTCGAAAACCTTGGACCGGAACGATTCCAAGAGTTTTGCCAATCACTATTGGCGAAGTCGTTTCCAAAGTTGCAGTGCTTTCCAGTTGCACAACCAGACGGGGGCCGAGACGCCATCGCGTATTTTCATGAGGGCCCAGCCGAGAAATTCTTGGTGTTTCAGGTAAAATACGTGCGGAGACCTCTCGCTGAAGAGGATCCGCACAAATGGCTGACTGACATTATAGAGGGTGAAGCGCCGAAACTGCCGACACTCATCCCAAAAGGTGCTGTTGAATACTACTTGCTTACAAATGTCGCTGGCACAGCTCATCCTGAATCAGGCGCTATCGACAAAGTGCAACACATTTTGAAACAACATCTTTCGATACCGGCACAATGCTGGTGGCGTGGGGATTTGAGTCGCCGACTTGATGATGCTTGGAACCTCAAGTGGGCGTTTCCGGAACTCCTATCGGGGCTGGACTTCTTGCGTGTTATGATTGAAGGTGGAGTCGGCGAAGATGTTGAACGTCGCACTCGCACGATTCGTGCATTCATTCGCGATCAGTATGACCGAGAAACGGAAGTGAAGTTCAAACAAGTGGAGTTGCAGAATGCACTTCTCGATCTTTTCATCGACGTCCCTATCGACTTTGAGCATTCATTAACCCGTCGTCGGCATCCTCCACAGCAAATGAATGCAATCGGTTTTATTTTGCGTTCCTCTCCAGCATCGCATGATTCCGAGTTTGGTCGCGAGCGAATAAGCATCGGCGCTGCGACACTATTGTTACATCCAAGAGGCCAAGATGTTCTCACTCGTGTGGTTCTGGAAGGTGCACCTGGGCAAGGTAAGTCAACAATTACTCAGTACCTTTGCCAAATTCATCGAAAGCATGTTCTGGGTAACGAGGATAACGACGACAGAATCCCATCATCGCACTCGATTACGGGAAATCGACTACCTTTCCGAATTGATTGTCGTGATCTCGCGGCGTGGCTCAGCAATAGAAATCCATTCTCGGCAGATGAGGCTGCCGAATTGCCAAGTGGTTCACAAAAGAGCTTGGAAGGGTTTCTCGCTGCACAGGTTGCAAATTTTTCCGGTGGGGCAGCATTCTCCGTGGCCGATCTTCATGCCGTGGCTTCCCGAAGCGCAATTTTTCTGGTTTTTGACGGACTAGATGAAGTCGCGGACATAAAGCTTCGAACAGAAGTAGTCGCTCAGATCATGACCGGCACGAGTCGCTTGGAGGAAGTCTGTCAAGCACTTCAAACAATCGTGACGAGTAGACCTGCTGCCTTTGCAAATGCCCCCGGAATGCCTGCCGACAAATTTGTCTATCTCGAACTAGGATCACTTACTCGTCCGCTCATCGAGTCATATGCGGAAAAGTGGACGAAGGCTCGGCATCTCGGAGATCGCGAGGCAAAGGAGGTAAGAAGCGTATTAAGATCGAAACTTGACCAGCCGCATTTACGCGAACTGGCACGCAATCCCATGCAACTAGCAATCCTTCTCAGCTTGGTTCACACACGCGGCGTATCCTTACCGGATAAGAGGACTTCACTGTACGACAACTACGTCGAATTGTTCTTTAATCGTGAGGCTGAAAAATCTACCGTCGTTCGCGACAATCGTGACCTGCTGATCAATCTACATCGGTATTTAGCATGGGTGTTGCACACCGAGGCAGAGACAAAGAAAAGCCGCGGAAGCGTCAGTTCTGAACGCCTGAAGCACTTAGTTGAACAGTATCTCAAGCACGAAGGGTATGATCCAAATTTAGCGTCTGAGCTATTTACAGGGATGGTTGAGCGCGTTGTCGCCTTGGTTTCACGAGTTGAGGGTACGTTCGAGTTCGAGGTTCAACCACTTCGTGAGTATTTTGCAGCGAGATTTCTGTACAGTACGACCCCTTATTCTCCAGCCGGTGGCGAGCGTCGGGGAACCCTGCCTGACCGATTCGATGCGATCGCGAGGAATTTTTTCTGGCAAAACGTGACTCGTTTTTTTGCGGGTTGCTATGACATGGGGCAACTCCCTTCATTGGTTGAGAGACTGGAAGAGTTGTCAAAAGCACCTGGGTTTGATGAGACCAGTTACTCGCAGGAGTTAGCCGTTACGTTGCTGGGCGACTGGGTTTTCGCACAGCACCCAAAATCAATGCGCCAAGTAGTTGCGTTAATCATCAACCCTTTAAGTTTGAGGAAGCTCGTCGCCATACGTAGTCATCGAAGTAGGCACATCTCAATCGCGCTGCCGCAGGGTAGCGGCAGAGAGGAGATGTTCAATAAGTGTTTTGAGTTCCTTCAAGCATCTGTGGCGGCTGATTATCGACGAGAAGTTTGCGGAGTGATCCGCGAACATGCAACTCCCGCACAAATCAAGGACCGTTGGCTGAAGGTCATGAGCGAATACGCTGAGAATTGCCAAGAACGCCGTGATGACTGGTTGAACTCTGGTTTGTATTTGGGCGCACTGTCCTCCCTCTCTTCTGAGGAGGTGTTACTAATCGGAGAAAGCAGTCAGTGGAATGCACCTATGATCCTTGCTCTGATGAGAAGCGGGCAAGCGGCGAAACTTGAGGAAGACGATAGTAGATTCGCTTCAGCGATCTCTGTGATTCTGGACGGAAGGGCGGCAGCAGTTTTGGGGAAACGGACTGAAGGAACATTGGACTTGCTCTCGAATTCCGTCGCCTTGTCGCGGTATATGTGCGCATTTCAAATGCCGCAACCTGTTCCCCTCAAACAATTGTGGCGGCACGTACTTGCCGAATTCGAAAGCAGTGACAGCCAGAATACTGGAAAGGGACCTTCATCGGAAGACAACGGGATCAGGTCGAAAATAAGGGCGTTTTACGGTATTTTTAAGGTAGCGAGCGAGCGATATGCCACGGAGTGGACAACGCAGTTGGCCCCGTGGAATTCTGTCGTTGAATCTGGACGCGGTTTGTTTGGTGAACAGTGGGCCTTTGCGATCATCGCAACGGCCGCCGCTCGCATTAAGAACAGAGAGGAACAGTGCATCCACGCGACAATTCTTCACGACCATCAAGTGCCACTTTGTGAGAGGATTCGTTTCGCTCGTCTCCGCGCCGGTGTGCCAAGTTGGTGGCGTGAACAGATTGAGACAGCCCACGCTGAGTCCGAGCTTTTAGTCACTCTTTTAGTGTTCGCTTGCTGGAGCGGCCCGACAACAATGCTCAGCCTTTGGAATCTCTTCGAGGAAAAGCTTGCAGGACTGCATTTTAATGACTGGCAAAAATTGGCGAACGCTATTCGAAAGCTGGCCATCGACGGCCCTAGTGCATCGCGTCTTTCACTGACGCAATCCCAACTACCTGCCAGCATTTCCGTTCGAGGGGCGGTCTGCCTGTACTGGCAGGTCAAAAGCGAGGTTCGTCTAGCTTTGTTCGAATCATCCTTTCGGCACTATGTCGGCGATGATGTCATAGTGCTTGAGCATTGTCAGATTGAGGCACTCCGGACAGCGGGAACAGACTCGGCGAACTGGCACAGAATCTTACCACTTATCCGGCGGTGTTACTCCCGTGGTGCCATTGCCGATCGATACTGGGGCGCTTCGTTCCAACGTGGCGTCGATTTCGATTCACTGCCAGAAGACATCGCTCGGCAGATCGTTAATGTACCTGAGGAATACCCGTCCAGCATCGTGGCAATTGCAGAAAATTCAATGCGACAGAAAGCGATCGGCACCGTACATGCAGTAGGAGACGTCGCCACTCGCGAAAACTGGTTTGAAAACCATTAAAAGGGGTCAAAACCATTAGGCCTCTTTGATGCGTCTTTGCTCTGCAAGACAAAGAGCATCGCGGCAGATGTGCCGATGAAAGTCAAGAGGCGTCGGTCGTGATGACGCTGGATTCGGGCGGGGGCTGTGCGCCGCCGAAAGGGAACACAGCGTCCCCTAATCGAGGCCGAAATTGTCGTGCCTGGAGCCCGAGCAGTTTCGAGTCGTGAAGATGAAGCACCCGAAACGCAAAGATTCGGAAACCGGCAAGAGCGTCAACGACGAATCCACGGTGATCCACCACAGTAGCAATCAGACGACTGTGCGACATGATGCCGACGTGAATCTGGCACAAGCAGAAGCAAACGCCTTAGTGTTTAGATGATGCAATTGTTGTCATCACTGCTAGAGGAACTCACGCCGCCGTCGAAGGAACTCAACGGTCTTCACTAAACCAATGCGGCGATGACTTCCGGCTTTATGGAACGGAATCTTTCCTGCCTTACGTGATTCTACCAGATACGGATGTGAAACGCTCAGCAGGTCGGCCGCTTCCCGAGTCGTCAGTTCGGCGTGAATCGGCATCAGAGTCACCGAGTTTCCCAGGGACAACTGAACCAACAAATCCTTCAGTATTCGCAACGCCGCCTGCGGGATGTCGCATTCTTCGCCATCGATCGACAGACGGTAGCTCTTGCGCTTTCGACCAGAGAGAACACCAGCAAGCTGACGACTGGAATTCGCCACCTGTTTCTGGTCAACGTCATCAGGAGAAACGGAGAACTCTGTTCAAAAAGTTGCAAAAGCGGCGAAATCCATGACCGTGGCAAAAGAATCAAAGCGCATCAAACAACGGGGACGTTGAAGTCTTGGCGCGGGCATCGCCCGCAACCGAAGTTCGCCATTGCGAATCGCTCTCCATCCGACCCCGCGTCGGTGGGAGCATGACTGATCAGCTACAACACAAAGACATCGCGAAGAACACCCTCCATCCGACCTCGTGTCGGTGGTTGGGCGACTTTTCGCTAAGCGTCGCGGCCACACCGACGCAGGGTCGGTGCAGGCCAGGGTGGAGTGCCGGTGTTCTACAGTAGCTTACCAGTCAGTGGTCCACCGACACGGGGGGCAATGGCATGGACTTAAGTAAAATGCAGCACTCCACGGCTCTACCGACCCCGTGTCGGTGGACCGCAGACTTGCAAGCTACTCCACTCCGCGAAATTATCATTCCCCCACTCCTCCCCGGTTTTTGCTCGCCTTCGGCGAGCAAAAACCGGGGAGGAGTGGCGCGTTTCGTGGGTTGCCGTTGTAGCCGACCAGTCTTGCTCCCACCGACACGGGGTCGGATGGAGAACTTAAGTCCACGCCATTGTTGCCAGGGGGAGAAGGGACATGGAACACGTTGCCTTTGAGAGTGCCTCAATTCACGCCACGCGACGTATAATTTCGGCAAGCACGTTCGACAATGAGAAGCTGGCAATTCGTTCACTGCGATTGTTCGTCGGTTCGACTTCGAGGTCTTCGAGAACTGTCAGGCAGCTACGCGCCGCGTTCCTTTTTCATTTTCCATTTCAACCGCAGCGCATTTCCTACGACCGTAATGTCACTGGCTCCCATCGCGAGCGCGGCGAACAAAGGACCACTGGTCCCCAGCAGGCCCAGCGCGGCTACGGGAATTGCCAGGGCGTTGTACAGAAATGCAAAGAACAGATTTTGGCGAATGGTCCGCAGCGTTGCACGGGACAAATGCAGTAACTCGGGAATCGCGCTGACTCGATCGCCTGGAATGACCACCGCCGCAGCCTCAATGGCGACGTTCGTCCCGGATGCCAGTGCGACTCCCAATCCAGACGCCGCCAGGGCTGCGGCATCGTTGAGTCCGTCGCCGACCATGATCACATGTCCGCCGAATTCCCGCACGCGGTCCGCCTTAGATTCCGGTGTCGCTTCGGAATAAACGTCGCTAGCCTCAAGTCCCAGCTGTCGTCCGATCTTTTCTGCGACGTCTCGCCGGTCACCAGAAAGCATCGAGACGCTGACGCCCGCGAGTCGCAGCGCCGAAACGGCTGCGACAGCATCGGATCGCAGACGATCGGTGAGCGTCAACGTGCCGATTTTCTTCCCATCGACCATAACCCGTGCGGTTGCGATTTCATCGCGGTCTACCACTACGAAGCGACGATCGATTCGACACTGCACGCCCAGTCCCGGAATGGCCTGGAAGTCACTCACAGTTGGGAGTTCCAGACCTCGTTCCAACGCCGCCCGTACAATTGCTTTTGCAATGGGATGTTCGCTGGAGAACTCCGCCGCCGCCGCCAACTGCAGCAGTTCGTCTTCGGTCGTTCCAGAGGCAGCAGCGATCTCCGAGACCTCCGGTCGGCCTGTCGTCAGAGTGCCTGTCTTGTCAAAAATCACCCGGTCGGCTCTACCGATTCTTTCCAGTGTCGCGGCGTCTCTGATTAGGATACCACGTTGACTGGCGGCCCCGGTTCCGACCATCACCGCCATTGGCGTTGCCAATCCCAGAGCACACGGACAGGAAATGATGAGCACGGTCACGGCCGCGATCACGCCTTTGGCAACATCTCCCGCCAGCCACCATCCTGCCAGCGTGACGATGGCAACCAGAATGACGGTGGGCACAAAGATCGACGAAATGCTGTCCGCCAGTCGTTGAATCGGCGCGCGACTGGTTTGTGCCTTCTGGACGAGATCCGCAATCCTCGCCACCGTCGTGTGTCGGCCATCGACGGATGTTCGTACAACCAGCCGACCGGTCGTGTTCATTGATCCTGCGACGACATGATCTCCCGGCACCTTGTCCACCGGCACCGATTCGCCAGTCACAATGGATTCATCAACAGCCGAACCGCCTTCAAGGACGATGCCGTCCACGGGAACACGTCCGCCTGGACGAATGACAATTTTCCAGTCCTTCATTACGTCAGCACTCGGCACTGTTTCCGACGCTCCATCGTTGCCAAGCACCTCAGCGGTCTCTGGCTGCAATCGCAGCAGTTCACGAACAGCCGAACCGGCGCGAGAACTGGCACGGGCTTCAAACCAATGTCCGAGACTGACGATTCCCAGCAACCCAGCCGCTTCCGCAAAGTAAGTTGGATGATTCAGTCCCAGAAAAAAGACCAGACTGGAATACACGAATGCCGTCGTCGCCCCCATCGAAATCAGCGTGTCCATGTTCGACTTGCGGCGGACGGCGGCGTTCCATGCGGACTTGTAAAATTCCGAGCCTGCGAAGACGAGGATCACCAGTGCTCCTGAAAACATCAGCCAGGACATCCACGGACCATGCCAGTGCATGGCATTTGTGGTCCAGTGCAGAATCTCCAGTGGTAACCACAGGGCCATGCCCACGATCGCCCGGCGACGCCAGATCCGTTCGCTGGCATTTTGCTGCCGTTCAATCTCGCTGCTGGCGTCGGTCGTTTCCTCGGGACGAATGCGTTCGGCCGCAAAACCGAGCCCCTTAATGGTGTCGATCAGCGTATCCGGCTTGAGGTGCTCGCCTTCGACGGTCGCAGTTCCCGAGGTGAAACTTACATTGGCGGCGGTCACATCGCCGCGCGCCTCCAGATCTCGTTGGATTGACGCCGCGCAGCCTGCGCAGGTCATGCCCGTGACCCGAAACCGGAGCGATTCAGAACCTGCGGTGCCTGATGGGACACCGGTGGAGAGTTGATTCAATAATGCCATAGTGAAGCTATTGTGAACGCGCGGGGCGGAAAAATGCAATCGTGATATTACGCAACCGACGGAGGCGCGGGTTTATACTTCACGCAGTCTGAATTGATATCCTTGTTCCGAGGCTCCAGCCTCGGAACAGGCTGCTCCGGAGGCTCCTGCCTCCCGGGATTCTGGCTGGAGGCAGGAGCCTCCAGTGCGTTGCGTTCCAGGGCTGGAGCTCTGGAACGAGGATTGACAGCCTCATTCCTCACCGCGTGAAGTATAGCTTTCCACTTCGCCTGGCATATGATGTGCTCTGATTCAGATTGGGTCGGAAACATGCACAGAACGTGCCACTCAATTTGAACTCGATCACAGGAATCCTGTCATGCACGAATTCAGAAGAATTCTCGTCGGTGTTGATCTTTCATTTCAGGGAAAATCACTTTCCGGCGTTCTGAGTCCTCCTACAGAAGAGGCGGTTGAACGCGGCATGCTGCTGGCGACGCAAAATGGGGCGGAACTGTGCTTTGCCGCCGTGCTGGACGCCGGCGATACAACCGAACGACTGATTCATGATGCTCGGACAGATGATCCGAACGTGTTCGACGAGGCCCACGCCCTTTTGGGGCAGTTCGTCCAGAAAGCCCGTCAACGACAGATTAACGCGGAAGCGCGAGTGCTGGTGGGCAAGAGCTGGCTCAAGCTGATTCAGGAAGTGCTGAAATTCAACCACGATTTGGTCGTCGTGGGAACTCGCCACGAAGGCTTTGTGGATCGCGTTCTGTTCGGCAGCACGGCCATCAAGCTTCTGCGAAAATGTCCGTGTCCTGTCTGGGTCGCGAAACCGTCCGGCGGGAAGCCGCTTTCCTCCGTCCTTGTTGCCCATGACCTGGGTGCCGTCGGCCGGTACGCTTTGGACATGGGACTGGGCCTCGCGCTGTCCGAAGATCTGCAGTTGTCTGTCATTCATGGCCTTGAGCAACTGCCAGTCGGCGACGTCACGGGGCTTGGTTTTTCCTCACCAGACGTGAAAGTGCTGCACCAGGAGGCACACGACAGAATTCTCGTGGACTTGGAGGGTGTTGAGTTGAGTCATCCGCCACAAATCCGGATCATCAATGGGCGACCGGAGTCCGCGATTCTTGAAATGGTAGAAGAGAATTCCATCGATCTTCTGATCATGGGGACGTTGGGACGCACTGGGCTTCGCGGAGTCCTGACAGGCAACACTGCGGAACGCATCCTGGCGCGATTGCAATGTTCACTTTTGGCCGTCAAGCCCGATGAGTTCCATTGTCCGATTGAACTGGAATAGACGATTCACGTAAGGTCAGTTGCGAAGAATTCTCGGAGCAGGTTCCTGATGTCGGGTTCGATACAATCGGTTGAAACACTGCACGAGAACAGGGTGTCAGACAGTCTTAACAAACTTGCTGCTACAATCCTACGACGATCGCTTAGAGCGGTCAGCAAAACGCTCAAGCGTGCGGCAACGAAGTGGCGTGAAGATGTCGAGCATGTCCATCAGTTGCGCGTCTCTTGCAGGCGAGCCTTGGCGGCTGTCAATCTCTTTGATCCCCTGATTCCAGCCGACCAGGCGGCCTGGTTCAGGAAGAAGCTCAAGGCAATTCTTTCTGACGCCGGCAAAGCCAGAGATCTTGATGTGCTGATGAGGGAACAACTGCCGCGATGCGGCAACGCGGCGAAACAAATCGGTCGGGTGTGGATTGCTGAACGCAGAAATTGCCAAAAGCCCATTCAGACTCAGCATCGGAAACTCAACAGAAAATCACGGATTCGGAAACATGTCCAAGCACTGATGGTAACTCTGGCAGATCGTTCTGATGCATCGGCAGCAGACCACCATCCGCCGGTCAGCGTTTGGATTCGTGATCGGCTATCTTTGGTGAGTGATCGCTTCTTTCAGTCATTATCGGAAGCCAAAGACATCCCGTCGATGCACCGGCTGCGCATCGATGCCAAGCGTCTCCGCTACACGATCGAGATCCTGAAACCGGCATTGGAAGCATCGCGTGTCCAAAGTCTTAAGAGATGCCTTGAGTGTCTTCAGGAACAACTGGGATCGCTCCAGGATCACGTCGTGGCTCAGAGACATTTGGAAAGTTTGCTGAGGATGTTTCAGAAGTCGCGGATGCGCAAAACTCTTCGTAAACTCATCAGCAACGAGAATGCCGAGATCGCGCATCGCATTGCGTCATTCCAACGATGGTTCGAATCAGAGGCTCCCGTGCAACTTCGGTGCGACATTGAGAAATGCCTGCCAATTTCTTGAAAATCCGGCAGGTTGCAAACCTACCTCACGATAAATTCACCGCCTCGTAGCGTCAGGCAACAGCAAAGCCAGTCCACCAAAAGACGACAACCTCACGGCGAAGGTTAGAACTTGTCCAAAATCAACTTCTCGATCCCGAATGCTGGCAAGTTCGCGGCGCTGGGTTTTCCCGTCGGCGGAGCGACGGGTGTACTGTACGCCCGTCGCTCCGCCGACGGGATTTTCACCGGTCGTAGAACAGAATTATGCCTCGCCAATTTGCGAACTCACTTGCAGACAGATCCTTAATCCGGAAAAGTGTGCATCATTGGCCTCTACTGACCTCTGCGCGCGGATATGCACACAACTGCCACTGACTCTAATATTAGGAGTTCCCGAAATCCAGCAACGTGCTCGTCGGAACAAACATTGCTCTGCCAAGGGTGCCGTTATCGACAGGTTGCGCTGGGCTGAACAAGGCTTCCTGTTTCTTCAAGACTCCAATCCGCTCACCACAAGGAACACCCAAATGGTCGCTCATTCGACTGTCAAAGCGGCTCTGGAAGCCAAGCTTTCGGAACTCGTGAATCGGGCTGAGGACATCGAGAATACGCTGAGCACACCCGGCAGCAGAGACTGGGAAGAAAACGCCGTGGAATCGGAGGACGATGAGGTTCTTGCCAGTGTTGGCAGTCTCACGAAAAACGAGATTCACGAGATCAAGCTCGCTCTCAATCTCATTGAGTCGGGCCAGTACGGAAAATGTACTGCGTGTGGAAATGCGATCGCAAAAGAACGATTGGCCGCGATGCCCTGGGCCACGAAATGCGTCCGGTGCGCGTAAGCCCTCATGCGTACGTCCTGGGTCATAACTTGGCGAGCGGTGGGTGTCAGCCCACCGAGTTGCCCGCATTTGACTCGGAGGGCTTACGCCGCTCCGCTCGCCGGGCTTGCGGCGACCGGGGACGCCACTCCCCTGATTGTGAATCCTGCGATTATGCCATCTAACTTGTGCATGGGTGCTTAACAATTTTCAGGTGTCACATATGCTGAAATTTTCGGCTTTCAGTCGCTTCGCAAATTCCTTCGCGCGATTGAGGTCTCTCACATTCGGATGGTGGCGATTGATGCCGCCCATCAGCCAGAGCGGCCCCACTGTGTCCCAGCCACGACAACTGAACTCCGAGACCACCGTGCAGCCCTTTCGAACGAGTTTTCTTCGCAGCGATGAATGTTGCAACCTGTGCAGAAAGGATAGTCCTGCCGTTGAAAAAATGAACACGCGCCGGGGCGACGTGGCCCACGATTCCACGAACTGCCTCAACCGCCAGTCGTGTCGTCCGCAGTAAATTCCTGACCCAAGCCCCAACAGACCGTAACCTGCAAGTGAAGTGGCGACTGCTTCTTCCACAGTCAGCAAGTCAGCCCCGAACTCGCCAGCAAATGTTTCCGCCAGTTTTCGGGTATTTCCGTGGTGGACTGAAGTGTAGATTATCGCTACAGGTGTCTTTGAAGTCATAGCAAGCTCCGTCTCTCAGATGCGCGTGTGATCAATCGAGAACCAAGACAATTCAATTTTCGTTCCGAATGGCTCGGAAGTTGAGAACTGTCTGGTGAACTGCAATTGTGATGCCGCATTCCAATGGTACTTTAGGAGTGCGAATTTGAACCCACCATCAACTGAAGACTTTGACGATTTCAGCAAGCAGCGTGCCTGGATGGTGACTCGCCAGATTGAAGCGAGGGGAATCAAGGATCCTCGAGTGCTCGCGGCGATGCGGGAAGTTCCACGCGAACTCTTCATACCTGAAAGTCGCCGGGACGAAGCCTACGACGACGGACCGCTCCCCATTGGACACTGCCAAACGATTTCCCAGCCGTATACCGTCGCGATGATGTGCGAAGCATTGCAGTTGATTGGCACGGAGAAGGTTCTGGAGATCGGCACCGGTTCCGGCTATGCCGCCTGCATCCTTTCGAAACTGGCTCGGCAGGTGCATACGATCGAGCGAATTCCGGAGCTGGCGCGGAACGCTGAAGCTCGCATCCGGGATCTTGCAATCACCAACGTACGTGTACATGTCGGGGACGGATCTTTGGGACTCCCTGACGCAGCTCCATTCGACGCAATTGTGGTGACTGCTGGAGGTCCATCGCTTCCACTGGCATTCCAATCTCAACTGGCAGACGGCGGAAGAATCGTAATGCCCATCGGCCCGCGACACGACCAGCGTATGACTCGCCACACAGAGAAACACGGTGTGATTAAGCACGAAGATCTGGGTGCGTTCAACTTCGTACCGCTGATCGGCGCAGACGCATGGGCAGAGTAAAACAGTTGTCCCAATTGTTCTCGGAATCAGCGTCAATTCATCAGAAACAACTCGAATTCCATAATCCGATCATTCGTTTTGCCACAAGAAATCTATGCACAGCCAAAAGTAATGAATGTGGCATATCCAACACTGCGATGTCGGCTAATTTCCTCAGTTTCCTGTTTTAGCTGCCGGACCAGCGACCAGTTCGATATCAAGTTTGTTGTCGCCCTGTTTAATCGTCACTTCGGCCGGAGATGGCACCATGCCATCGAATGCAGATGGTGCTCCTGCATGCTGACTTCCATCGGGGCCTTCCACCGAGGCTGAAGGCGCTGGAGGAATGAACGCCAGCGTGTGCTTGCCAACCACTGCACCATCGCCGATGTCATAGGTGGAGACGGTAAAACTTCCGTCAACGCCGATTGAGGCAGCACCGTTTTTCCCTGCATCTTTTTGTCCGGCCTCAGCAACCGGAGCAAAAATCAGCTCGCCGCCAGTGACAGCCTGGCCATTTGCTTTCACCGTTCCCGTTACTTTTGCAGTACCGAAATTTCCTTCTCCGCCACCACAGCCGAACAGGCAAACAAGGCTCAACACACTACAAACTCGAAAATACGACCGTGTATTCAGCACAAATCCAACGCAACTCATAGTAGCCCTCATTTATTTGTAGAAAACGATTTATATTTCAGCGCGGGTACATTCAGGATCAGTGCAATTCCGCGCCTGAGTTCCTGCCAAAAAACGACACGAGCTCGGATACGTATATCACCGAACTCGTGTCTTGATTCACAATGATGCGTTCTGGCATCACTAGCAAAATTCATCACATTAAAACCAGCAAGAAGACTCCTTTCACAGGAATCAATGCTGGCTCAGATGGATGCTTAGTACTCGCCAACGACTTCGCCACCATTGCGTGAGCCAAGAGATCCGTAGGTGTTTCCGTCGATATTTTGGCTGACGAAACGTACGGAGCCATCGCACAGCAGAACCTGGCAACCGCCAACGTGCTGACTACCGAATGCATTATCGTTGGTGGTCTGGATTCCTCGTCCACTAAATGGCTTGTAGTTTGGATCAACAATTCGGAACACACCCGCATTTCCTGTGATGCCGTTGCAACCGCTGCGGCTGCTGGCACCTGGCCAAACGGGAACATTACCTTCATTAGCAGGCAGACCCCAATTCACGGACCAGGTAACTTCACCGATCGCAATCGTATTGCTCGTGCCATCAGTGATATCGGCCATGCGGACAACCCAAGTGTCCGTGTTGTTGTTTGAAAAACACATGAAGCCGTTGTTCTTGTCTCCCGTAACACCGCCACAGCCATAGGTGATCGCCCCCCATTGAGAGGTGTTGCCGATATTGGCAAGGTAGTTCGTCTTTGCATAGCCAGCACTGTTCTTGGGATTCATGATATCACTTGGACACACAAGCATTGGAAGAATCGAGACTGCAGGATTGTTGGGAATGTTTTGGTTGACATCACATCGCCCCACAGTGTTAGCGGCGTGAATAGTGTCAATGTTTCCGCCCGCAATGTCCGTGAATTTACCAGGCCCCATATTGGGTGGCGCATACACGCGATCATTGCTGCCCCCGTTGGTCATTGACTGATAAAGCGGTGCCTGTTCCAAATACGGCAAAATCCACACATTCCATCCCCACTGACCATTGTCGTCGTTGTACATTCCAACGGGAAACTTGAGGAACGTGTCGTGGAAATTGTGCGTTGCCAGACCAAGCTGTTTGAGCTTGTTCTTGCACTCCGTCCGTCGTGCTGCTTCACGCGCCTGTTGCACAGCAGGTAACAGCAATGCGATCAAAATGGCAATGATTGCGATCACCACCAAAAGTTCGATCAGAGTAAACGCTGAACGATTACTGCGTGCCAGAACATTTCTGACATCTTTTTTCTGCAGTGTTTTCATCTTCCATCCCCTATGTAAAACAAAAAAAACACCAAACAAGATCCGGTCGCCCGGAAGAAACTTAAACCCCAAAGCCCGAACCTTCATTCTAACATACACAAGTGACTCAACGTTCTCACAATTTGGGAAGTTTTCAATCAAGTACAAGAATTTGCCGCTTTTGGGGGAATTCTAAGAGTCTATCCGGAAATTCTGCCTCTGTTTTCCGGTGTTCAGGCAGTGGCGGCTCGGTAGTTGAATTTCGGTGGTTTGCCAGGAGCAGCTCGGCGGAGCATGATGCCGAGGTGGCTGATTTGAATTCTTCTGACCCTACCGGATTCTATGATTCTATGTGATTTAGAAAACCGGGCTTGCGAGAGGGTTGAAATGGCTCGTCCTTCGTTTACCAAGACGGAGGGGACTCCTTTGATGCGTTCTCGAAACCCGGCAGATCGATTCTTTTCGTGGTTCACCGAAAATCCATCCGACTTTGTCACATATCTCCGCAATTTTGAAGTTCCGCACGCATTTCAACTCGTTCGACAGTGTTAATCTGAAGCAGTCGAATTGTGGAGTCCATGAAGTCTACGTCTTCAGCAGACGACGGGCTCTCGCCTGCAGCACGGAAATAAAGTGAATGCGGCAAGATAACTGTCGTACTCGCTTTGCTCTTCTGGAGACAGAACTCCCCGGTTTGCCATATCGGCCAGTTCATCGATTCGCTGCTGGATCTCATCGTACGCTCGGATCGAAGCGACTTTCCGCGCTGCGTCGATTGTGAGGCATTCAGCAAATGGTTCGATGAGCCGATCAAGGATGGTGGTACTCATGGCGGAGAGTATGCCAAAGCACTATTCGTCCAGCAACAATGAAATTTCGGCAATTTTTCGAGTCTTGCCGAAACGTCCTGCCTGGCATGCAGGACCTCGGGTGCGCGACAAATAGCAATCCGTCGAAACATTTTTAAGGCAACATTTGATCTCGCCCCGTGCCAGCTCGCCTGGCATGAGCGGAAGATTTGTAGTTAGACGGCGAGAACGAACACGAGGCCGCCCCGGTTGGCTTGTCCAACCGGAACGGAAAGTTTTGCACGATGAAACATCAGCAACGCTGCGAAACTTGGCTTCCTGCCAGGCAAGCTGGGCAGGGGAGCGGTCGTATTGATGATGGCTAACTAATTTCAAATCTTGCGTTCCTGCCGGACAAGCCGGCGAGGGGCGGAAACCCGATCGGGCCATACCCGTCGTTGAATTCATCGAACAAAAAACACCTCATTAAAAAATACAGATTTCCGTAAAACTGCTATTTGTCGCGCACCACAGGCAGGATCTGCCAGAAGTCGAATCACTGATTCTCTGCGTCGATACAATTCGCCGCGTCCTTTTCTCTGACTCGCAGTCAAACTCGCGAAACGGTTTACAACATCGAGGTGTAAGTGGAACATGGTTACCAGGTCGATGACAACTGAACCAATTCCGCGTCGCCAAGATTGGAGATTCGATTGACGCCAGAACGTCGGGCTATAATCGCGAATGGATTGCTTGTCATCGTGGGCGTGGTGCTGGCCGCAATTCCCGCGACGCGATGGGCCGGGCTGTGGATGACCGGCTTCATGGGTGTCTCTCTGATCTTTTCCGGCGTCACCGGGTTTTGCGGTTGGGTGCGCATTCTGCCTCGAAAATGAATCGATACTCAGTGCTGCGGAAAAATGAAACGGTGGTTTGACGACGCTGGCTATACTTCCCGCGGCGCAGACTGAGGTACTTTCAAAGTCAACGTTTTCCATGTCCCTTCTCCCCCTGGCAAGGGGGAGAAGGTGGCCGACAGGGCGGAAGAGGGGGCTGGCCTGGATTTCATGTGATGAACCAGAAAACAGTTGATTCTTCCCCCTCACCCTAGCCCTCTCCCCCCGGTGGAAAACGTGTAAAGTTGGAAAATCAATTGCGGGGGAGAGGGGACAATCGCAAAAAAATTCACAGCTTCATTTCTGACCGCGTGAAGTATAAATGCCAACCTGTAGGCTTCGAGGACGCTGTCTGGAGAGAACACTTGCAGACAATTGTTCTACACTAACGAAAGTTCCTGGCCTTCGAATCAATCTGCTCCAGCATTTCACTCACGTCGTCCAGGCGTTCGCAGACGACGTGAATCACGTCGCCTTCTCGCTGCAGGCGACCGGTGGCCATCATGACGGTGGCAAAGCGAGCCGTTTGGCGAAAGTGCTGCCAGACGGACGAGAAGACCACCAGATTGGCGACGCCAGTTTCATCTTCCAGCGTCACGAATGTGATTCCATTCGCCGTTGACGGACGCTGTCGCATCAGCACCAGTCCGGCGACCTTCACACGGCGATCCGGAGCGAGTTCCGCAAGTTGTTCGGCGGTGACCGCTCGTAACTGAATGAGCTGGTCTCGCAGAAAACTGACCGGGTGTTTTCGCAGCGTCAGTCCCGCTGACGAATAGTCTTCGACAACTTGGTCCTGAGCCGACATTTGTGGCAATTCCGGAGTTGGATCGTCCGGTGAACCGGACAGCGACTCGTCGAAGAGAGGCAGTTGTTCACGGGCGGGCAATGATTTCCAGTACGCATCCCGGCGTTCGATCTTAAGTGACGCGAACGCGTCGGCGCGCGACAGCAGTTGCAGTGTGGCTCGGTTGAATTGCGTTCGTTGAGAAAACTCCTCGAACGATCGAAACTTACCGCCGCTTTGTCGTACGGCTTCGATTTGTCGCGCGTGTTCTTCGGCAAAACCTCGCAGCAGCCGGAAACCAAGTCGCAGAGCGTGTCGCGCGTCGTCATGCCGAAATGGACCTCGCGGCAAAGATTCGGCTGACGCCTCCAGTGTGCAGTCCCAGTCGCTGTGGTTCACATCCGGCGGCAGCACGATCACGCCGTGTTCTTTTGCGTCCCGTACAAGTTGGGCAGGCGCGTAGAATCCCATCGGCTGACTGTTGATCAGGGCAGCGGCAAAGACTGATGGGTGATACCGCTTGATCCAGGCAGAGACATAGACCAGCAGGGCGAAACTGGCGGCGTGGGATTCGGGGAAACCGTATTCTCCAAAACCGCTGATCTGCTTGAAAACACGCTCGGCAAATTCGGCATCGTAGCCGCGTTCAATCATGCCGTTGACCAGCTTTTCGTGGAACTTCGCAATCACGCCCGTCTTTCGCCAGGCTCCCATGGCGCGGCGCAGCTGATCGGCTTCGCCTGGACTGAATCCCGCAGCCACGATGGCCAGTCGCATGGCCTGTTCCTGAAAGATGGGGACACCCAAAGTTTTGTGTAACACCGACCGAACCGCTGGATTCGGATACTCGACGGCTTCTTCCCCGGATCGCCGTCGCAGATACGGATACACCATGTCGCCCTGAATCGGCCCCGGACGCACAATCGCCACTTCGATCACAAGGTCATAAAAGCAATGCGGCTTGAGTCGTGGCAGCATACTCATCTGCGCGCGGCTTTCGATCTGGAACACGCCGATCGTGTCCGCTGCGCTGATCATTTCATAGACCGCTGGATCTTCTGATGGCACGTTCGCCAGAGTCAGCGATTTTCCGTGATGTTGCTCAATCAGATCAAATGCACGGCGGATGCAGCTGAGCATGCCCAGAGACAGGCAATCGACTTTCAGCAATCCGAGTGCGTCCAAATCATCCTTGTCCCATTGAATGACAGTTCGTCCCGGCATCGCCGCATTTTCAATCGGTACCAGTTCGCTCAGCAAACCGCGTGACATCACCATGCCGCCGGAATGTTGCGACAGGTGTCGAGGAAACGTCAGCAGCGAATTCAGGAGTTCCAACATCCGTCGGCCGAGCAGCGATTCCGGATCGATGCCGCCTTCCCGCATCCGCTCAGGAAACTGTTCCTTGTGATCCACGTGTTCCATCTGATTGGCCAGCTTGTCGATGCGGTCATTCGACAGTGCGAGCGCCCGCCCGATATCGCGAATCACGGATCGAGGTCGATAAGTGATGACGGCACCCGTCATGCCCGCTCGATCGCGTCCGTAGCGTTCAAACAGATACTGCAGCACTTCTTCGCGGCGTTCGTGCTCGAAATCCACATCGATGTCTGGTGCTTCGTTGCGTTCGCGACTGACGAATCGTTCAAATAACACATCGATGCGACTCGGATCGACAGACGTCACTTCCAAGCAGTAGCAGACGACGGAGTTCGCCGCCGAACCGCGTCCCTGACACAGGATCTTTCGCTCACGGGCGAATCGCACCAGATCGTACACGGTTAGAAAATAGGCTTCGTAGTGCAGTTCTTCGATCAACGTGAGTTCATGCTGAATCAAACTTTGAACCTTCGCTGGCACACCGTTAGGATAACGCTGTGCCGCGCCGTGCAACGTCAAAGTTGTCAGGTGCTGAATCGGCGTGACGCCTTCCGGCACCAGTTCCTCCGGATACTCGTAGCGCAATTCGTCCAAAGAAAATGTGCAACGATCTGCAACTTCGACAGAACGGGCAATCAAGCTTGCATCGCCCTCGAAAAGTGGCAGCAGTTGCTGACCCGACTTCAGATGACGCTCGCCGTTGGGGAACAATTCGTGCCCAAGCGACTGCAGACTCGTTGCATGGCGAATTGCCGTGACCACATCGTGCAGAGCCCGCCGTCGCGGAATGTGATAATGCACGTCGTTGGCGGCGACGACGGGAATGCCAAGCCGCTGACACATCGAGTTCCATCGGTGCAACCTCTCCAGGTCGTTGGGGCCGCGATGGAGTTCGGCAAGTCCGTAGCAACGATCATCAAAGCCGTCCCTGTAAACTTGCAGGCGTTCCTGCGTGACGTCCGTGGCGATCCCAGGAACATATCGGCGTTCAAATCGGAATCGGCTTTCTTCGCTGAGCGGCACGCAGCAAAGTAGCTCTTCCGCGTGCTCCAGAATGTCGGCTACTTTGAGACGACATTCTCCCTTGGCCGCTCGCCGTCGCCCTGTGGTGATCAGACGCGACAGGCGGCCATAGGCGTCGCGATTTGTTGCCAGCAGCACGACTGACGGGCCGTCGTCCGGCACAATTTCCGCTCCGATCAGCAGTTTGAGTCCCGCTTCTTTGGCAGCGACATGGGCTCGCACGACGCCCGCCAGCGAGTTTCGATCGGTGACAGCCATTGCCTTGAGTCCAAGTTCCGTAGCCCGCGCCGCAAGTTCGTCGGCATGAGAGGCTCCCTCAAGGAACGAATAATTCGTGCGGCAATGCAATTCCGCGTAGGGGATTGAAGCGACGCCTGAGAGGGCAGCCGCCTTCGCAGGCTGCCCCGCAGTGCCCTGAGTCGCTCTTTTTCGACGTTTTGAAGGAGGCGCTTCGGGCATCTAAGGATCGCTCGACAAACAACTGTCATGAATGAATCTGTCCCAGAGCGTGTGTCGCTATCATAAACCAAAGGCCTGAAAGGCCGACACAGGTTGTGTGAACTGAGCTGAGCATTTTGCTGTGTCAGCCCTTCGGGCCTTATACTGCACGCGGTCAGAAATGAAGCTGTGGGCTTTCTTGCGATTGTCCCCTCTCCCCCGCAATTGATTTCTCACCTTGACACGTTTTCCACGGGGGAGAGGGTTAGGGTGAGGGGGAAGAATCAATTGTTTTCTGGTTCAAAATATTCACTCCAGGCCAG
>Ga0154020_10000834_pt1 | contig 38187 bp, 28 predicted proteins | sample Klosneuvirus_201_FD_109709 | JGI IMG/M metagenome (GOLD analysis project Ga0154020, IMG submission 109709) | Active sludge microbial communities from wastewater, Klosterneuburg, Austria - Klosneuvirus_20160825_MG | ecosystem: Engineered > WWTP > Aerobic digester > Activated sludge | place... | reverse complement strand
GAGATTGGGAGATTTGAGATTGGGAGATTTGAGATTGGGAGATTTGAGATTGGGAGATTAAGAGATTGGGAGATTGTATGCCCCCCTGTCTCCTTGTCTCCCCCTCTCCTTCTCTCCCTGATTCACACTATGATGAAACCTCTCAGAGACTGTTCTATTGCCGTCATCGGGTTGGGGCTGATGGGCGCCAGCCTGTGCATGGACTTGAAGGAAGGCCAGCTTTGCCGCGAGGTGCGTGGGGTGGCGCGACGCACGCGCACAGTGCTCGACGCCTTTTTCGCCGGCGCCGTCGATTTGGCGACCAACGATCTGCACACGGGCATCCTCGGCGCCGATATTGTGATCCTGGCGACGCCGGTGCGCACCATTATCGCCACGCTGGAGGAGATCGGCCCGCGGCTGTGGCCGGGCGCGCTGGTGATGGATATGGGCAGCACGAAGGGCGACATCTGCGCGGCGATGGCGCATCTGCCGGAAACATTGCAGCCGGTCGGCGGCCATCCTATGTGCGGCAAGGAGACGGCTGGCTTCGAGGCGGCGGAATGTGGCCTCTACCGCGGGGCAACCTGGGTGCTCTCGCCGCTGCCGCGCACCAGTCCCGATGCGCTGGCGCTGGCGACCGAGCTAGCGCTGGCAGTCGGCGCGCGGCCGCTGGTGCTGGAGGCGCAACGCCACGACCGCCTGGTCGCCAGCATCAGCCACCTACCCTACCTGGTCGCCAGCGCGCTGACCGCCGCGGTCGCCGAAGTGGGCGTTGACGATCCCGCGGTGTGGGAGGTGGCGGCAGGCGGCTTCCGCGATACCAGCCGCGTCGCGGCCAGCGACACGCAGATGTTTCTGGACATCTTGATGACCAACCGCACCGCAGTGCTGGCGCAGATCGAACACTTTCAGCAACACTTGGGCGCGCTACACAACCTGCTGGCCGCCGCTGATGAAGCCGCGCTGCGTGCGTTACTTGCCGACGCGCAAAAGGCGCGCGCCGTCTGGACGCCGCGGCGCTGAGGCAAAGCGGCGATTTCGCCTCACGCGAAGGCGCGAAGTTGCGAAGTTGAAGATGGTTTCCTTCGCGTTCTTCGCGGCTTCGCGTGAGATTCGTGAAGTACTGAGTTTGTCTTCTCGCCGTTGCAAAGAGTTATCTCGGAAGTGCACCCGCGACGGTTGAGTCGCCCGCACATTTGTGCTATGATGCCGTCCATGTCCAAAAAATCTTCCCGGCCCCATCCATCTCCCATTAAAGATGATTTCCTAGACGATCCCTTTGTCGACGACGCAGTCCATTTGCCGGCGACAGACAACGATGCGGACGCGGAGGCTGCGCTGGCCGCATTGGCGGCGAGCGATTTCGCCGCGCTGTTTGGGGCAGACGGCGCGTTGGCCCACGAATTGGGCGGCTACGAGTTGCGCCAGAGTCAACTTGACATGGCCGAGGCGGTCAAGCGCGCCATTCTTGCCCGCCATCACGCCTTGATTGAAGCGCCCACCGGCACCGGAAAGTCGATCGCCTATCTGATCCCTGCGATCCTCAGCGGGCAGACGGTGGTCGTCTCCACCGCCAACAAGTCGCTGCAGAGCCAACTTTTTCAGAAGGAAATCCCGTTTCTGCGCAAGGTGCTGGGCAAGCCGATTTCCGCGGTCATCGTCAAAGGGCGCAGCAATTTTGTCTGCAATTACAAGTGGGAGAAAGAAGTCAACGAGCAGGGATATATCTCGCTCTACGACCGCGAGGACGATCAGTTCAAGGCCATGAAGGGCTGGCTGGAGCAGACAGCGACCGGCGATATTGACGAGCTGCCTTTCGTGCTGAGCAGCGACCTGCGCCCACGCGTCGTCAGCTTTCCCGACGATTGTCTGCACAGCGACTGCCGCTTTTACGAGGACGATTGCTGGATCAACCTCATGCGCGACGAAGCGGCGCAGGCGCAGGTCATCATCACCAACCATCACCTGCTGCTCAACGCGCTGGAGTTGGGCTACGCCGGCGAACGCATCCTGCCGCCGGCGCCGATCTACATCGTCGATGAGGCGCACCACCTTGAGCAGATCGCCACCGCCGTCTATGAAGTGATGGTGAGTGACTACACAGTCGAGCAATTGCTGGCGCGCTCGATCTTCAAGGAGCACTTGTCTGACGAGGAGATCGACCGGCTGCGTTATCTCAACACACTGGCGTTTCAGGAAATCTCGCGGCGCAGCGACAACAATGCCTTTCAACTCGAAGGCGACCTGGAAAGCGCGCTCAAGTTGAGCAATGCGCTGGCGGAGTTGGGGAAGCGGCTGAAGCAAGCCAATCCCTATGCCGCGGCGGTCGAACAGGCGGCCAAACAGGGCGAACGCCCCGACGCTGAAACCGCCGAACGTTTCCGCTATTATGAGCTGGCCATCACCACCGTCAACAGCACCGCCGAAAAGCTGAAAGCGATCGGGGCCAGCCGCAAAGACGACACGGTCGTGCGTTACGCTGTGCGCGTCTTCGACCGCCGGCATATCACATTGGAGGTGCACGCCGCGCCGATCAATCCGGCTGAACTGCTCACCGCCTACCTTTTTCATCCTGAAGACGACAACGGCAACGCGGTTGCACGCACCGTGGTCTGCACCAGCGCGACGCTTGCCACCGGCGGCCATTTCCATCATTACAAGGCGCGCTGCGGCATCAAGGCCACCGGCGAGGAGCATGTGCTGCCGACCGTCTTCGACTACCCGCGGCAGGCCATGCTCTACCAGCCTGCGCTGCCCGCTTACGACTATCGCAACGCCGACGCCTTTTACGCAGCAGTCGCCCGCGAAATCGAGCGCCTGCTCGAAGTGAGCCGCGGGCGCACGCTTTGTCTCTTCACCAGTTGGAGCGGCCTGCAACAGGTGAATGACCGCGTGCAGGCTGCCACCCAGGGAGTGGTCTGGCCGGTGCGGGCGCAAGGCGACGCCCCGCGCGATGCGCTGCTGAGCTGGTTCCGCGCGACGCCCTACAGCGTGTTGCTGGCGACCCGTTCCTTCTGGGAAGGCGTTGACATACCCGGCGATGACCTCAGCCTCGTCATCATGGACAAGATGCCCTTCCCCACGCCTGGCGACCCGCTCCACGGCGCCCGGATGCGCGCCATCGAGGCCGAGGGCCGGTCAAGCTTTGCGGAGTACATGGCGCCGTTGATGACGCTGGCGCTCAAGCAGGGCTTTGGCCGCCTCATCCGCCGCAGCGATGATTGCGGCGTGGTGGCGATCCTCGACGAGCGGCTGACCAGCAAGGCGTACGGACGGCGCACCCGCCAGGACTTGCCGCCCGCCCGCTTTACGCGCGATCTCAAGGATGTGCATCGCTTCTACAATCAGGCGCTGGGCGCCACGGCTGAATTTGCTCTCAACGTGTGGGCCGACGACGCGCGTCGTTGGCGCTGGCAGTTGGTGCGGCTGCTGGACGGTCGCAGCGACGCCGGCAGCGGCCAAAGCGACACGGCTGAGGTTGTCCATCTGGAACTCGACGCGGCGCTGGACGGCCTGCGCGATCTGCACGCACGCATCCGCCGCGCCGGGCATGAGGCCACGCGCTATGCAGTCGAACTGCGTTGCAGCCACGCGACCGCCGAGGCCATCGCCACAGGCATCGCGCATGATAAGCTTGCCGCGCGTTGGGCGGAAGCGGCGGGCGTCTGGCAATCGATTCAGCCGCGCCCGGTGCGCGGCTGACGGATCGCGGACGTCTCGTCCACCTTAAAAACTGCGGACGAGACGTCCGCGATCCAGGAAATAACGATTCACACAAGAAGTAGAGGCTTATTATGAAGAAGACGAAATTCTCGACTTCTACACGTGCGCAGACGCTGGCGGCCACGGCTACTGTGGCTGCCACGGCGGCAACCGCCGCCGGCTACCTCGTCTACCGGAACGGCGATGCATGGCTGCGTTCCTCGCTGCTCTATCTGTCACGCATGCCGCTGGCGCGGCGGATGGTGACGCGCTTTCCGCCGGCGTGGGCCGTGGCCAGCCGCTTTGTCGCCGGCGAGTCCGTGGACGAAGCGATTGCTACTGCGCGCCAACTCAACGCCAAAGGGATGCTGGTCACGCTGGACTATCTGGGCGAAAGCATCACTGTGGCCACCGAAGCCGGCGCGGCGCGCGACCAGATCCTCTACCTGCTGCAGCGCATCCATGCCAACGGTGTGGACGCCTACGTCTCGGTCAAACTCAGCCAGCTTGGGCTGAAGATCGACGAGAATCTGGCGATCGACAATCTGCGCGCGCTGCTGACAGAGGCCAAGGCGCTGGGGCTGCGCGTCCGCATCGACATGGAGGAAAGCGCGCTGGTTGACACGACGCTCGACGTCTACCGGCGGCTGCGTTTTGGCGAAGGGTTCGAGAACGTCGGCGTGGTCATCCAGTCCAGCCTGTATCGCAGCGAGGAGGACGTGCGCAAGCTGGTCAAGGAAGGGGCCTGGGTGCGGCTGGTCAAAGGCGCGTACAAAGAGCCGCCCGCTGTTGCCTATCCACAAAAGCACGACGTTGACGCCGCGTTTGTGCGTCTGGCCGAGCTACTGTTGGCCCTGGAAGCGGGCGTCCGCGGCGTTTACCTGGCGGCCGCCACTCACGATGAAGCAATGATCGAGGCAGTGCAACGCTATGTTGCCGCGCACGACATTGCCAGGGACGCGTTCGAGTTCCAGATGCTCTATGGCATTCGCCGTGAATGGCAAGAACAGTTGGTGGCGCAGGGCTATCGGGTGCGCATCTATGTGCCTTACGGGACGGCGTGGTATCCATACTTCATGCGCCGCCTGGCCGAACGCCCCGCCAATCTGTGGTTCTTTGTGAACAATTTCTTCCGGGCGTGAATGAGGCGGATGCGGCCACGTTTTAAAGCCATCACACTGGAAATTTCTGAAGAACAGGTTTTCTGATTGAAAATCACCTCCATCCGTGATAGTTTTGTTAGTTGTGCTCCATCGTTAGAGTTTCACGGTTATAATCATTTTACAATTTGATGAGACGATGATTCATTGGTGTGCCTATTATGTTAGAACAAGACAGTAATGCGGTCATTGTGCCAATCGAGTTTCAAGGGGATATTCCAGCCGTCTATGCCAATAATGTGCTGATTCAGCATACGGACAGCGAGTTCATTATCACTTTTTTTGAGATTCTGCCGCCTATTATTTCACCCGATCCATCACGGCAGAATGAAGAAATTGCCCGAATGAAATCAGTGCCGGCGCGCGCTGTAGCGAAGATTATTATGGCGCACGAGCCTGCAATCCAGTTTCAATCAGCGATGCAGGACAATATCAGCAAGTTTTTAGCCCGGAATGAAGCTGGACAAGAATAAACCATGTACACAACCTTTGCACTTCATAGCCATATCAGCGCTGGCGCGGTGGAGTATCGCCTTTCATCAAGTCGCCCCAACCATCAGGAAGAACATATTGCGGCGATTCAGCGCTATACACACACGTTGATCGGACAGATCGCCGAGGGCTGGACATTGGTAATCCCAATTACTCTGACGATCGAGCGTGACGAGGACGGAGCTTATCTAGCTAGCGAAACGATTACCACAGTCTATGGTTACGGCCACTCCGGGCCGGAGGCGATCCAGGATTACATCCAGTCGCTCGTCGAGTATTTTGAGATTGTGAACGCTTCGACGCTGTTTGAGTCTCTGGAGTTGGCAGGCGAGTTGGGTAGTTACTTAACTAAATCGCAAGCCAAATAAGATTATTCCCTTATGCCGATCAAAGCAAAAAAGTTGGAACAGACGCTGATCGGGAAGCTGGGGTTTAGCCCTGCCCCTGCACGGTCGCCCGATCACAAGTGGTATCAATTGGAGATACCAGGAAGTCCGATCATTGCGACAAAGATATCGCATGGTGAGAAGGAGATATCCGCAAAGCTCGAAGGAATGATCGCCCGTCAGTTGCGGGTGAAGCGTGCGTTCTTGATCGAGTTGGTATCTTGCACCAAAAGTTCTGAGGAATACCGGGACCAAGTTACGGCGAACCCGTATCCACCATCAGAGATAGGTTTTTGAGAAAAAAGCTAGCGACCTCGAAAATCTAGAGATCGAGTAACGCAAGCGCTCTGAACGCAGGCGAGATCTGAACCAGATACGCCTCCAGTTCTGTTTCGGCGCGCTCGGCGTAGGTGGCGTAGCGAGCGCGCTTGTTGCGCACCGTTGCGTCCAGTTCGGGCAGCAATCCCATCGCCGCCTTCATGGGCTGGAAGGTAGCCGGTTCGGCGTGGGTGATGTAGTACAGCAGCGCGCCTATCATCGTCGTGCGCGGCAGTTCGAGCAGGGCTTCCCCGCGCAGCCGCCGCACGCTGTTGATGCCAGCCACCAGCCCGCCCATCGTGCTGCCGACGTACCCTTCGGTGCCGGTAATTTGTCCCGCAAAGAAGAGGTCGTCGCGCACCTGGCATTGCAGCGTTGGGCGCAGCAGCGTTGGGCTGTTGATAAACGTGTTGCGGTGCATCTGCCCCAGCCGCTCAAACTCGGCGTGCTCCAGCCCCGGGATCAGCCGCAGCACCTGCTCCTGTACGCCCCATTTGATGTTGGTTTGAAAACCCACCATGTTATAAAGCGTGCCCGCGACGTTGTCCTGGCGAAGCTGCACGACAGCGTAGGGGCGGCGTCCCGTGCGCGGGTCGCGCAGCCCCACCGGACGCATCGGCCCAAAGGCCAATGACTTCTCCCCACGTGCGGCCAGCGCCTCGATCGGCATGCAGCCCTCAAAGTAGCGCTCCAACTCCTTGTCCGCGCCCTTTAGCTCGATCTTCGGTGCGTCGAGCACGGCCTGGACAAAGCGCGCGTACTCCGCTTGATCGAAGGGACAGTTGATATAATCGCCCTCGTCGCCACCCAACTCGCTTTCGCGGTCGTAGCGGCTCTGGCGAAAGGCGCGCTGCATGTCGATGCTGTCGGCCACGACAATCGGCGCCATCGCATCGTAGAAGTAGAGATGCTGCCGACCGGTGAGATCCTGGATGCGCGCGGCCAGTGCACTGCTGGTCAGCGGGCCGGTGGCGATGATGGCCGGCCCGCTGGGGATGGCCGTCATTTCGTCGCGGCGGACAGTGATGTTGGGATGGCCGTGAATCAGCGCCGTGATCTCTTCGGAAAATTCCTCGCGGCTGACGGCCAAGGCAGCGCCGGCCGGGAGTGCGTGCTTGTACGCCGTGCGGATGACCATGCTGCCCATGCGCAACAACTCGCGCTTGAGAATGCCCAGCGCCCGGTCAGGGAGCGTCGACCCCATCGAGTTGCTGCACACCAACTCTGCCAGCCGGTCGGTGACATGCGCGTCCGTGCCGCGCCCCGGTCGCATTTCCACCAAATCAACGTGGATGCCGCGGTTGGCGATCTGCCAGGCGGCCTCGCTGCCAGCCAGCCCGCCCCCGACAATCGTAATGGACTCCGTCATGACTCTCCTCAGCATCCGTGCCTGCGCGAGTGCGCTTGCGCCGATAACTATCCTTTTGCAAGAGAGGTAGGATACAATGGCCGTAGTGCAGAAACCAAAATCAGAGAGCGATCACACGTCAAGGAGCAATTGATGAGCAGCGCCAGACGCCTTCTTCACGAGCTGGATTTACCCGACGGCGACCGTTACGACCTGCCAACCTCGACGCAGCGCTTCCCCGATGGCGCCCACTACCGCATTGAGATTCCCAGCGTCGAGGGGCCGGCTGCGCTGGCAGCAGTCATCGCGGCGGCGCAGCAGCACGGCGTCACCATTCACCGCGTCTCGCAGGGCAGCGGCATGATGCTGCTGACCAACGCCGAACTGCGCGAAATGGCGCGGCTCGGCGCAGAGCATCGCATCGAGGTGTCACTCTTCGTCGGCCCGCGTGCGGCGTGGGAAGGGTCGGGGCAGCCGCTGACGCCTGACGGCAAGCTCATGGGCTGGCGACACACGGGCATGGATCAGCTTGCCTACGCCTTCGACGACATCGTGCGCGGGGTGGAGGCAGGCATCCGCAGCATCCTGGTCGCTGACGAGGGGCTGCTCTGGCTGGTGAACCAGGCGCGTCAGCGCGGCGTGCTGCCGGCGGATCTGGTGGTCAAAGGCTCGGCGGTGCTGGGCGTGGCCAACCCGCTGGGCGTCAAGCTGCTGCAGGACAACGGCCTCGACACGATCAACATTGCGTCGGGCATTGCCTTGCCGCGGCTGGCGGCGATGCGCCAAGTGCTTTCGATCCCGCTTGACCTCTACATTGAGGGGCCGGACGGATTGGGCGGCTTTACCCGCTACTACGAAGTAGCAGAGATCATCCGCGTGGGCGCGCCCGTCTATCTCAAGTTTGGCCTGCGCAACGCACCGAACATCTACCCAAGCGGCGTCCATCTCGAAGCCGCGGCCGTGGCGACCGGTCGCGAACGTGTACGCCGCGCCGCGATTGGGATGGAGTTGCTCGCCCGTTCAGGTGCGGCTTTCTTGGCGTCGCCTGTTGGGGCGGAAGGGCTGGGGGTTCCGCAATTGTGACCATTTGGGAATATGTTCCGCTCGCAGAGTATACGCCGCCTACCCCGTCGGTGAAGGCGATCTCAGAGAATTGGTTTGCAGAACTGCGCAGGCGTTTCGGCGCTGGGAAAGCACAGGCGGAGCCTTTCGAGGAGCGAGAATCGTTAAAAGCATTGCCTGCCTGGCAGCTTCAGCGCATCGCGCCGGCGCCCGCGTGGCGCGCTGCCGCGCAGGCGCTCGACGTCAGGCTGGAGCATTGGTTGGCGGATCGCCAATCACAGCATATACCGCTGCTTTTCATTGGACCGCCCTACAGCGGGCATGTTGAGATTCTGCAACTGTGGGCTGAACTTCACGATTGGCGGGTGATCGAGCCGCCCGCGTCCGAGGAAGTCTTCGCCGGTGATCTTTCCTGGTTATCAGACCAGATTGTCGATGATCAACCCTGGGTGTTTCCGCACCTCGAGCGGACTTATCTCCGCCACACCGAGGGCTTGGGCCTCATCCGTCGTTTCTTCGACCAGGTGTATGCAGGCAATCTCGGCTGCGGTCTCATCGGTTGCGACAGTTGGGGCTGGACGTTTCTGCGCAGGTTCTGGCCGGAACATTTATCCAACACGCTTGCTTTGCGCGCCTTTGACGAAAAACTGCTGTCCCACTATCTTCAGGCGTTGGCAAGCGGTGGAGAAGATCAGCATCTACTCTTTCGTCAATCCGACAATGGCAAATATGTGTTTCCGCCGCCAGAAGATGTCGCCGTCAACGGCTCCGTCCACCACAGCGATTATATGCAGCGGCTCGCGGTGCACAGCCGCGGCATCCTGGGGATCGCCTGGACGATCTGGCACAATAGCCTGCGTATCGAGCCGGACGAGGAAATTGCCGAAGAAGCGCAGGCCGAGGCAGTCGATCTGCCGGGAAAAACAGTCTGGGTTGCCCCGTGGAGCCAGATCAAACACCCGGTCATGCCGCCGGGCGCAATACGCCATCAGGCTTTTGTCTTGCACGCGCTGCTGCTGCACAGCGGCCTTACCGGAGAACAGCTTGCTCAGGTGACGCCATTGACGGCCGACGAGGTGACCGAAATGATTTACCTGCTGCAAAATGCCAGAGTGCTGGCGGAGTCCGCTGGATTTTGGCGGGTGACGGCGCAGGGCTATCCGGTCGCGCGCCAATTTTTGGTGGACAACGGCTATCCCGTCGACGAATTTTAGGAGCAACCCGATGAACGGTGCAAACAGCATCACAGACATTCTGGCGCTCAATCAGGACAACTTGATTGCTATCGCCTTGATTCTGGTCGGAGCCTGGCTATTGATCGCCGCCAATCAGCGCATCTTTCCCTGGCTGGCGAGCAGGGTTCCCAACCAGCACCGCAATTTCTTTCTGGCGGGCGAACCGGTGTTGCGTCTGCTGATCATCATGGTTTCCGTGGTATTAATTGTCACACGCATTATCGATCCCACGTTTGAAAACCTGGTAGTGCTCCTGAGTGCAACCGGCCTTGCCTTGGGGTTTGCCTTCAAGGATTATATCAGCAGCCTCCTCGCGGGCGTGGTGACGCTCTATGAATTGCCTTATCGCCCTGGCGATTGGATTGCCGTCAACGGCGCGTACGGCAAGGTGCGCTCGATCGGGACGCGCGCGGCGGAAATCGTCACGCTGGACGACACCGTCGTGGTGATTCCACATTTAAAGCTGTGGGATCAGCTCATTTACAACGGCAATGACGGCAGCCGCAACCTCATGTGCATCGCTGATTTCTATCTCCACCCCGATCACGACGCCGCACGCGTCAAGCAGGCGTTGTATGATGTGGCGCTGACGAGCGCCTTTCTGCAGATTGCCCAGCCGATCTTTGTGATCGTGCAGGAGAAACCGTGGGGCACACATTATCGGCTCAAGGCTTACCCGATCGAGCCGGATCAGCAACTCAATTTCGTCACGGATATGACCGTGCGTGGGAAGGCGAGGCTTGCGAGTCTGGATGTCAGATTTGCCCAGCTTCCGGTTTTTCCCGGACAGATGGAATAACACGCAAAGCAAAGACAAATAGGGGATTCTGGCAAAGCGTGGCAAAGCGCTGCCGCCTAGTGCAGAATCAGGTAACGTCCCCGGCACGCAGCACCGCACATCTGGCCAGTGAATTCATCTGCTGCGTGCCGGGGACGTTGTCTATGGAAACACTAGGCGAAGGGTCAAGTTAAGAATGGCGGCAATCGATTTGATTTCAGTATACTACATGCCATGAACACGATCAGGGATCTACCCACGCGCTGGGCGGGTGAATTGGCCATTGTCGGCGGGCTGCTCTGGATTGCTTACGCCATTTTGGCAATGTTGCAGCCGCTGGGCAGCGGCGCCGCTTTTACCAATGATTTGGGTCAGACGCTGGTGCCCAACCCCAACGCCTTCCGTCTATCCGGCGCCGCCTGTGGCGGCGCGCTGACGCTGTTGGGCCTGGCAGTCGTGGGGGCAGCCGCGCGTTATGAACTGCCTACCAGCGAACCCAAGCCCTTTGGCGTCTCCGTACCCAGCCGCTTTGGTGTGCCGATGGGGTGGGTGGGCGCGCTGGCGGGCGTGGCAACGGCGGCCAGCGCACTGCTCTTGCTCGTGCTGCCCACCGCCGCCATGCAACTCTTTGGCGCGGTGCTTGTGGCGTTGAGCGCGATGCTGGTCGCCATCGAGGCCAATGGCAGTGACCACGCCTATCCGATTGCGACGCCGCTCTTTCTGGTCGGTGCACTGGGAATGCTGAGTTTGGTAGCGCAGGCATTGCTGCCGCTGACGACATGGATGCTGCCTGTCTATGCGGCGCTGGTGATGGCGGTGTATGGCCTGGCATGGGTGCGCTTTGGCAATTTACTCAGCACTCACCGCCAACCAGACAAGGGAGGATGATTCACCAAGTTTGGTAGGTGTTTCACGCCGGAGTATACTGCCTTGCACGCGTAGAACACCGACGCCCTGTGTGTTCTACGTTTCCATTTCATCCATCACACAAAAAAGGATCGCATGAGCGACGGCTATTATCGGTTCCCCACCATTCACCAAGATACGATTGTTTTTGTCTCCGAAGATGATCTTTGGAGCATTTCTCGTCACGGCGGCGTGGCGCGCCGGCTAACAAGCAATCTAGGCCAGGTCAACTATCCGGCGCTGTCACCGGATGGCGAATGGCTCGCGTTTGTTGGGCGCGAAGAAGGCATGCCGGAAGTTTATCTGATGTCAGCGGCTGGCGGCAGTGCGCGGCGGATGACCTATCTGAATCACACCTGCCAGGTATTGGGGTGGACGCCAGACGCGCAGCAGATTCTCTTCTCGACCAATTACGGCCATTTTCATCCACAAGAATATGCGCTCTACACTGTCGCCATCGACGCCAATGCCGGCCAGGTGACGCCCGCGCCGGTCGGACCGGCGCGGGCGATTGCGTTTGGCCCCGCCGGCGGCGTCGTGATCGGCCGCAACACAGGCGACCCGGCGCGCTGGAAGCGCTACCGCGGGGGCACGGCGGGCCATCTCTGGATCGATCGCGCGGGCAATGGCGAGTTTGAGCGCTTCTTGCCCAACATGCGCGGCAATCTGGCCTCACCCATGTGGCTGCCCGACGCTGACGGCGGACGGATTTACTTCATCAGCGACCATGAGGGCATCGGCAACCTCTACAGTGTGACGCCTGGGGGCGACGACCTGCGCCGTCACACCGATCACGACGATTTCTACGCACGCAATCCCAGCACCGACGGCGTCCGGGTCGTCTACCATCTCGGCGCAGATCTCTACGTCTATGAGCCTGCCTCCGGCGTCACAGAGAAGGTGACAGTTACCTATCACAGCCCGCGCGTGCAACGCAACCGCAAGTTTTCGCCCGCCATCAGCTATCTGGACAGCGCGCGCCTCAACCCGACCGGAGACGCGCTGGCCGTCACCACGCGCGGGAAAGCATTCACTTTTTTCAACCACGAGGGCCCGGTCATGCAGATCGGCCAACGTGACGGCGTGCGTTATCGCCTGCCGGACTTCCTGAACGATGACCAATATCTCGTGATGGTGGACGACGCCAACGGCGAGGAGGAGTTGGTCATTTTCTCGGCCGATTTGGCAGAAGCGCCACGAAGGCTGAGCGGGCTGGACATCGGGCGACCGGTTGCATTGAAGGCGTCTCCAACCGAGGACAAGGTCGCTCTGAGCAACCATCGCCAGGAATTGCTGATCGTCGATCTCAAAAGCGGGGAGTTAACGCGCGTCGATCGCAGCGAGTGGCGTCCAATTGCCGGGATAGACTGGTCGCCCGACGGTCGTTGGCTGGCCTATGGCTTTGGTGTAAGTCTCAATGCCACCGAAATTCGACTCTACCATCTGCTTGACCCCGCAGCGGTGGAGAAAACGTCCGCCGCACCTTTGACGCACCCCAACCCGGTCACCGTGACGCGCCCGATCTTGCACGATGTGGCGCCCTCTTTCGACCCGGACGGCAACTATCTCTACTTCCTCAGTTACCGGGAATTTAACCCGGTCTACGACAACCTGCACCTTGACCTCAGCTTTCCGTGGGGGATGCGCCCTTACCTATTGCTGCTGCGCGCCGACCTGCCCAATCCTTTTCTGCCGCGACCCGACGGCGGCGATGACGCTGCGGAGCATGACGATGAGGAGGAGGAAGGAAACGAGGACGAAGATCACGAAGCCGGAGAGAATGATGACAGCGGCGAAGAGGGGGACGAAAACGACGATGACGAGGATAATGCGCTAGGCGAGCTCGATGGTGAGATCAGCGGCAAGCATGATCCGTCGCGCCACAGGAACGAATTGCCCCCCGAGGCGCCGCTCGACGCGTTACGCAAATCTACGCACAGCAGCGCCGACTCGCACGCGGGCAAGGAGCACGATCCCAAGCAGGAAAAAGAAAAGCGCAAGACGCGGCAATTGGTTATCGACCTCGACGGCATCGAGCGCCGTGTGCTCGCCTTCCCAACGCCCGACAGCCGCTACGGCCAGATCATCGGCGCACCCGGACGCGCCATCTTCAGCTCCTACGCGCTGCACGGCGCGCTGGATGGCGATGAAGATTGGAGCGACGAAGGAGAAGAGGGTGGTTCGCTGCGCGCCTGGGTGTTCAAGGAGTACAAAAGCGAGCCGATCGCCGAAAATGTCGCCGCTTTTGAGATCTCGCGCAACCGCAAAAAATTGCTCTACTTCAGCGGCAAACGGTTGCGCGTGATTTCGGCGACGGAGAAAGCGCCCGGCGACAGCGGCCCCGGCCGGCGCAGCGGCTGGATCGATCTCTTCCGCATCAAGGTGTCGGTGGCGCCGCCCAGCGAGTGGGAACAGATGTATCGAGAGGCATGGCGTCTACAGCGCGACCATTTCTGGACCGAGGATATGGCAGAAGTGGATTGGCACGCGGTCTACGCTCGCTATCGACCGTTGATCGACCGCGTCAGCTCGCGCAGCGAATTTAGCGATCTGGTCTGGGAAATGCAGGGCGAGCTGGGCACCAGCCATGCCTACGAATTTGGCGGCGACTACCGCGCTTCCCCCCATTACAGCCAGGGCGTGCTTGGCGCCGAATTTGTGTGGGATGCGGCGGCCGGCGGCTATCGCATCCAGAATATCGTCGAAGGCGACCCGTGGAACCCAACCGCAACTTCGCCGTTGGCAGCCCCGGGCGTCGATGTGCGCGCGGGCGACATCTTGCTGGCCGTCAACGGTCAGCGGCTAGATGAAACAACCTCGCCGGCGCAACTGTTGGTCAACCAGGCAGGGCAAGAGGTATTGCTGACATTGGCGCCACGCCCCGCGCCGCCTCAGGATGGATCGGCGGCGCCTGCATCTGTAGACAATGGCGCAGAGGTGGATAATGGCGCAGCAGTAAATGATGGCGCCCCAGTGGATGCGCCGGCGGAAGACCAGGCGGCCGCGCCTGGGGAAGACGCCCCATCCAGACCGGAGTGGCGCGCCGTGGTCGTCAAGACCATCCACAGCGACGACGACGCGCGCTATCGCGCCTGGGTGGAAGCCAAACGCCGCCGCGTCCACGCTGCCACCGACGGGCGCATCGGCTACGTGCACATTCCCGACATGGGATCGCATGGTTATGCCGAATTCCATCGCGGTTTCCTGGCCGAGGTGATGCGCGACGGGCTGATCGTGGATGTACGTTACAACAGCGGCGGTCACGTCAGCCAACTGCTGCTGGAGAAATTGGCGCGCCGGCGCATCGGGTACGACGCGTCCCGCTGGGGCGGCGTTGCGCCCTACCCTGCGGATTCGGTGGCGGGGCCGCGCGTCGCCATCACCAACGAATTGGCGGGAAGCGACGGGGATATCTTCTGTCACAGCTTCAAGCTTCTCGGCCTGGGGCCGCTGATCGGCAAGCGCACGTGGGGCGGCGTGATCGGCATTTCGCCGCGTCACCCGCTGGTCGACGGCACGATCACGACGCAGCCGGAGTACAGCTTCTGGTTCCAGGATGTGGGGTGGATGGTCGAGAACTACGGTACAGATCCCGATATCGAGGTGGACGTAACCCCGCAAGATCACGTGGCCGGTCGTGACCCGCAACTGGAGCAGGCGATCGTCGAAGCGCTGCGGCTCCTGGCCGAACAGCCCATTATCAAACCGGATCGCAGCACGCGGCCCAGCCGTGCACTGCCGCGCTTGCCCGGCCGCCAGCAAAACTGAACGGGCGAATTCCAGATTTCACAGCAGCGTGCGTCGTACTGAGCAGCCGGCGTGCTGGTTATTGCATTAAACGGCCAGTGCGACGCACGCTGCAACATCTTGAAACACACCCAAATTCGCCTACAGTTTGCAAAGCCTCCAAATAATCTCTATAATGGTTGCAGTTCAGGTTTGTTTGAATCGATATGCGAAAGTAGAAGGAATCACCCTGTTGGTTCTAGGCCAGATAGCGGCTGATTTTGCCTAGCTCCCAGTGTATGCTTTCCCTGACACGCTAGGGTTTGCAGAATAAATGTTTCAGTTCCGTCCAAAGTTACTACGTATCTAGCAAAAGGAGAATCTGTATGCGCAACAAGCGACTGATCTTGTTGTCCTTGCTGGTCATCGGCGTTCTAGTGTTAGCAGCCTGCGGCGGCGGACAGCCGACGGCGGCTCCTGCTGAACCGGCCGCGCCAGCCGTTGAAGAAGCCGCCACAGAAGCGCCTGCCGCCGAAGTGGCGACCGAAGAATTGACGCCAACGGAAGCGCCTGCCGAAGAAGCTGCACCGGCCGCGGATACGGGCGCGGTGCTGACGATCTGGGCTGACGGCGAACGCGCGCCCATCCTGGAGAAGCTTGGCGACGAGTTCGCCGCACAGACCGGCGTCAAGCTGGCGGTGGTGCAGAAAGCCATCGGCGACATCCGCAACGACTTCAAAATTGCAGCGCCGGCCGGTAGCGGCCCGGACATCATCCTGGGCGCCCACGACTGGCTTGGCGAGTTGAACGGCAGTGGCCTGCTTGCCCCGGTGGACCTTGGCCCCAATGCCGCCAATTTTGCCCCGAACGCTGTGCAGGCTTACACCTACACCGACGGCAAACTCTACGGGATGCCGCAGGCAACCGAAAATATCGCCTTCTACTACAACACAGACCTGGCGCCGACGCCGCCGACCACCTTTGACGAAGTCAAAGCCATGTCCCAGGAGATCAAGGATGCCGGCAACAAGTATGGTTTCTTGACGCAGACCATCGGCGACCCCTATCACTTCTATCCTATCCAGACGGCATTTGGCGGCTATATCTTCGGCCAGAACGCTGATGGCAGCTATAACGCCGAGGATCTGGGGCTGAACAGCGAAGGCAGCGTTGCCGCCCTCGAGTGGCTCAACAGCATGTATGAAGACGGCCTGCTCGATCGCAACGGCAACATCGACGGCGACCTGATGCTGTCCGCTTTCCAGAATGGCGACGCCGCCATGATGATTTCCGGCCCGTGGGCGCTGAACGGCATCCGCGAGGCGGGCGTGCCCTATGCCATCACCAACATTCCGACGGGCACTCAGCCGGGCGCGCCTTTCCTGGGCGTCCAGGGCTTCATGATCAACGCCTTTAGCAAGAACCAACTGCTGGCGCAGACCTTCCTGCAACAATTCGTGGCGACCGATGCCACCATGCAGGCCTTCTTTGATCAGGATCCGCGTGCTTCTGCCTGGATTCCTGTGTCCGAAAAGATCGAAGATCCGGATCTGAAGGCAATTGCCGAGGCAGGGAATGTCGCCCAGCCCATGCCCAACATTCCCGCGATGAACTCGGTGTGGGGCGGTCAGGGCGATGCGATCACGCTGGTCAGCACCGGCAAGCTGACGCCACAAGAAGCCGCTGACCAGGCGCAGGCCCAGGTCTCAACGGCCATTGCAGGCCAATAACCACCCATGTCTGCTGCAACGCAGAAGGTCTCTGGGGGCGCGCAGGCGCCCCCAGACGCCGGGTCCCACAGTATCCTTTCTCTGATCCTGCGCATCCTGGCCCTGGCGCTGATCGACGGCATCACCATCTGGCTGGTCTATCAGATGGTTTTCGATGGCTACTGGCCGTTGGCGGCAGTTCTTGCCTTAGTAACGCTCTGGGTCAACGTCGTCTTTCTGAGCGGACGTTTCTATCCACTTCGTTATGTCGCCCCAGGTCTCTCCCTCCTCGCCATTATGGTGCTGTACCCCATTTTGTTCACCGTCTATGTCTCCTTTACCAACTACGGCACCGGCCACCTCGTCACCCAACAGTTGGCCATCGAACAGATCGAATCCCAAACGTTCCTTCCCCCCGACGCCACCCTCTACAACTGGACTGCCTTCAAAAACCCCGCGGGAGACTTCATGTTGTGGATGGTCAATCCCAATGACCCTGCTGAAGTCTTTACAGTGACGCCGGGAACCGAGCCTGCACCGCGCAGTGGCGAGCCGCCTGCCGATATCGATGGTTATCAGCAGATTCCCAGCAACCAACTATTTGGCGCGCTGGGCGCGCTATCTTCACTGACCTTTGGCGTCAAGCCCGACAATGCTTTTCAAGTCAGCCAGAGTGTCTTGGGTCAGGCAGCGCAGTACGAGCAGTTGTTTGTGTACGATGCAGCCCAAGACGCCATGATCGACCAGCAGGCGGGCGAAGTCTTCACAAATATTGAGGGCACGTTCACATCGGCTGCGGGGCAAAAGCTGAGTCCTGGCTTTGCGGCGACGGTCGGAGCGCGGAACTATCGAGCCTTGTTCACCGATCCAGCCCTGCGCTCCACCTTTGTGCAGGTCTTTCTCTGGACTGTGATCTTTGCGATCATGTCGGTCTTGCTGACATTTATCTTGGGCATGTTCCTGGCCATCGTCTTCGACGTGCCGGAGATGCCGCTGCGCGCACCGCTGCGATCGCTGCTGCTGATCCCGTACACCATCCCGGCTTTCGTGGCAGTGCCGGTGTGGGTGGGTCTACTCAACCCACAGTTTGGCATCATTTCGCAGATGATCGGCATGATCACCGGCGGCTGGGTGCCCCCCTGGTTTAGCGACCCCTTCTGGTCAAAGATCGGCATCCTGGTAATTCAGACCTGGCTAGGCTTTCCCTATATGTTCGTAGTGGTGACAGGCGCCTTGCAGACGCTGCCCAATGATATCTACGAAGCGGCTGATCTGGACGGCGCCAATGCGTGGCACAAGTTCCAGAGCCTCACGTTTCCGCTGCTGCTGGTCACTGTCGGCCCGCTGTTGGTAGCCTCCTTTGCCTTCAATTTCAACAATTTCGTCGTGATCGATCTCTACAACCGTGGCGGGCCGCCTATGCCCAACGTACCCACGCCTGTTGGCTACACGGACATCCTGGCGACCTACACCTATCGCATTGCTTTTGGCGCCTCGGGTGTTTCAGATTATGGATACGCTTCAGCCATCACGATCATGATCTTCCTGATCCTGTTCATCATTACACAATTCCAGTTCCGCTTCACCAACATGCTGGAAGAGAGGGGGCGCAATGTCTAAGGGTCGCTACACCGCCTCAGTCGGCTCTATCCAGCGCGGCAAACGCATCGCCCTGATGCTGCGTATCTTACTGGCGATTGTGATGTTGATCTTTGCCCTCTTCCCGATCCTGTGGATCATTTCGGCGTCGTTCAATCCGACTGGTTCGTTGGTAGGTCAACCGCTGATCCCGCAGAACCCAACTCTGGCCAACTATCAACGCTTGTTCAACGACCCGGTGAATCCCTACCCGCGATGGTACGTCAACTCACTCTTCATCGCGACCACTGTGACAGTGGTCGCTACGGCGATCACCACGTTGGCGGCCTACGCTTTTTCACGCTTCAATTTCCGTTCGCGACGCCCATTGTTGCAGGCCATCCTCTTGATCCAGGTCTTCCCCAATTTCCTGAACATGGTCGCGCTCTTTCTCATTCTGCAACAGTTTGGGAGCTATATCCCTGCCATCGGGTTGAATACCTATGGCGGCCTCTTTCTGGTTTACCTGGGCGGCACGTTGGGCGCCAACACCTGGTTGACCAAAGGCTACTTCGATTCGATCCCCAGGGATTTAGACGAAGCCGCCACGGTGGATGGCGCTTCGGGCTGGCAAGTTTTCTGGGTCGTGTTGCTGCCGCTGGTGCGTCCCATCCTTGTCGTCGTTGCGCTGCTCACCTTTATCGGCACCTACTCCGAGTTTGTGCTGGCGCGCGTGCTGCTGACCGACAAAATGATGTATACATTGGCAGTGGGTCTGAATCAGATGGTGGCAAACCAATTTGCGCAAAGCTGGGGCGTCTTCTCTGCCGGCGCGCTGTTGGCGGCGCTGCCGACGATCATACTCTTCATGTTCTTCCAACGCTATCTCGTCGGCGGCCTGACCACCGGCGCGGTCAAAGGATAAGTTCGACGCGTTGATCGCCAATCAAAAAAGGGGCGACCGCAGCGTCGCCCCTTTTTGATTGCATCATCGTCACGAAGCAAGGATGAAACCCACCATGAATTGGGACACCTTCCGCGAGGAGCGGCGGCGCGCGGGCCGCCCCTTTGTCGTCGCCCACCGCGGCGCCAGATTACTAGAGGCGGAAAATACTCTCCGCGCCTTTTTGTTGGCGCTGGCGCAGGGCGCGGACGCGCTGGAAACCGACCTGCGCTTCACAGCGGACGACCAGCTCGTGCTGTTTCATGACCCGACGCTCGACCGCATGACCGAGGGCGCCGGCCTGGTGCGTGATCACTCGTTGGCGCAGCTTCAGGCATTGCGCACGCGCCGCCCCGGCGGTGCGCTGGGCGAAGATCGCATCCCAACGCTGGCAGGCCTGATCGAAGCCACCGGCGGCGGCGCGCCCTTGTTGCTGGAACTCAAAGATCCGCTCTTCTTGCAGGAGAAATACGCGAAAATTCTGGTAGACACGCTGGAGCAGGGCGGCGTCTTGCGGCGGTCGGCGCTGATCTCCTTCCACTTCGAGCATGTGCTGGCCGTCAAGCGCATCCGGCCTGACATCCCGATCGGACATATCACGCTCAAAAACCCCTGGCCCAAGCGCGGCGCGCAGTTGCTGGGGCCGCTCTGGCCGCTGCTGTACGTGAATCCGCTCTATACGGCGCACGCACACCGCATGGGCAGCATCGTCGCGCCGCTCGACCCAACGCCGGAACCGCGCCTGCACCACTACGTCCGGTGGGGCGTGGACGCCGTGCTGGCCGATGATCCGGGTGGTGTGCGTGCACGCTTACATGATTCCTCAAAGCTGAAGTAAACCCGAAAGTCCGCCACCGTTTGGCCTTGATGCGTGCGTGCGCTATAATCGAGCATATTTTGCACGGCGTAGTCCGTAAGTGGAGTGATACATGTCACCGGAACTGATCAATACTATCGGCACCATCGTCGGCGTGCTCGTTGCCGCCCTGGGCGCTTTTCTGTTTGCTTTTTGGATTGCAATGGGGATCTGGACGTTCAACGACATTCGTTCGCGAACGCGTGATTGGTTAGTGATCACGCTGGCGGTCGCGCTGGTGTTGATCTTTCCCCTGATCGGCCTCATCCTGTATATGATGATTCGCCCCAAAGCCACGCTTGCCGAAGTCTACGACCGCGCGCTGGAAGAAGAAGCGCTGCTGCGCGAGCTAGAAGAGACAATGACTTGCCATCAATGTGGCGTGCCAGTCAGCGAAGCATGGGTCTATTGCCCCAACTGTCATGGCCAGTTGCAGCATTCCTGCCCAAGCTGCGGCAAGCTGGTGCGGAACGAGTGGGAAATCTGCGTCTTCTGTGGCGGCCCCCAACCGCGCGCCGCGGCAAGACCCCAACTGAGCACGGTGCAGGCGGCGCCGTCACTCCAGCCGGTCATGCCTGCGGCGCAGCCAGGCAGCACATCATTGCGCAATCCATTCCGGCGCGAGACGCCGCCCGCGCCGCCTTCTGCCGCCCCCTTTAGCGACGAAGTCGACGACGCGTATCGACCCGCGCGTATGCCGGAATAGCAGGCAGGGAGACAGGGGAGACAGAGAGACGGTTGGTTGCTCGATCCCCAGCACTCTCATTCCTCAATCTCTAATCTCTCCATCAACTCATTGCAACCACTTCCGCCCCTGTCACACGCAACAACTCCGCCACCGTCAACCGCAGCATCGTACGGTCGTCGCCGCCGCCGCCGAAAATAACGCCGGCCTTTACCGTTTGCACACTGGCATCCACGATCACCGGCAAGTGGGTTGCATGGCCGAAAGGCGGCACCCCACCAGCCGGATAGCCAAGCGTCGCCAACACAACGTCGGCGGGCGCCAGGGTTACGCGCTTCTTGCCGACGCCGAAGTGCTCAGCCAGCAAACGCGTGTCGACGCGGCGTTCGCCGTGACTGATCACCACGACCGGCGTTGGCGCAACGGCGGCGAGTTGCTCCACGAGAAAGAGCAGCGTCTTGATAATCTGGTCAGGCGCCACACCCAATGCCATGGCCGCGGCTGGCACCGTCGGTGTGTGGCCGATGTTGGGCAACAGTTCGGCTTGAATGGCGTACTCGTCGAGAAACCGCTGCAGATCAACCGGTGTCCAGTAACTCGGCTCCATTGAGTGGACGCTCCCCGCTAGATAAAATAGAGCGCAGAGGGTTGGAGCCGGACTGACGCTCTCCTCGCAGCACGCACCCACTCTCCTCCGCACCGATCACTCTTTGACCGCGCCGAGCATAATACCACGGATAAAGTAGCGTTGCAGGAACGGGTAGACGAGCAGGATCGGGATCATGGCGACAAAGAGCTTGGCCGCGTTGAGCGTGTTGCCGGAAAGCTGGGCGAGCATCTGCGCCTGGCCGCCGTGCAGCGCCGGCCGGTCGGCAATCACCAACTGCTGGATGTAGGTTTGCAGCGGGTAGTTGTCGGGGTTGTTCATGAGGATCAGCCCGTCGAAGAAGGAATTCCAGTGCCCCACGATGCTGAAGAGGGTGATGGTTGCCAACGCGGGCAGCGAGGTCGGCAGATAGACGCTCCACAACAACTGCCAGGGGTTGGAGCCGTCGATGCGTGCAGCTTCGTCCAGTTCTTTGGGAATGCTGCGGAAGAAATTCATCAGGATGATGACGCTCCAGATCGGCACCGCGCCCGGCAGCACCAGCGCCCAGATATTGTCGATCAGTTTGTAGCCGCTGATCGTCAGGTACCACGGCACAATGCCCACGTTGAGGATCATGCCGAAGACAAAGAGCCACATGAAGAAATTGCGCCCGGGAAACGCCCGCGTGCTGCGCGAGAGCGGAAACGCCGTCAGCACGGTCAAAGCGAAGTTGAGCGAGCCACCCAGCAGCACGCGCAGCACAGAGACGCCAAACGCGCGCCAAAATTTGTCGTCGTTGAGGATGTAGCTGTAGGAGTTGAGGTTGAATCCCACCGGCCAGAAGCCCACGATGCCCGCACTGACCGCAGCCTTTTCACTCAGGGAGATCGCCAACGTGTTGACAAGCGGGAACAGCGTCGACACCCCGGCTGCCAGCAGGAGCGCGGTGATCAGCCAGTCGATGATGCGGTCAGTTTTACTGCGCGAAGTAAACATACCGCTCTCCTAAAAAATCCTGTAGTTGGCAAACTTGCTGGCGGCCCGGTAGGAAACGCCGATCAATATAAGCGCCACGACCGTCTTGAAGAGACCCACTGCTGTGCCTAAGCTGTATTGTCCTTGAATCAGACCGATGCGATAGACATAGGTGTCGATGATGTCACCGCTCGAATAGACGATCGGGCTGTAGAGGTTGAAGATCTGGTCAAACCCGGCGTTGAGCACATTGCCGATGCTCAGACACCCCACCAACACCACCACAGGCGCGATGCCGGGCAGCGAGATCGACCACATCTTCTGAAAACGATTGGCGCCGTCCAGCTCCGCCACCTCGTAGAGCGTCGGGTCGATACCCGTCAACGCCGCCAGGTAGACGATTGCCTCGAAGCCAAATTCCTTCCAGACATCGCTGAAAATGATGACCCAGGGGAAAACATTGGGCTGACCCAGAAAATAAACCGGGCCGATCCCAAACACGCCCAGCATGTCATTGATCATCCCATCGCGCGCCAGAAGGGTGCGCAGGATGCCCGCCAGGATGACCCAGGAAAGAAAATGGGGCAGATAGACCATCGTCTGGATCGAGCGCCGGATGCGCAGAAAACGCACTTCGTTGAGCAGCAGCGCAAAGACGACCGCGGTGACAAGCACCACCGCCATCTTCATCGTGGCGATGAAAACCGTGTTGGTAAACACCTGACGCGCATCGCGCAGGCTGAACATGTAGAGAATATTGTCCAGCCCGACCCACGGCGACCCTTGGATGCCAAGCGCGGGGTTGAATTTCTGAAAGGCGATCACTGAGTAGACAAGGGGGACGAAGGTAAAGGCAAAGAGCAGCAGCAGCCCCGGCAGGATCATCAGGTAGTAGGCAAAGCGATCTGTGTCCTTGAACATAGCCATCCTTCCTGGCTGCACTATGCATCATGCGCGCAGGACAAAACTGATAGGCCACGGATTAGACGGATGTGACGGATTTACGCGGATTTTTCTGTATTTTATCCGTGAAAATCCGTCTAATCCGTTTTATCCGTGGCCTATTCTCCCGCTATTGGTTCATCTTCTCCAGCAGCGCCGCGCCGCCGCTGTTGTTCCATTCCTCGACAAACGCATCGAAGTCATCGAGCGATTTGGCGCCGGTGATGATCTGCAGGAAGGTTTCCTCCTCCAGCTTCTTCAGCGCCGGCCAGGTCGAATCGACCGCAATGATGCGCGACGCCACCGGGTCGGTGCGCACTTCCTCGTAGCCGCCGGCCAACAGTTGGGCGGCGTCCAGACGCGCCATACGCGTCCCCCAGTTGGATGGATCGCTGCGCGGCGCGGCGATGTCTTGCTGAATCTGGTCAAATTCGAGCTTCATCGCTTCGCTGAATGTCGCCGGATCGATCGTGCCGTCCAGCGCCTCCTGGTACTCCCGCCCCATTCGTTCGACGACATAGGGCTGTTCGATCAGGAACGGGATTGGGAAGAGCAGCGACCAAATCTCATTGAAGTTGGGGTAGTACTGCGGCGCATCGTTCAGGCCATAGCTCAGGTCGTTTTGCACGTTGAGAATCTTGAGCGCCACTTCCGGGTGCGCGTACCCTTGCTTGACGACGACAAAACTATAGGTATAGTCGCCCATCGCAAAGGTGTACTTGCCGTTCTTATCCTTGATCATAAACGGCTGCCAGTCGGCGTCCGGGTCGTTGCTGACCGCGTCGGCCATCGGCCACCACGGCACCCACCACGGCCCCATCATGATGCCACCCTTGCCGCCCACAATGATCTCGTTGGCCTTGTCGCCGTCCTTGGTGGCGAATTCGGGGTCAATCACGCCATCTTTATACAGCGCAGCGAGGCGAGCCAACGCCTCCTTTGTCTCCGGCTGCACCGAGCCGTAGGTGATCTCGCCGGCGTCATTGCGATAGAAAAGCTCCGGGAAAGCACCGTACGCATTGAAGATGGCGTCGAAGCCGTGCAAATTGCTTGGCACCTGCACAGGGTTTAACGTGCCAGTTAAACCAAACGTATCCGCCGCGCCGTCGCCGTCCGGGTCCTGTTCCATAAAGGCGCGGGCAATGGCCTCCACGTCATCCACCGTCTCCGGCCCCTCCAGCCCCAGCTTGTCCAGCCAATCCTGGCGCACCCACACCATGATCGGCGCGTCGGCCTGCGGCTGGACATTGGGAATACCCATGACCTTGTCGTCGATGGTGGCTGCCGCCAGCGCGACGCCACCGGTCTGCCGCCAGTTTTCCAGAATGTCGGCGTTGGCGTATTTCTTGACGTAGGGCGTCAAGTCCTCGATCGCACCTGCTTCAGTCAACTGTTGAAGCTGGATCGGGTCGACGATCATGACATCGGGAATATCGCCGCTGGCGATGGAGAGGTTCAGCTTGTCGCTATAGCTGTCGCTAGGCGCCACCCACGCAAAAGTGACGTCGACGTTGAGCGTGTCTTCGATGTAGCGCAGCGCACGATTATCCTCGATCGACTCGCCTTCGGGCATCAGTGACGCATTCTCCTGGCCGCCTTTCACCACCACCAACGTTGCGCGTTCCGGCAGCGGGCTGTAGGCATCAGTCTGGCGCCATGCCTGCCCGGCGATGATCTCCGCAGGCGTCGTAACCGCGGCGGGCTGGGCGGCTTGTTCCGCGGCTGGGGTCGGCTGCACTGGGCCTGAGCAGGCTGACAGCACAAGCGCCAACAGTGTGACAAGCACCACCAGCTTCAGCAAAGCACTTTTCCTCATTGGATCCTCCTGAAACGTGTGTAATTGGGTTTGCGAGCAATTGTACGGCATCAGTCGTGGGAAAGCGTCGCCTGTTCAGATATATGAATTATGTTCGCCTCTGGGAATTTTTCTGGAGTATAGCACGGTCAAAGAAAGGGTGTCAATCTCAAGAAATTTGATTGACGATGCCTCTTTGGCTGTGCTATACTCCCACACAGTTCCGGCTAGTGAACATCTTTCATATACGTGAATAGACGCCTTACCCTGGCGACTTGATAGTCGCTCGATCCGCATTCGCCTACAGCAGAGGAGAGGATGGATGACCGCTGCCTGGCAGCTCGAACTTGCAGAAATCCATTGCCGTGTTGAATGGCGCAAAAACCAGTTGGCCTGGCAGATTAGCCATCCCAACGCGCCAAATGGGCAGACTCGCTTGTCTCCAATTGGCGCCATGACGGTAAACGGCCAGCCTGTGCAATGGACGCGGCTGGTCGGCGCGCAGGAAACGCTCGGGCCGCACGCGGCGCCGCGGCTGGTCGTGACGTTGGAGGACAGCGCCGGCTGTCTGCGGCTCGTGCGCCACTTCGAGCTGTTCGCCGGCCATGCCTTTGCGCGCACGTGGGGCGCGGTTGAATACATTGGCAATGAAGAGGACGAGCTGCCGCTGCTCGACGGCGCGGCCATCCTGCATCTAGCGGTGGACGCTGACAGCTTCATGACGCTGTTTCACGTCGAACAGTTTAGCTGGCCCTATCACAAGGACTTTTTCAGTCAGCGCCAGCTTCCCCTGATTCCCAATCTCACCCCCTACGAGTTGCGCATGGGCTCTTTCCCGGCGCATTACGTCATGCCCACCAGTTGCGCGTGGGTGGCGCTGCGCGCTGGCGCGCCTGACCCGGCGGACGCGGCGCCGGGCAGCGGGCTGGGGCTGGTGGTGGGCATCGAATTCAACGGCAAGAGCCGACTGCAAGCCTGGGCTACGCCGGAAAGCGTCACGCTGGAGAGCCGCATCGACGACCTGGCGCACCTGCTGCGTCCGGGCGAACCGCTTGAGCTGCCCGCCTGCTTTGTCGGCGCGTACCAGGGCGACTGGGATGAAGCAGGCTTTGTCACGCAGCGCTTCGCCGAAGCCTATGTCCATCCGCCCATGCCCGACGAACGCTACCCGTGGGTGCAATACAACTCCTGGAAGTACGGTCAGGAGATCGACGAGGCGCAGCAACTGGCGGTGCTGGAGCGCTGCGCCGAACTCGGCATCGAAGTCGCCATTCTGGACCTGGGCTGGGCGCGCACCATCGGCGACTGGCGTCCAAACCCGGTGAAGTTCCCACGCGGTCTGCGCCCAATCGCCGACCGCGCGCACGAACTCGGCATGAAGTTCGGCGTTCACGTGGCAATTGCCCAGATGGCATTGGATGCGCCCGCGGCGCAGGCGCATCCCGACTGGCTTGTTTACACCGGCAACGACTACTTCGGCGCCGGTGCGATCTGCCTGGGCCACCAGCCTTGTCGCGAATGGCTGATCGAGTCGCTGGTGCGGCTGGTGGAGGAGGATCATCTCGACTACATTATCCAGGATGGCGAAGACGTGGTGAAGCGCTGCACGCGCGCCGATCATACCCACGCGCCGGGCGACAGCAACTACGCCAACTCCACCGCGGGGTTGGATCGCGTGATTCTAGCCGTGCGCCAGGCGCATCCGCACCTGGTCTGGGAGAATTGTGAAGATGGCGGCTGCATGATGACCTATCGCATGGCGCGGCTGGCGCACACGTCCATCACGGTGGACAACATTGCCGCCTATGCCACGCGTCAGGGGATCTACGGCGCTTCCTATCCCTTCTCGCCGCGCTACAGCGTACGCTACATGGAAGATGACCCGACGCCCTACACCTTGCGCAGCTCGATCTTTGGCGGCCCGCTGATCCTGATGCAGCGCATCGGCGATTGGAACGAGCAACAGATGGCGGACACCAAGGCGGCCATCGCTCAGTACAAACACCTGCGCACGCTCATTCGCGACGCCAAGATCATTCACCTCCTGCCGCCGCGCCACAATGTCGAGCACTTTGGCCGCGGCTGGGATGCGATCCAGGCGGTGAGTGTGGATCAGACGCGCAGCGTCGTTATGGTCTATCGGGCGCTGGGTGGGCCGGCTGAACGCACGATCCGGCCGCGCGGCCTGCGCGCCGGCGCGGCCTACCGCGTACGCTATGCGGATGCCGGTCTTGACATTATCGAAAGCGCCGCAACCTTGCAGGAAATTGGCCTGACCGTCACGCTCGACGAACTCAGCTCCGAAGTGATCGAGCTGGCGCTGCAGGAAACATAACCCAAGGCTCAGCCACAGGCTGTGCCACCAGATAGACTGTATCACCTTACAGACTGTGTCACCTTACAGGCTGTGTCACCTTACAGGCTGTGTCACCTTACAGGCTGTGTCACCTTACAGGCTGTGTCACCGCACAGAAATGCAGGAGATCATGACGCAAACGCTTGCCAGATCGGGTTCGGCGTATGTGAGCGCCGACGCCGGCTCATCGCAGTGGACAATCGGTAATGAACGCATCGGCAAAACGCTCGCATGGCAGGAAGGCGCCGGCCTCGTCCTGACGGCGCTGGAGCATCGAGCTTCTGGCCACACTTGGCGACCAGATCTGACGGCCAGCGACCTTGCCGATGGGGAATTTGTGCTGCATTGGAACGATGCGCCCCTTTCCGCCCGCCAGGCGACCGCGCTGCACGGCGCTCATGCTGAAGCCGGCCATGCTTCTGTCACGCTGCGCATTGACCTGGTTGTGGCACAGGCGCTGGAGATCAGCCTGTTCTACCGCCTGCACGCCGACGCCGCCGTGATCGAGCAATGGCTGGAGGTGACGCCGCGGCGCGCCGGCGCGCTGAGCCGCGTGGCCCCCATCACGATCAGCGCCGATGCGCTGCGTGCGCCTGTGCTTCACTGGGCGCGCGGGCTGCAGGGACATGGCGCGGGAATGCCGGATGCCGGCCCTTATCCTGCATTCCAAATCCGCCACGAAGCGCTGGGCGCGGTGGCGGTCGAGTCCGGCCTACGCTCCACCTGGCACGAGATCGCCTGGTTTGCGCTGGATCACAATATTGCTAACGATTACAATGTTGCCAACGAAGGGCTGTTTGTTGGCCTGCTCTACTCAGGACGTTGGTCTGCCCACGCACAGGCGCTGGCTTCCGGCGTCACGCTGGATGTTTTCACCGAAGGCTACGCGACGCCACTCGCCGCCGGCGAACACTGGACAAGTCCAGCCGCGTTCGTCGGTCTCTATCACGGCGACCTCGATGACGCCGCCCATGTGCAACACACGTACATGCGGTCGGCCATAATGCCCGCTACGCCGGAAGATTTCCCGTGGGTGCAGTACAACACCTGGTTTGCACATCTGGTCGACATCGACGAAACGATTTTGCGTCGCGAAGCCGAGCTTGCCGCACGTCTGGGCGCCGAGGTCTTTGTGATCGACGCGGGGTGGTGGGCGCCGAGCCGGCGCACCAGCGACAATTTCACCACCGGTCTAGGCGTGTGGCAGCCGAGCGCCGAGAAGTTCCCCAGCGGTATCCCAGCCTTTGGCGACTATGTGCGCTCACTGGGGATGCGTTTTGGCATCTGGGTGGAGCCGGAGCGGGTCGATCTGCGCCAGCCGGCAACGTGGCGGCTCGACTGGCTGGTGCGCCATCACGACGCGATTGTCTCGCCGCCGTGGCCGCCGGACACGGTGAGCGGCTGGCTTTGCTTCGGCCATCCTGACGTGCAGGCGTGGGCGCTCGACTGGATCAGCCGGCTGGCAACGGAGGTGAACGCGGACTGGCTGAAGTGGGACTCCAACTGGTGGGGCGTCTGCACCTGCGGCCACCACGGCCACAGTACGACCGACGGCGAGTTTGCCCAGGTGCAAGGCGTGCATACCGTGCTGACCGAACTGCGGCGCCGCTTCCCCGATCTGATCATCGAGAATTGTGCGGGCGGCGGCACGCGCACCGATTTTGCCATGCTCGCCAACACGCACATCACCTGGCTGCACGACGCGTCCACCCCCAGCCGCCGCGTGCGCTATCACCTGGCCGGCGGCGCCTATCTCTTCCCGCCGGAGCTTTGCAACACCTGGGTGGTCGATGCTGAGGACGAGTCGCTGATGGATGCGGCGACCCCGCGCGCCGACATTGACGCGATTGCGCGCAGCCGCATGTTTGGCGCGTTCGGTGTTTCCGCGCGGCTGGAGGAGTGGACTGCGGGCGCCTTTGCCGCGATGCAGGAATCAATCGTTCAGTACAAGCAATTGCGTCCGCTGCTCAAGCACGGCCGCTTCTATCATCTGCTGCCTCAGGCTGAACTTGCCTGCCCCGATCTGGCCTTGAACGGCCAGTGGGAGGCGTACGCCGTCGTCGACCCCACAGCGTGTCGTGCTGCGATCTGGGTCTTCCGTGCGCTCGATGGTGAACCAACGCGTCGTTTGCACCTGCGCGGCCTGCTGGCAGATCGCACCTATACGCTGACGGACGCTGACGCCGCGCAGCGTGTGAGCGCTTCGGGTGCAAGCTTGATGGAAGAGGGCTTTATCGTGGATCTGAGCGGCCGCACGTCCGCACTGTTGCAGCTCCACACGGTCGAGCTTGGGAATTTGTAATTGTCCAGCCTGGTTCTATAGACCACGGATGGGACGGATTCGGCGGATTCTCACGGATTTCATTCGAACCACCGGACTTTTCCGTCTAATCCGCCGAATCCGTGGCTATCTTTGCGATAGCGTATAGTTATAGGGATTTTTTTGGGGAGACGACGAACGCATGAAGAGTCCAGTGCACATTGACACAAACTGGCACTACCACGGTTTGCGCGCGCTGGTGATCGAGAACAGTTGTCTGCGCCTCGTCATTCTGCCGGAACTGGGCGGCAAACTGTGGTCGCTGATCGACAAATTGAGCGATCGGGAGATCTTCTGGCACAATCCACGCCTCGCCCCGCGATCCGCGCCCTATGGTGTGGCCTACGACGATTGGTTCTGCGGCGGCTGGGATGAGTTGTTTCCCAACGACGCGCCCACCACTTTTGCCGGCGACGCCTACCCGGACCACGGCGAGTGGTGGTCAATGCCCTTCGATTGGGAGGTCACCACGCGGCAACGCGACGAGGTCACGCTGCACTGCTGGAGGGCCGGCGTCGTGACCAACACTGCGGTCGATCGCTGGATCACGGTGAGCGCGGACGATCCGCGCGTGCAAATCCGCTATCGCATCCACAACGCCGGGCCGCAGCCGCTCGACTTTTTGTGGAAGCTTCATCCAGCCCTCGCCATTACACCGGACGCGCGCATCGACCTGCCGGCCTGTCGCGTCCAACCCGAAGCCGCCTTCAACGACCGGCTGGACAAGCAGCTCTTTGCGTGGCCCACCGCGCGCGGCGCGCAGGGCGAGGCAGTGGACATGCGAACTGTGCCTGGCTTCGACGCCGCCACGTGCGACTTCTACTACGCCACCGATCTGGCCGCGGGCTGGTGCGCGCTGACCGACGCCGCCACGCGCGCCGGCTTTGGGCTGGCGTTTGACCCGGCGATCTTCCGCAGCGTGTGGGTCTTTGGCGCGTACGGCGGCTGGCGCGGTCTGTACACAACGATCCTGGAGCCGTGTACGGGCTATCCCTACCAACTGGAGGATGCGGTTGCCCAGGGCACGGCCAGCCGGCTGGCGGCTGGTGCAACCATCGAAACCACGGTGACTGCCGTGCTCTACCACGGACGCAACGCTGTCACCCAGATTACACGCGACGGGGAGGTGCAGTGATGGGTGAACTCGGCGGCAAAGTGGCATTAGTGACGGGCGCGGCGCGCGGCATCGGCCGCGCAGTGGCGGAAGTTTTTGTGCGCGAAGGCGCGGCAGTGATGATCGCCGACCTGGCCGACAGCGACGGCGCCGCGACCGCGGCCACGTTGCGCGACGCGGGCGGGCAGGCCGCCTACACCGCCGCGGATGTGACCCAGGACGCCGAAGCGATGGTGGCGGCGACGGTGGCGACCTTTGGCCGCCTCGATATTCTCGTCAACAACGCCGGCATCTTTTACAATGCTGACGCGCTGATCGCGCCCTTCGCTGATTGGCTCAAGGCGGTTGACGTCATCTTTTACGGGGCGTTTCACTGCAGCCGCGCCGCTGGTCGCGTCATGGTGGCGCAGGGGCAGGGCGGACGCATCGTCAACGTCTCGTCGGTCAACGCCTTTCTGGGGATGGCGCAATCCAGCCATTACAACACGGCCAAGGGCGCCGTCGATCAATTGACGCGCTGTCTGGCCGTGGAATGGGCGCCACACGGCATCCTGGTCAACGGCGTGGCGCCGGGCTTTGTCGATACGCCGATGTCGATCGTCGCTGGCGTCAACGAGTTGGAAACACCTGATTTCCAGGACATCTACGTGCGCCGGCGCCGCATCCCGCTGGCCCGCGCCGCCCAGCCGGCAGAGATCGCCGAGGCGGTCTGCTTCCTCGCCTCACCCCATTGTAGCTACATCACCGGCCACACGATTGTGGTGGATGGCGGGTTGTCGGTGACGTTTTGAATGGGTGTGTGTCAAGTTTTTGTTACGACCCCGGCACTGGTCAGACGCGGCCCTGTTCAACCAAGTTCTCTTGACCAGTGCCAGGGACGTTCTCGCCAAAATTTTGGAACGCACCCGTTTTGAATCCTCTCTTTCGGATGTTCCAGCAATTTGATATAGAATGGCCGCATGAGCCAAACAACCCTGTTGCAAGATATTTTCTCTCAAGAGCTCCCTGACCAGGAGCAATCACTCAACGCTATTGCGGCATTGGACAGCGCGTTGATGCGCCGATTTGAGCGAAGGCTGATTGTCGATCCTTCCTTAAACCGGCAGATAGTGAGTTTCCAGGCCAACAAATCGCGGCCCGCCTATCGATGGTACAAATATAAAGAGGCTTACTCCGCGGGGTTGGTGGAATATCTTTTGGCGCGCTACAACCTGACTGCGGGCACACTCCTCGATCCATTTGCAGGAAGCGGCACAACGTTGTTTGCAGCGACCAAGCTGGGGTTACATGCGGATGGGATTGAGCTACTCCCGATTGGTCAACAAATCATCGCGACAAGAGATCTTCTGGAACACGATTGTTCGGACGAAGCCACGGCGGTCATTCACCGGTGGTTGAAAACGGAACCTTGGCGCAATACGGAATCCAACGTTTCACTGCAGGAGTTGCGGATTACAAAGGGCGCTTATTCCACGGCCACGCATAACGCCATTGAGTGTTACATGACAGCAGCACAACGTGAAAATTCATGTGCACAAACAATCTTACGTTTCGCTCTCCTGTGTGTGCTCGAAGAAATCAGCTTCACACGCAAGGACGGCCAATATCTGCGCTGGGACTATCGTGCGGGGCGGCGACAAGGCAAGAAAAGTTTTGACAAAGGACCGATTCAGGAATTTTCGTCGGCGATCCGCACCAAACTGACTGAGATCATTCAAGATCACACCGAAGCAACTATGCAGGGTTCGCTATTCGCCTCTGCACGACCCACTGCGGGGCGCATTCGTTTGCTGAATGGCTCGTGCCTGGATGTCATGCCGCAATTGCTTGCTGGCAGCTATGATGCACTGATGACCTCCCCGCCTTATTGCAATCGCTACGATTACACCCGCACCTATGCGCTCGAGCTTGCGCTACTGGGGACGGACGAACGCAAGCTTGCTGCATTGCGGCAGGAAATGCTGAGTTGCACGGTCGAGAATCGCGCCAAAGACTTGCTGCACATGAATCCGGCGTGGCAAAACGCCATCGCAGTCGCCGATAACCAACGCCTGCTCCAGGCGATTTTGGCGTACTTGAATCGCCAGCGTGAGCTTGGACTCCTCAATAACGCCGGCATTCCCAGGATGGTGCGGGGATATTTCTACGAAATGGCGTGCGTCATCGCTGAATCGGCGCGTCTTCTTAAACCGAATGCTCCCTTGTTTATGGTCAACGACAATGTTCGTTATGCTGGCGTAAGTATTTCCGTCGACTTGATCCTGTCGGACATGGCAGAGTCGCTCGGCTTTATCGTGGACGAGGTGCTTGTGTTGCCCAATGGCAAAGGCAACAGCAGCCAGCAAATGGGACAGCACGGCAGAGAAGCATTGCGCAAGTGCGTCTATATTTGGAGAAAAGCGTGAACCAGTATGGGCGGCCCTATCTTGCGCATTTAACTTCCAGCCAGGATTTGATGACGACGCCAGCCGCTAAGCGCGCTGGGTTTGTCGCTGCGGTGCTGGAAAAGAGCAAACTGGCGGATGGGTTTATTCGCGACGCTCGCACGTTGCGAACAAAGGCAAGCGCTGCCCACAGTCCAGAGGAACTGCTCGATATTGAAGACATTCAGGCAGGATTGCTAACGGCAGCAGGTGTGCCGGATAAGGCCACCAGCTATCTGCAACCCAGCGATCGTCGCGAAATCCTGCGTGAGTATGCCAAAACCGTTTTGGAGCCGGCAGGCGATAAATTTGTCGAAGAATTGGTCTATCGGTTTCTGTTGACGCGTGGAGATACGCTAGGCGGAAAGGTACGCAATCTGGTTGGTGTATGGGCGCAACGCCAGTTCTCCAACTACATCATCTCTGAATTTCGAGTTGCGGGCAGAGAGCTACGTTGGGTCGGAGCCAAACGCTCACGCTGGCAACCGATTGACGAACTAACCGACCCAGACCAGATTCGAGCGTTTGCATGGAAAACAGGCTACCTGCCTCGCGTACTTGCCTACAACGTTGGTGTAGCCTTGATTAAAACTGATGAAGAGGTGGCAAAAGACGCTTCTGCTAAGGGGAACGCCTCAAGTCGAGGCGGTAAAAACGTGGATTTGTGTTTGTTACAAGCGACTGAAGAAGCTTATATAGACAAGCCGCAACGTTTTCGCGCTGTGAAAGAGACTCAGCTTTATATTGCGTTAAGTGAACTCAAGGGTGGGATCGACCCGGCCGGCGCTGACGAACACTGGAAAACGGCCAGCGCACATCTGTCGCGTATTAGGCGTTCTTTTGCCCTCTATGATGTTGCGCCGGCGCTGTTTTTCATTGGCAATGCCATCGAAGCAAGTATGGCAGGCGAGATTTGGGGTATGTTGGAGCGAGGTGAGCTGGCGAACGCCGCCAATATGACCGACGATCAGCAAGCTATATCACTGGCGTCGTGGCTGTGCAAACTCTAACCCAGAAAGTCCGGTAACGTACTGTACCATCACATTCGCGCCAATCGCGTCTTGACGCAGGTTGCGACACTGGGTAGGACAGACCATAGTTGCGGTTGGGCATCGACGCATCAGCCGACGCGGTAGCGGGTAACGACATCCTCATCCAACTCGACGCCCAGCCCTGGTTCCTGCGGCGTCATGACATAGCCGTCGACCAGGGGGAAACGCTGGCGCGTCAGAGTCTGGCGCAGTGGAGACTGCTCGACGCAGTATTCCAGCCACCCTGCGTTGGGCAGCGCCGCCAAGAAGTGGAGCGACGCGGCAATGCTGATGCCGGTCTTGTACGAATGGTTGACGCAGAGACGGCGACGTTGCGCAGTGAGACGGCCGATCTCGATGGCGCGGCTGATGCCGCCGACGCGCGCCACGTCAGGTTGAAGCACGTCGACGCCGGCGTCGAGCAACGCCGTAAACCCCTGGATCGTCGTCTCCTGCTCGCCGGCGGCAATGCGCAATGGTGAAGCTTGCACCAGGCGTGCATAGCCTTCCAAATCGTCGGGATGAAGCGGCTCCTCCAGCCAAAAGGGACGAAACTCGGCAAACTGCTGGCTGCGACGGATGGCGGTGCTGGCATCATAGCAGAGGCCGGCGTCGATCATCAGTTCGAGATCGTCGCCCAACCCAGCGCGCGCGTGACGGACGAGGTCGATGTCGAGCGCTTCGCTTTGTCCCATCGGCCCCCAGCCAAACTTGGCCGCGGTAAACCCCTGATCAACCAGCCGCCGCGCCTGTTCATAGGTGGCTTCTGGCGTGTCGCCAAAGAGATTGGACGCATAGGCGCGCAGCTTGGTGTGAAACGCGCCGCCCAGCAATTGATAGACCGGCAGCCCCAGCGCCTTGCCCATGATGTCCCACAGCGCCATGTCGATGCCGCTGATCGCCTGCTGCGCCGCGCCGCCGCGGCCAAAGAAAATCGTCCCCTCGTACATGCGTTCCCACACGACGGCGATATCAAGTGGGTTTTGGCCGAGCACGCACTGGCGCAGCCCGCGGGCAATGGCATGGGAAAGGGGCGCTTCGATGATGGCTTTAGCCACCATCGGCGATGAATCGACCTCGCCGATGCCGGTAATGCCGGCGTCGGTGTGCACGCGCACGACGAGCGTGTCCTGAGTGCCGTCGCAGCGTTCGTCCACGACGGGCAGTTGCAGCCAGATGGCTTCGACATCGGTGATTTTCATGAGGACCCTGGATGATAGCCGAGCACGCGTGAGAGCCGGGCTGCGCCTCGTTGCATCAGCAGACGCAGTGTGGCCTGACGCTCGGCGGTGAAACGTACAGTCGGCACGGAAACGCTGATCGCAGCAACGATGACATCGTCACTGCCAAATACCGGAGCAGCGATACAGCAAAGACCGGGCGTGGATTCCTCAAAGTCGGTGGCATAGCCACGCCGCCGGATCTCGGCCAATTCCTGGCGAAAGGCGCTAGGATCGGTAATCGTGCGTGGTGTGATAGGCATGAGAATCTTTTCAGGCGGATAGATTTCATCTAATTCGGTGGCGGCCAAGGCAGAGAGCAGCATCTTGCCGACGCCAGTGCCATAAGCCGGGAAGCGCCTGCCGACCGCGGAAACCATACGCACGGTATTCGTCCCCTCCTCCTTGGCAATATAAAGCACCTCATTGCCGTCAAGGATAGCAAGATGCACTGTCTCATCGCAGGCGTGCGCGGTCTCACGCACCACCTCCTGCCCCTCGGTCAGCAAATCGGCGCCAGCCATGTAACTGCTGCCAAGCTCGAAAAGCCGCGCGCCCAGGCGATAGGTGCGGTCGTGTCGCCCCTCGCGTAAGTAGCTCCGGCTCATCAATGTAGCAAGCAAGTTGTGTGTGCTGCTCTTGGGAATCGACAGTTTGGCGGAAATCTCCGAAAGGCTGATGCCATCGGGATATTGGGCGAGCAGTTCAAAGATGTCGAGCACACGCAACGCCGACTTCACGCCTTCAGGTTGCTTCAGACGATCCATACGCAGTGTTCACAGATATGAATGGTTTTCGATATGGCGAATAGAAAGGAGTATAGCAGTCTGGCATCTGGCTGTCAAACCAAGTTTTCGGAGCAGGTGTGCGCCGGGTCTACGTCGGGCTGGTAGCCCGACCTACGCATCAGGCTGCCAAATTTTTAGGCTGCGCCCTTTTGGAGGCGCCCCAGAGTTTCGACAACGCCAATGCAACAGCCTGCATGGTATACTCACGACAATAAATTTTTCATCCTCGATTCAGACTTTGCAGGAGGTCAAAGGTGACTGACGCACAGAGCTATATGGGCAAGTTGATCACGATCGATCGCTACATCCTGGAGCAGCAACAATCTCACCCGGAAGCGACCGGTACACTGACAAATCTTCTTTACGATCTGGCGCTAGCAGCCAAGATCATCGCCAGCAAAACGACGCGTGCGGGGCTGGCTGAGATTCTGGGCAGCGCAGGTGAGGAGAACGTGCAGGGCGAGGAAGTGCAGAAACTCGACGCCTTTGCGCAGCGCACGATCTTCCGCCTCAACGATCACACGGGGCGTCTGGCTGTCATGGCGTCGGAAGAGGTCGAAGATGTCATTCCGATCCCGGAGCGCTTCTCTGTCGGGCCGTATGTGCTGGTTTTTGACCCGCTCGACGGTTCGTCAAATATCGACATGAACGTAAGCATCGGCACGGTCTTTGGCATCTACCGGCGCAAGACCACCACTGGCCGAGGCGCGCTGGAAGATGTGCTCCAGCCGGGGCGTGCGTTGGTGGCTGCCGGTTACATCCTGTACGGCGCCAGCACGATGATGGTCTACTCGACTGGCCAGGGGGTGCATGGCTTCACGCTCGATCCCGCGATCGGTGAATTTTTGCTTTCGCATCCACATCTTATGCTGCCGGCGAAACCCAAATATTACAGCGTCAACCAGGGCTATCAACCCTATTGGGCGCCAGGCGTGCAGGCATACACGGCATGGCTGCAACACGATACACCGGAAAAGCCGGGACTGTCGTTGCGCTATATCGGTTCGCTGGTGGCCGATTTTCACCGCAATTTGCTGGCAGGCGGCGTCTTCTATTACCCTGCAGACCATAAAGACCCCCAAAAACCGGGCGGCAAGCTGCGGCTTGTTTATGAGGCCAACCCGCTTGCGTTTCTGATCGAGCAGGCTGGCGGCTATGCCTCGGATGGCGCACGGGCGATCCTCGACATCCAGCCGGAGCAGTTGCATCAACGCGTGCCGTTGTTTATCGGCAACCGTATTTTGGTTGAGCAGGCTGAAATGTTGCTGCATCAGCAGGATGCAACGGTCGCCGCGTGACCACCATGACGCCAATGCCACAGCAATTAACGGGTGGACGTGATGCGCCAACCCTGACCGCGGCCGTCGACTTCGGCATCAGCAACACCGATGTGGTGGTGCGACGCGGCGACGAACTGATCACCTGGAGCCAGCCTTACACCCGCGACCCGGATGAAGCCAGCGTAGTCGCACTGCTGGCCGCGCACGATGTTGACCTGAGTGCGCTGCCGTGGCTGGCCGTGACTGGCGGCCGCCACCGCGTGCTGTCCGACTTCCTGTGCAGCACCAGCATTCTAAAGATCAGCGAAGTGCAGGCCATCGGTCGCGGCGGACAGGCGCTGCTGGGGCTGGAGGGCGAGCAGCGCGCTGTGCCGTTGATGGTGGCAAGCTGCGGCTCCGGCACCGCGCTGATCAAGGCGCAGGGCGACAGCTACGCCCACGTTTCCGGCACGGCGGTGGGCGGCGGCACGATGCTCGGCCTGGCGCGG
>Ga0154020_10000831_pt1 | contig 38200 bp, 48 predicted proteins | sample Klosneuvirus_201_FD_109709 | JGI IMG/M metagenome (GOLD analysis project Ga0154020, IMG submission 109709) | Active sludge microbial communities from wastewater, Klosterneuburg, Austria - Klosneuvirus_20160825_MG | ecosystem: Engineered > WWTP > Aerobic digester > Activated sludge | place... | reverse complement strand
TCCACAGCGCACATACAGTCAAACGCAAAACATTTATGGCCCGGACAGGAAAGGTTAAATCGGCAGCAGAAAAAAAGGCACTTGGTACGTCTCGCAAAGACCGCGATGCGACGCGCATGGAAACGGTTTTGCCGCCAGCGGATGGCGTTCCGCCTGCACCTGAACACTTCGACACTCGCCACAAAAACAAGTGGAACGATATCGGAGAAAAGATTTTGAACGCCAAAATTCTGCACAACCTGGATACTGACTTTCTTTTGACGTACGTGGAGAACTGGTTTATCGCAGCAGACGCGATGCGCGATTTGAAAGAACGAGGCACCGTGCTTTGGATTGATACGGGCGCATACCTGAAGCCGATCAAAAATCCCAACCACGCTATTTATGTGGAGGCGCTAAAGAACGTCCGGCAGATGGGCGAAAAGTTCGGTTTCTCCCCCCGTGATCGGCAGAGCATCAAAGTGCAGGAAAACAAACCAGCCCCGTCGGCAATCTTACAAGCCATGCAAGGAGGCATTAAAAAGGCGGTATGATCGAACGCGCAACGGCGTACATAAACGGAATTGCAAGCGGGGAAATCCTTGTTTGCAAGTGGATGCGCCTTGCGGTGGATCGGCATTTATCCGAATTGCAAAAACAGGATACGCCATGTTTCACTTACGTTTTCAACGAATCGGAGGCAGATCGGATTTTATCGCTTTACAGCCTGTTTCGTTTCAGCAAGGGCAAAGAGGCCGGGCAAGCCTTTGACATAATGCCCTGGTGGGCGGCAATCGTGTACATGGCCTTTGGTTGGAGGCGCATTGACGGCGGTAAGCGGTTCCGCAAAGTGTATTGCAAAGTAGGACGCGGCAACGCCAAAACGGCCAACCTGGTAACTATCGGCGTGATCGGGTTTTTGTTCGATGGGGTTGCAGACCCGGAGGTGTATTGGGTTGCCACAAAAAAGGATCAGGCTAAAATTGGATGGGATCGGCAGCGCAAGACGCTGGAATATTTGGTGCAGGACAACCCAGACCTTTCCCCGCTTATCAATATCCCGAAGGGCCACACGTCCAGTAGAGTGAGCCGAACGGATCGGCTTTCCTGGGTATCGTATTTGGGGCGGGACAGCCAGAGCGAGGACGGCGCAAGCCCGGCCTTTGTACTGGTAGATGAATACCACGCATGGGATAACGACGAAATGATGAACGTCATGGAATCGGGTATGGTTAAAGTTGACGACCCGATGACGTGGATCATTACAACAGCAGGATACAAACCGCTTGGACCTAACAGCGAGTTTTTGAAGGGGTGCAAGAATATGCTTTTGGGCGTAGCGGACAACCCCGAACTGCTCGCATTTATATACGAGTTGGATGAAGAAGACGACTGGCAAGACCGAAGCGTATGGGGTAAACCAAACCCCGGCCTTGGCATATCGTTGAGCCTAACCGGACTTGAAACAGAGTACAACAAAATTTCAACGGGTGGCCAGCAAAAGGAAATTGATTTCAAAGTCAAGAACCTAAACATCGAATACGCTTCGCAAGATGGCTGGATACCTGATGACATTTGGATGAAAGGCGCGGAGCCGTTCGACATTTCAGAACTGGAAGGCCGGGAGTGTTGGGGCGGCTTGGACTTGGCAAATACAAACGACTTCAATGCTTTTGCGCTGTTCTTTCCACCGCGTTTCGAGGGTGACAAAGCGTATGTGCTGCCTTGGTTTTGGTTGCCGGAGGAAGCAATCGAAAAACACCACAGCAAGCGCCCTTTTGTTGAACAATGGGAGCGCAGCGGCTTTTTGAAAAGCACCCCCGGAAACGTGACCGACTACGACCAAATTCTAAACGACATACTCGAACACATTGCGCCTTTCAATGTCGTTGGCGTGGGGTACGACCGGGCGTTAAGCCATTACCTTACGCCTTTGCTTTTGGAGAATGGCGTACGCATGGAGGTTTACAGCCAGGCCCCGCTTTGGCTTACCCCGCCTGCCAAGTTTGTCGAACGCCTGGCGCTATCCGAAGCAATCCAGCATGGCGGAAACCCGGTTATGAGATGGATGATGGCCAACGTGACTATGGCACCGACGGCGGCTGGCAACTACTACCCTTCGCGGGGGAAAAGTGCGGAGAAGATTGACGGCGTGGCCGCGATGCTTAACGCGGTGGGGCAATGGCTGAAAGACCGGGGCGAACCTCAACAAAAATCGTATTTATTTGAAGATGACTTAATAATGATCTAAACCATAAAAATGATAAAAGTCCTTGTTTTAGAAGATCCCGTATTAACCCCCGTAGGCTATTGGCGTTTGTGGTTGCCGCTGAAGGCAATCCAAAAACTATACCCTAACACTTTTGATTTCGAATACAAAAGGAAGGAGTTGAATTTTGGCGACGTGAATCGGTTTGACGCTATTATCGTGGCCCGCCCGGGCAGCCGCCCGGACATAAACGAGTTTTTGGAAAAGGCGAAAAGCTGGGGTGTAAAGATCATTGTGGACATTGACGACCATTTGCTTGGTTTGCCCAACTTTCACGATCTGTTCCATGAATTTAAGGATGGCAGCGAGCAGCATAAAAGGGCTATAAAAACCCTTGAAATTGCGGATTTATTCTGGTTTTCTACCGAAAAGTTCTTAGAAACGTACCATAACGGCGGAATAGTTGCCAAAAATGCGATCCCGCCCGAATGGCTGCCTTCGGAGCCTGCGCCTGATAATGGTTTGTTCGCGTGGCGCGGGCGTTCTATCCAGGTACATGATCTGATCTACGCTGGCGCAACTTGGTACAAACGAAACAAAGACAAAGCCAAACAGTGGCTGTTTTTGGGGTGGTTGCCCCCGCTGGAGCATGGGGATAACTTTATGTCGGTGCCTTACGAGGCCGACACGCAGAAGTATCTGGAAAAAGTAGTGCAATCGAAGATAAACGGCTTTTGGAAACCGATGGTTAATTGCCCATTCAACGACCACAAAAGCAATATTGCCCTAATCGAGGCAGCTCTATCCGGCGGTTATTGCATTACCAACTACGCAGGCAAACCCGGATGGGAAACCGCATCAAATGAAATTGTAGAATATCAAAAAGGCGTTGAATTATGGCAACAGAGTTGCGAGTACATACGGACGAATGCGAATCTGTACACAGAAGCGGGGAAACGTGCGCAGTCTATTCTTGCTCTCTTGTCGTTCCTTCCCACTACTTCGCCCGATACGGGGAACACCTTGCCGACGTAAAGAAACCCCGCGAAGCGTGGGCAAGGGTTGAAAATGACTTCAGGGAGCAACACCCTGGACTGATGCGCTTTTGTTCTTACGACGCTTTCCGCGAATCGTTCAGGCGGCATAGGAAGAAATGCAAGGAAACGTACTTTAAAATTCACATTCAATGGTGATTATCGGCAAAGGCGGCATGGCCCGCGAAGTTGAGGCGTACATTTTTCAGCGCAATTGCGGTAAAGCTATCCTGTTGGAAAGTCACGAATTTTCAGAGTGCGACAAGTCGCCTGCGGTCATTGCAATTGGTGACCCCGCTACGCGGGTGCGCATAGATGCCGCGTTTGAAGCGCGGTGGACGCGGCTAAACTTTGGCCGGACACACATTGATTTGATTTGTGGAGACGGAACAATCATTTGCCCAGGCGCGGTGTTGACGGTTTGCGTATTGGTTGGATGTCACGTTATTATTAACGTAAATTGTACGGTCATGCACGATTCCAACATAGGGGACTTTACGACGCTTTCTCCCGGCGTTCACGTTTCGGGCAATGTGTTTATTGGTAAGCGCTGCTACATCGGAAGCGGGGCTGTTATCCGTGAAAAAGTGTTGATTTGTGATGACGTTGTGATAGGCGCGGGCGCGGTGGTTGTTTCAGATATAACGGAGCCTGGTACATACGTCGGGGTTCCTGCTAAACGCATTTAAATGCTATGGACGACGCTTTAAAATTCTTAAAAGAAGTAATTGAAGCCGATATTTTCGACTTTGTTTTTTGTGATGAAAATTATATACCTGAATTAAATATGTATGTGGCGGCAAAGTATCGTTTTTCGAAAGAATTTATAGATGAGGTTAGGAATAATCCAGACTACATTAAAAAAGTGACTCGGACTTAAATTTGAAAGTTTTTGCAAAACAATATACCTTTGTCATCGCAAAACGACGTGGGTACATTGACAAAGTTTTTTGTTTGTCGTCCACAAAACGCTTTTCCGCTGGTAACGGGGAAGCGTTATTTTTTTGCATTTACATTGGCGCGGCTAAATTCCGTACGGCCTTATTATTGCCCACCTTTGCAGTATGCAAATTTTCGGGTACGAAATCGGAATAAAAAGGACTACGCAAGCGCCTGCACAGGAGCAACGCGGACTAACCTTGACCGACCCGTCTTTGCTTGCATATTTCGGCGTTGACCCGTCGCAATTTCACACGGGTAGCGCCAACAACAACGGCGTTCTTTCGATACCGCCCGCATGGGCGGCAATACGCTACATTTCGGAGGGTATCGCATCACTCAACAGGGGCGTATTTTACCGGGAATCAGACGGCGACGTTTTCCCTGACAACAGCAGCGCCGTAGCGCAATTGCTTGGCAGCCGCCCCCATCCACATTACACGACATTTGATTTTTTGCAGGCGCTGGTAACAAACGCTTGCCTTGGTAACGGTTACGCCATTGTGTGGCGTGACGGCGCTACAACGCGCCCCGTGGCGCTTGAAATTGTGCCGCAGGAATACGTTACGTTGAAGTTTTCCAGCAACGGCCAACTCTTCTACCACGTTTGCGGCACGATCAACGAGCGCCCGGTAAATATCCTGCTACCGGAAACGGACATGATACACGTCAAAGGCGTTACCATGACCGGCGTAGCTGGGCGGCGTGTGACGTTGGTACACAGCAGCAGTTTCGACACGGCACTTGGCGCTCAGCAATACTCAAACACATGGTTTGAGAAGGGCGCAAGCGTGGGCGGGCTTATCACATATCCGAACCCGCTTTCAAAAGAGCAGCGCGAAGCCTTACGCGGCAAACTCGAAACACAACACGCTGGAAGCCGCAACGCTGGTAGTTTCATGGTGTTGGATGCCGGAGCCGATTTTAAGGCGGTGCAGGCAGGCCCGAAGGATGCTGCCGTTGTGGACTTTTCCAACCTCACAACGATCCACGTTAGTCAGATTTTCAAAGTGCCTTTGCACCTGCTGTCGCAGCTTGACCGCTCCACGTTTTCGAACATGGAGCAGCAAAACCAAGACTTTGTGGTGCATTGCCTTGGACCGTGGGCGCGTAAGATCGAAGAAGAAATTACGTCGAAATGCTTTACCACGTCGGAAGTGCGCAACCGCCGCCGCTTTTTTGCTTTCGACTTGTCTCCCCTGCAAATGGGTGACATGGTGAGCCAGGCAACGTTTTTTGCCAGTGCTATCCAAAATGGATGGATGACCCCGAACGAGGTGCGAGGCAAAAAGAACCTAAACCGCATCGAAGGTGGCGACCAACTGTTTATCCAACAGAACATGGCCCCGATGGATATGCTTGCCGAAATTTTAGAAGGCAAAAACAAACAAACAGAAACCCCGCAAAGCGAAGGCGAAGCGGAAAAAGATACAGACGATGAGCCTGAAGAAAGTGCAACAGCCTGACATTGAACGCCGCGCCGTCGGTGAACTTGTCGAAGTTCGGGCAACCGAAACAGGCGGCAAAAAGCTACGCGGATACGCGCTGAAGTGGAACACCCGCTACAATATGGGGTGGTTCACTGAGGAAATACACCGGGACGCGCTGAACGAATCGGACATGACCGACGTCCGGGCGCTGCTAAACCATGACGCGAATATCGTACTTGGTCGCACTACTTCCGGCACGCTTCGCCTGTTGAGTGATGACACGGGGCTATTGTACGAGGTTGATTTGCCAGACACGCAGGCAGCGCGTGACCTTGCCGTTTCCATCGAGCGCGGCGATATTTCACAAAGTTCCTGGGGCTTCATGCTCCGCGTGGATCAGAACGACAACGGCGACGAATGGCGGCGCGAGAACGGCAAAGATCACCGGGTGATTAAGCGCGTTGGGCGCGTATTCGATGTGTCCGCCGTCACATTCCCGGCAAACCCGGATACGTCGGTTGCAAAACGCTCTTTGGAGCATTTCAGCGAATCCGACGAAAACGAAGAAAAATTGAACCAGCGCGGCTTGCAGCTAAAAGCCACACTTGCGCTATATCCGAACACTTAAAACAAAAACAGTTATGCAAACCGCACAACTATTGAAGGAGGCACGGGAACGACGCGCCGCCGCGCTGGAGCAGCTTAAAGCATTCGGCGAAAAAATCCAAAACCGCACTTTTGCGGAGGCAACCGACGGCCCGGCGATGGATGCCAAACAGGCCGAATTGGCGCAAGCAGAAGCCGAAGTGCAGCGCCTTGAAACGCTGTTAGACGTTGAATCCCGGTCAACCGGCTGGCAAACAACGACCACAACGGCAGCGCCGGTAAATGTGGCCTATGTCGGCCAAACTGGCGACAGCGTTGAAACTGTCCGCAAAAACTACCGCTTCATGGATGCGATCCGGGCAGCAGCCGGGCAAGGCCGGGCAACTGGCCTCGTTTCGGAAATGCACCAGGAAGCTGAGAAAGAAATGCGTGCAGCAGGCGTAAGCGGCTACGGTGGCGGGATTCTTGTTCCGGCAATGATACAGGAGCAACGCGACATGACGGCAGGCACGACCACAGCAGGCGGCTACACCATCCAAACCGATATTGGCACGCTTATCCCGTTTCTTGACCCTCAAGGCGTTTTGACCCGCTTGGGCGCTACGTTCCTGAACGGTTTGAGTGGAAACATTGATTGGCCGCGCAACGATGCAGCCGCCGCCGCTGTGTGGGAAGCTGAACAGGGCGCAGCCGATGAAACGTCGCCTACTTTTGACCGGATCCAAATGTCTCCGAAGCGCCTTGCAGCGTTCACGGAAATTTCCATGCAGGTAATGCGCCAAAGCACGATAAGCATGGAGAACTTTGTACGCGGTCGCCTGCTCAACGCACGGGACAACGCCCTCGACGTTGCGGCTATTTCCCCGCAGTCCGGCAGCGCCCCTACGGGCATCATTGGCACTTCTGGAGTGAATACGGTAAGCATTGCCGGTTCCCCAACGTGGGCAAAGATTGTGCAGTTTGAAACCGAAATATCGGCGGACAACGCAGCCTTTGGCAACCTTGCCTACCTGACGACCCCGCAAATTGCGGGCGTTCTGAAGCAAGTAAAACGTGATGTAGCTGGCAACGGCTTCATCTGGGAAGGCGGCAACACCGGGAACGGCAGCATCAACGGATACCGCGCATTGACATCTACCCTTGTTCCAACGTCGGCAGGTAGCCACTATATGTTTTTCGGCAACTGGTCGAAACTCTTGGTAGGCCAATGGGGCGGTATGGAAATTACAACCGACCCGTACACGCGCCTGAAGGAGGCTACCATTCAAGTCGTGCTGAACACATGGCACGATATGGCCGTCGAACACGGCGCGGCATTCTGCTATTCGAGCAGCGTACACCCGAGCTAAAACATGAAATACGAGATCAGCACCGGCCCGGCTCTTTTGCCTGTTTCTTTGGAAGAAGCCAAAGAACATCTCCGCGTTGACGGCAACGACGAAGACAGCGCCATTTTGGCGATGCTTTCGGCTGCCACAAACAAGGTAGAGAAAGAGACGGGCCGGGCGCTAATTTCGCAGACAGTAAAAGCGTATTGGGACAGGTGGCCGCAAACGGGCTGTTTTGAATTGCCTATTTACCCGGCAAACGCCGTCACGGCGTTCAATTACATTGACGCAGACGGCGCCGCGCAAAGCTGGCCGAGTGATAACTACCGTCTTGACGCGGTAGGCATGACCCCCCGCGTGGCGATTGTGCCGGATGTGGATTGGCCCGAAATCGGAGACTACCCCAACGCTCTTACGATAACCTACACGGCAGGCGCAAGCACCACAACGTCTGTGCCTGACGAACTGAAATACTCTATCCTAACCACAGCCGCACTACTTTACGAACGCCGGGAAGATATGCCGCTAAACGGAAATACCCCCGGCGTTCGCACGGCGGCATGGTTAGCATTTACGAGCCGCTCAAATTTGATCTAATGCTGAAGGGGGACAATCCAGGGAAATTAGATCGAAGGATAACGCTACAGCAGCGCACTTTTGCCGGTAATGCGTACAGCGAGCCGATTGAAACGTGGACAACCTTGGCAACTGTTTGGGCGGCTATCGAATATCCGATAACTGGCAGCGATGAAGAAACAGCCGACAAATTGAACATAGCCCGACGGCGGGCAATTTTCACGATTCGTCACCTCGACAGTGTGGACTTTGTTTCGCGGATTTTGTACGGATCGGAGATATACGATATTGAACGGATTTCCGAATTCGGCAGAAAACAATACCTGAAACTAACAGCAGAAACGCGCAAATGAGCCTACAAAAAGAAATTGATGACCTTGTACGCAAGTTGAACGCGGTAGCGAACAACACCAAGAAGGAAAGTCAAGCGGCATTTCGTATTGCGGCAAAGCCGTTGGTTTCTGCGATAAAGGCAAATGCGCCGGAATCTGACAGTGAACACTACAGGTACAAAGGTGGCAAAATAGTAGCGACGTACAAGCCTGGCAACCTTCGGCGATCCATAAAAACCCTACAGTTTCGCCGTTCTGCGGCGGTGTTTGTGGGGCCAAAGCTGGACAAAAGCGGTAGCGGCGGAATGTTCGCAGGAAACAAAACAGACGGCTACTACGCGCACTGGGTTGAGTATGGAACGATGAGCCAAATGCCACAGCCATTTGTAAGGCCAGCGGTTCAGACAGCAGGCCCTGCGGCGTTGAGCATTGCCGTAAAAGAGTTGAAAAATAGTATTGATAACTACGCCAAAAAAATAGCGCGGTGAACGTAAGCGGAATAGTATCGGTACTTATAGCGGCAAACGCCACAGCGAACGCGATAATCGCAGGCCGGGTTTACCCCGGCGTAGCAAAGCAGGAAACCGCCTACCCGTGTGTCGTTGTGAATCTGGTAAACCCTGGAGCAACAACGACAAAGCGCGAAGTATCTAACCTTGATATTGCGCTCGTTCAGGTGGACGTGTACGGGTCAACTTACACAGCCACAGCAGCGGCAAGCGCGGCAATCCGCACGGCGCTGGACAATTACAGCGGAACGGTCACGCTTACGGGTGGAGGCACGACAACGGTGGCCGGAATCACTTATACAAATGAAATGGATGGGTACGTTGAGCGCCCGGACATTTTTAGGAGAATAACAGAATATCACATTTCGCTGAAACGATGAAAATACAATTTATTAAAAACCACGAAGAGTACAAGGTCGGCAACGTCATCGGCACAACAGACGGCGACGGGCAAAGGCTCATTGATGCTTTTATTGCCGTCCAGGTAGGCGACCACATCCGCCCTTTGAAATACGAAAACGGGCAACGCATTCAAACAGAGTGCTTTGTGCCAATTATGGAAGAATTGGAAGGGCAACCAAAATTTGCCGTTCTTCCTGAATATGAAACCGCAACTACAACGCATAAAAAATAAGCTATGGCACAAACTTCAGGAACAGTCTTGGCTAAGGCCATGACGTTTTACGTTCGAAATTCTCCCTCGTTCACGCCGGTAGTATTTACCTGCCTGATTGACGCAGAACTATCCAAATCAACCGCAACCTTCGACACGACCTGCAAAGATAGCGGAGCGTGGTCGGAAGTCCGACCCGGCACAAAGTCGTGGAGCATGACCGGCAGCGGAAACTTCGCTGAAGATGCGACATTTGGATATTGGGAACTGGATGCACGCTGGAAGGCGCAGACGGCAAATTCCTACATGATTGCAACCGCCAACACGGGCGACCGTGGCGAGTACGGCACCGCCTATGTCACGGAACTGACGAAAACCTCCAGCGGCAACGATGCGGCGGTAACGTTCAGCTTCACGTTGACTGGCACCGGCGAATTGATCGGCTACACGCTTTCTTAATTGCTTAAAACAACAAAACAATGACAGAACAAATTGAAATTGGAGGCGCTTTGCGCCCTGTACGCTTTGGTTGGGCCGGTCTGCTGGAATACGAACAGCAGACCGGACGCAAAGCCCTTGCAGACTTCGCCGAGTTCGGCACCGTTGGCGGGGCTTCCGTCACAGTGATGACGGACTTGGTTTATTTCGGCTTAGTTTGTGGGCATCGAAGCGCAAAGCAAAACATTGACTTCGACAAATACGACGTAGCCGACTGGATCGACGAAAAGCCTGAAATTTTGGAGCGCGTAATGATGACGTTTACCAAGTCTTTCCCGGATGACGAGGGAAACGCGAAGGCGGGGAAACCGAAGGCGACCCCGCTAAAAGCGACCCCCACACAATAGACTGGTACGCGCTGTTTGACATAGCAGCGGAAGCCGGACTAAAAGAGGGCGAATTTCTTGAAATGACCCCTCGGCAGTTCCACGCATGGCGAAAAGGGCAGCGAAAATCGGCGGAATTGGCGCGGGCGGTGGCCTATCTTATTTCAGGGCCAAACCTGAAGCCAAATACAAGCCTTCGCAAGTTTTGGCCGCTCCCCTGGGACACAGTACCGAAAATAGAGCCTGTTTCGCAGGAACAAATTAAGTTCATCGAGGACAACGCCCGGCGATTGTTCGAAAGTTTGGAACGTGGCAACAATAGCACAACTTAACGTACGACTAGGGCTGCTCTCAAAGGATTTTGAGAAGGAACTAACTGCTTTCGAAAAGAAGATGCAGGGCGTTGCTACGCGCATGGGTGATATTGGGGAGCGGATGTCGTTGGCTTTTACCGTTCCTCTTGCTGCTATTGGCATAGGCGCTATTAAGGCCGCTGGAGAGTTTGAATCATTGCGCCTTGCCATGACCGCAACGATGGAAAGCGTTGGGCGCGGATCACAGGAGGCCGCTAACGAGGTGGCCGCGCTGCAAAAGGTTGCGCTTGCGCCTGGCATTGACTTTGAACAGGCAGTAAAGGGTTCTGTTCGGTTGCAGTCCGTCGGGTTAAGTGCCGAAAAGGCGCGGCTTGTTATTCAGGAACTTGGCAATCAAATTGCAAGTTCAGGCGGCAGCGCGGAGCAACTTGACGCGGTTACAAAGCAGTTTACACAGATCATAGGTAAGGGCCGGATTCTACAGGAAGACTTAAGTATTATCCTGGAGAATATGCCCTCGCTTGCGCGGGTGTTGAAGGACGAATTTGGCACAACGTCCGCTGAAGCATTGCGGGCGCTTGGCGTATCGGCAGAGGACTTTGTTGACCGGCTTACAAACCGGATGCAGCAGGTTCCGCGTGCCGCCGGCGGGATCACAAACAGCATCGTAAATGCGGGCGTATCAATCAAAGCAGCAGCGGCAAAAATAGGCGACGCGCTAAACAGCGCGTTTAACGTAACCGGGAATCTTGACGCTTTTGCGGCATGGGTAACAGGGCTTGCGGAACGCTTTGCAAATTTGGAGCCGTCAACGCAGGCGGCTATTTTGAGCGTAGCCGCATTTGCGTTGGCGCTTGGCCCGGCCATTAAAGGCATTTCATTGCTATTTTCAGCAAGTACGACCGTTTACGCGGCGTTTTTGCGCGTTTCGGAATCGTTTAAGGTGATGTCGGCAGCCGGTACTGGAACTATTGGCGTGTTCTCGAAACTGAACACGGTAATGAAGGCGAACATCTTTATCGCCATTACCAGCATCGTTTTGGCCGCAGGCGCGGCGCTTTACGCCTATTCGAGTGCCACAGACAACGTAACAGAAAGCCAACGCATTTTTGCCGATGCACAGCAGAAAGTAAATGAGGAAGTAGGGCGCGAAACGGCGGCGCTAAACAAGAACTTCGACATACTTAAAAGCACAACTGCCACAACCGACCAGCGCACAGCGGCGGTTAAGGAGTTGCAAAAAACATACCCGGACTACCTTCGGAACGTCAATTTAGAAGGGGCGAGCCTTACGGCACTTACCGAAATTCAGGGCCAATTAAACAGCCAAATCCTAAAAGGCGTTGCCGAACGCCAAAAGGCTATTGCCGTCGAGGGCCAATACAACAAGGTAGCGCAGGCACAATTACGCATTACGCAGCTACGCCAACAGGGGTTTGCCGCGTTGAGCGGCGAAGAAGTAAAGACGGCTGGCAGGTCGCTATTTGGCACCGACTTCGAAAAATCTTTTGTTCAGGCGGGCGCACGTGCCGAAGTGGTTGCCGATGTAATTAAGGCACTCGAAAACGACGTAAAGAACGCCACAAAAACGGCTGGCGAACTTGCCACGCAGTTTGATACAACGTTTGGGATCGGCGAAAAGTCAAGTAAAAAATCGTTTGACGCGCTGACAAATCAGCGGCAGGCAATCGAAGATGCAAAGGACGCGCTGGAAGACATGACACCCGCGCAGCGCGAAGCGTTGAAGTTTTCCGAACAATTGGAAGCGCGTTGGGCGCAAATGGAGAAAGGCGGCAAAGAGTCGTTTTCTGGAGCAAAGCGTTCGGCAGACTTGTATAAAAATGCACTGGCTTCGATTAACGCCGTTGTCGAAAAAGGCGACGTGCTTGGCAGCGACATAATGACCGAGCAGGCACGCGAAATCGAAAGCCAGATTGAACGGCTTATTGAGGGCGGGTTTAAGCCGTACAGCAAGGAAGTTGAGAACTTGCGCAATATGCTGAAAGGCTTGCGCGAAGACGCGGCCAAAGGCTTCACAGTTCAGAACAAGACACAGCAGGAATTAGGCATATCCGCTACACCTACGGCGCTGCCTTCGCTGGATATTCCTGGGCAGGTGGTTAGCATAGACACAACAGGCGCGGAAGCGTCGGTTGAAGCGTTGAAAGAATTGCAAGGCGCTGCAATTGATTTTATTGATGACAAGCGGCAGCAGGCGCACGAAAAAGAACTTGCACGCGCTGAAGAAGAAAAGGCAGCAAAACAGCAGGTTTTTGATGCGGCAATAAGCACAGCCGCCAGCATTGCCGACAGTATCCTAACTATACAACGGGCGCGGGCAGGCGAAGAAAAGGCGCTACTTGACGAAGAATACGCTTCAAAGTTTGAGGCTGCGCAAGGCAATGCTGCACTAACCGAAAAGCTACAACAGGAACTTGCCGGAAAAAAGGAGGCGATAGACAAAGAGGTGGCGCGGAAAGAACAGCGCATAGCTATCGGTAAAGCGCTAATTGACACAGCTTTGGCAGTCACAAAAGCGCTTTCTTCAACCATCCCTCCATTTAACTTTGCCTTGGCTGGCCTTGCCTCGGCTGCCGGACTTGCACAGGTTGGAGCGATCAAGGCTCAAAAATTCGCCGAAGGCGGCGTTGTCCACGGGCCTACTTTGGGCCTTGTCGGGGAATACCCCGGCGCGGCAAACAACCCCGAAATCATTGCGCCGGAAAACAAGCTTACAAGTATTTTTAGCAAAGAGTTGGGCAAGTCAGAGGCTAAACTTTCAAAGGTTGTCAACGAAATAAACACAACTGCGGTGCAGGAAAAGTCATCTACTGCACTGACAAATATCAGTAATGCAATAAGCAATTTGGCAAACAGCGTTACAAACAATCGTAGTGACGTTTACGACAACAGTAGCGCTTCCAGCACATCTAACAGCGTAACGAATAACAACTACAACGTTTTCAACAACGTCACGCAAGGCGATAGCGAACAAAACACATTTGCTCAAACGTCGCAGAAACTTGCGCAAATTAAAATACCGGCCTTCGCCACAGGCGGCGTAATCAAAACGCCTACGCTTGGCCTTATGGGAGAATACGCGAACGCTTCAACCAACCCCGAAATCATTGCGCCGGAAAATAAACTCCGACAGATATACCGCGAAGAAAGCGCGGTCTCTGGCGGCGGCGAACTTGTCGCAATAGTAAAGGGGGATGACCTGCAATTTATACTCGATAGAGCAAGCGCCCGGAGGTCGCGGACACGATAATGGCAACACGTTTTAGCTGCATTTTCCCGTCTATTAAGAATGTCACCTTCAAGGTGTACATTGACGATGCCGACCACGCGGGCGCGGCTACGACCGTGGACGCGGCTTCGGATGGGTTCACGCTAACCTACGACGGATCAGAGGATATTTTGTCGTCCGTTATGGGCAGTCAGTTGGCTTTTACGGCGGTGGTTACGTCAGGAACGGAGGCCGAAATACGGGACTTTGGCCTTGACCTAATCAACAGCGGGGAGGAACGGTTCACCATGAAAGTGGTGCGAAACGCTGGGATCAGTGATGAGTTGTATTGGGTTGGCTATGTTTTGCCGGACTTGTCCGCTTTCGATGACATGGAAACGCCGTACGCTTTCCGCATCACCGCGACGGACGGAATTGCCCGTCTAAAGAAAATAGACTACGACAACGGGGCTGACCCGGCAGAGCCGATAGAGCAAGAATCATTCATTACGCACATCCTTAATTGCCTGACAAAAGGCACGCTCCACACGACGTACTACGGCAGCACGGACGAGTACCTACTTACGTCGGTAAACTGGGTGGACAGCATCATAGGTGCCCCGACGGCAACAAAATGCCCGCTTGCTTATACTCGCGTGAACGGGCAAGTATTTGCGCAGCGTAACAAGTCAAACAACGTCCAAGAATGGAAATTCGATTCGTGCTTTGAAGTCCTTGAAAAGATAATGAAAAATTGGCAATGCCGGTTTTTTCATTCGAATGGGAAATACTACGTTATCCAGATTGCAGAGCGCAACCAGGATACCCACTTTGAGCGCCGGTTTAGCTACGACGGCACGCTCCGTAGTTCGACAAACACAATGTCGAGCGACGTGCTTATCAAGCAGGGAACGGTAAATGAAAAGCTAACCGGAAACTCGTTTTCGTATTTGCCAGCGGCGCGGCGCGTTGTGGCGGATTGGAGCCATGTAATTGTCAAGAACCAGGTCGAAGGCAACGAGGGGAAATGGATTATAAACAGCGGGCAAATACAGTCTGTCACGATCAAAAACGTAGCTACAGACGCGGACACGCGGTTTGTTGTACGCGGGGAAATATCGTTCAACGTTGACCTTAACGATATTTATACCGTGCCTTGGCGGTACAAGTTCGGTATTCGCGTTACGAAAAACGGGGAGGAACTTGACAGCGAAATGTATAGCGTGCAGGATGCGCAGGGCAATTTTTTGCAGCAAATCAAACGGGAGCCATATTCGTGGAATACCGTCGGCACAGCGTATTACGAAATCAGTTCGCCTTTCCAGGTCAACACACTCATAAACTACACGGAATACGTAAATATCACTATCAACGGAATGCCCGTAGGGCAGCACGATATTTTAGTTGCTTTTATTCCGCTTGGGGCGTACGAACTTGACGAAACGCCGATAATTGGCGAAGACTTAATTTTCTGGCAGGTTAAAAACCCGCAATTTTATATTCTCGACACAGACGACGAAGATAGCTTTTTCGAGTTGTCGCGGGAGTACGAGGTAGAAAACGACACGGTAGGCAATTCAAACGGCGTGGAGTTCGATATGTCGTTTGGATCAAACGTGCAATCGTGGTGCGAAAGCAAGTTAGAAACCACTTCGAACCTATCCACATGGACGGATAGCGGGGCTACTTGGCGGCGCGGCACGGACGCGGATAACTTCGAATTTGGCGAACTTTGGGCAACGCAGGCGATGGGGTTAATGTCGTATGCGCAGAAATTGTACAACGGTCAATTTCTTACAAAGTCTGCTATGGCATCTTCGCGCCTTGCGTTCGATTACGATGATAGCGCCTGGTTAATGCTACGCGGGTCATTTTCTTCGCGTGAAATGATAATGTCGGGAACATGGGTAGAGGCGGGACTTAACCTGACAAATGTCACGACATTACCAATCAAGAAAAAGGCTGGCGGATTTGGCGGCACGATATTAAACCCGTTCGGCTTTCAGTCGCCATTGCCGCCGGGCAAATTCAGCCAGACCGTCGGGGAACAAGGCATAAAGGTTGAAGACGCGCTAACCGCGTTAACTGCCAATTTTGTCGGATCAACAATCACAGCCGGAACGGTTACGAGCATACCCGTACGGGAAACAATACCGGCAGGCGCGTATCTGGTTGATGACAACCTGTTCATAATTAACCCATCCACTGGAAAGCATTACCCCGTACGGGTTTCCACCACTTCGCAGAATGGCGACACAGCCATAGCGATTAACAGCATTACGACAACTGAAGACATACCGACCGGGTGCGTTATTCTCTACAGCGTAATGAATAAGCAAACCCAAACGGGCGGCACGCCGTCGCCATACTTGCCAGCAGGCACGGTTGAAGGGCAGACGCTAATTTGGAATAATGCAAGCGAGCTTTGGGAGCCATACAGCGGCCTTAGTGACGGTCAGGTATTGACGTGGGATACAACGAACGGATGGCAGGCTGAAACACCAAGCGGGGGCGTAGCGTGGGGGTCAATCACCGGCACGCTATCCGATCAAACAGACCTACAAACGGCGCTTGATGGCAAGGTTGACGAAAACGCGGCGATAACCGGCGCTACAAAAACAAAAATAACTTACGACGCGAAAGGGCTGGTAACCGCAGGCGCGGACGCGGTTACGGCGGACATAGCAGATAGCACCAACAAGCGCTATGTTACGGACGCTAACCTGGTTGTTCTTGGCAACACTTCGGGTACTAATAGCGGGGATCAAACGATCACCCTAACAGGCGACGTAACAGGCAGCGGTACAGGTTCGTTTGCCGCAACAATTGCAGCAAATGCGGTAACAAATACAAATTTACGGGATAGTGTATCATTGTCTGTGATTGGTCGTAGCGCAAACAGCACAGGCGACCCGGCAGACATTGCCGCTACTGTTGACGGCGAAGTATTGCGCCGATCTGGCACAAATCTTGGATTTGGCACGATTGCCACGGCAGGAATCGCAAATGATGCCGTAACGTATGCCAAAATACAAAACGTCACAGATGCCCGCTTATTGGGGCGAAGCGCTGGCAGCGCTGGCGATGTGCAAGAGTTGACAGTCGGCACCGGGCTACAGTTATCCGGGGGCGTTCTTTCTAACACCGTCACGGCTGGCGTGACCGGAACTGGCGTTACTAACCGCTTGGCAATATGGACTGGAACAAGCACCATAGGCAGCGATGACAGCCCGCTATATTTTGACGGCACGAATAACCGTCTTGGAATAAATACAGCAAGTCCATCCGCTACGCTTCATGTAGGGGTTCCAACAGGGACTTTTCTTGAAGGGTTAAGAATTGCGGGTAACTTATCCAGCAACCTTATCAACGTCATATCGAACGTCAACAACGTAAACAGCGGCGCAAATACGTTTTTTCAGCTTGTTACAGGCGGATCGGCAGGGGGTGATCCGGCGCTGCAATTTACCGTTTCCGGGGCTACAACGCTTTCGATTGGGCTTGATAACTCCGACAGCGATAAGTTGAAAATCAAGTACCAAACAACACCTTCGGATGTAGCAAACTCTGGAATTACCCTGACCAACAACAGCCCGCACCGCGTTGGCATAAACAACGACGCTCCGGGGTATGATCTTGACGTAACAAATACGACGCGGGCGCGAACGTTCATAAACACTATAGCGCTGCCTACGGTCACCCCTGGGACAGGCATGGGAACAACACCGACTGGAATATCGGTATTGGGCGCGCAAAACGGTTTTGCGTACTTTTTCACAACTGGCACTTCTCCGGTTAATAATGGGACAATTTTTACGGTGCAATTTGCGACAGCGTTTCCTGGGTATGTCTTTCCGGTTTTTTGCGCAGGGAACAGTACAACGGCAGGGGAAATAACAAAATTTTCGCTTGGCAGCATTGGCGGAGTGTCTTTTACTGTCATAGCAAACGGGCAGTTAACAGCATCAACAGCGTATGTTTTATATTTTAACGTAATGGGATATTGATATGATAACGGCTTCAGCAACTTATACATACGTCACAGGCAGCAAGGTTCTTTATAGTAGCCTGGACACCTTCATTATCCGCAGGTTTTAGATGATGATTCAATCGTTCGAGTAGAAATGCGTGCGCTTGGCTCTACAGCCGTGACCACAGGCAACATTGCCGGAACGCACACCATCGAACTAACATACGCAACCCTAAACGCATTAACGCCGTCCGGCGCGGATGACGTAGAGAAGTTCTATAACTTGTGCGAGCAAGCAGTAGTTGACTACTTGGAAGCAATCACAGAAAATTCAGCCGTAACCTTTACAATCGTATAAAATGGCAGCGAGCATTGAAGTCATCCCGGCAGGGGTTCCGATTACGGTGGTAAGCGGGAATAGTATCGAGTTCGATGCTACAATAACTGTGAGCGGATCGGCTGTTGATCTGACCGTAAACGGCAATGTCATGACGTTAGTCGTTGAATCAACTACAACTGAAGATAATGTATTAACTATTTCATCTTCTGGAGGTTCGCCACAAATAACGCTGTCTGCGCTTGGCGTGGCATCGGTAACGATAACAGCCGCCCAAACGGCAGACATAGCCGTCGGTACGCACTTCTATGCGCTTAAATGGGTGCGCCCGTCTGGGTCTGTTCGTACGATAACATCAGGGCCGTTCACTGTGCTTAAATCCAGATCCTAATGTCTGATATATATGTTGAAATATCGCAGGACGATTTACTCGTTAATTTGGGCGGTGACGTTGGGCCACAGGGAGCGCAAGGTGCGCAGGGCGCAGACGGGCAAGGTATTGCGCTAAAAGGCACAGTTGCCACAGTTGGCGACCTGCCAGGCGGTGCAGATATTGGCGATTTATATGTGGTATTGGCCGACGGCAACGGCTACAGCTGGAGCGGTACGGCATGGATTAATACCGGACCTATTCAGGGGCCGCAGGGCAGCCAGGGATTTCAGGGCTACCAAGGATACCAGGGCAGCGCCGGGCCGCAGGGCGTGCAGGGCAGCACTGGCAGCCAGGGGCCGCAGGGATCAACCGGCGCAACTGGAGCGCAGGGCGCAGCCGGGCCGCAGGGCGTGACTGGCGCAACCGGCGTGCAGGGGGCCGTAGGAGATACCGGCCCGCAGGGCGTTACCGGGTCCACCGGGGCACAGGGCGTGCAGGGAGCCATCGGCGATACCGGCGCAACCGGGCCGCAGGGGGCAACCGGGCCGCAGGGCAGCCAGGGAACTACCGGCGCAACCGGCGTGCAGGGGGCAACCGGGCCGCAGGGAACGCAGGGATTGACCGGAGCGCAGGGAGCTACCGGAAGCCAGGGCGTGCAGGGCGCAACCGGAACGACTGGGCCGCAGGGCGTGACCGGAGCGCAGGGAAGCACAGGAAGCCAGGGAGCAACCGGAGCAACTGGAGCGCAGGGCAACCAAGGATTCCAGGGGACAACCGGGGCAACTGGAGCGCAGGGCGCTACCGGAAACCAGGGCAACCAAGGATTCCAGGGCGCAACAGGCCCGCAGGGCGCAACTGGAGCAACCGGAAGCCAGGGCGTTCAGGGCGCTACCGGCAGCCAGGGCGTGCAGGGCGCTACCGGCCCGCAGGGCGATACCGGCGCGCAAGGTAGCCAGGGCAACCAGGGCGTGCAGGGCGCAACCGGAGCAACCGGGGCGCAGGGAAACCAAGGTTTTCAGGGCGCTACCGGAGCGCAAGGCGCAACCGGGGCGCAGGGCAACCAAGGTAATCAAGGATTCCAGGGCGCAACAGGCCCGCAGGGCGCAACTGGAGCAACCGGAAGCCAGGGCGTTCAGGGCGCTACCGGCAGCCAGGGCAACCAAGGCTTTCAGGGGACGGCAGGAACAGGCATTACACTTAAGGGCACAGTGCCGACCGTAGGCGATTTGCCCGGCGGCGCAAGTGTCGGAGACTTATATATAGTTGAGGCGGACGGCGATGGCTACGCATGGGACGGCGCATCATGGAATAACGTGGGGCCGATTCAAGGCCCGCAGGGCGTGCAGGGCGCAACCGGGGCAACTGGAGCGCAGGGCGCAACCGGGGCGCAGGGAAACCAAGGATTTCAGGGCGCAGCCGGCACAACCGGGGCGCAGGGAAACCAAGGTTTTCAGGGCGTTACCGGCGCAACTGGATCGCAGGGAAACCAAGGATTACAAGGCGCAACCGGGGCGCAGGGCAACCAGGGCAACCAAGGTTTCCAGGGAGCAACCGGCGCGCAGGGAGCAACCGGCGCAACTGGCAGCCAGGGGCCACAGGGCGATGTCGGGGATACTGGCGCAACTGGCAACCAGGGGCCGCAAGGTTTTCAGGGGGCAACCGGCGCGCAGGGAGCAACCGGAGAAACTGGAGCGCAGGGCAACCAGGGAAACCAAGGCTTTCAGGGCAACCAGGGAAACCAAGGCGCAACTGGAGCGCAGGGCGCTACCGGAAGCCAGGGCAACCAGGGATTTCAGGGCGATACAGGCGCAACAGGCCCGCAGGGCGTTACCGGATCGCAGGGAACACAGGGGGCAACCGGAAGCCAGGGAGCAACTGGAGCGCAGGGCGCAACCGGGCCGCAGGGAACGCAGGGAGTTGCCGGGGATAATGGCGACACAGGCCCGCAGGGCGATACCGGGGCGCAGGGTGATACCGGGGCACAGGGAGCATCCGGGCCGCAGGGCGCAACCGGGAGCCAAGGCGTGCAGGGGGCAACTGGTAGCCAGGGCCCGCAGGGCGATGCCGGGGCGCAGGGCGATACCGGCGCAACCGGGCCGCAGGGAGATACCGGAGCGCAGGGCGTGCAGGGTGCCGTAGGAGCGCAGGGAGTGCAGGGAGCTGTCGGGAATACTGGAGCGCAGGGCAGCACAGGAGCGCAAGGCGCGCAGGGCGTTGCCGGGGCTGCTGGAGCGCAGGGCAACCAGGGCAACCAGGGTTTTCAGGGCGTTACCGGGGCAACTGGTAGCCAGGGGCCGCAGGGATTCCAGGGAAACCAAGGATTCCAAGGGCTTACCGGTTCAGGTGCGCAAGGGCCTCAAGGATTCCAGGGAACACAGGGAACGCAAGGCAACCAGGGTTTCCAGGGCGTTACCGGTTCCGGCACGCAAGGCGCCCAGGGTGCACAAGGAACACAAGGCAACGATGGAGACTTCGACACCGCGCAAGCGATTAACGCACAGACCGGGACGACCTACACCCTTGTCCTCACGGACAAAGGAAAGCTCGTGACGCTCAGCAACGCCTCGGCAATAACGCTCACCGTTCCGCCAAATTCATCGGTAGCATACGCCACAGGCACACACATAGACCTGTGCCAACTTGGCGCTGGACAAGTCACACTTGCACCAGGTTCAGGCGTTACGATCAACAGCCGGAACGGAACGAAATTAGGCGGGCAATACGCAATTGCAACTCTCATAAAACGCGACACCGACACTTGGGTGGCGGTAGGCGACATAACCACATAGATATGAGAGGGAAAGCAGGATTTTGGTATGTTGCGCCGCCGCAGGTGAAGTATATTGCCTTTGCGAGTGATTCGTCGCCTCGCGTTCATGCGTATGTGTGGAACTCTGGATTTGGAGCGAAAGCAAGCAACCCTGGTACGATACCAACAGGAACATCTGACAGTGTTTCGTTTTCGCCAGATGGGGCGCATATTGCTGTTGCACACACAAGTACTCCATTCGTTTCAGCATACCCTTGGAGCGCTGGCTTCGGTACGAAGTACAGCAATCCAGGGACATTGCCGGGAGGAAATGGAAACTTTGTTACGTTTTCGCCAGACGGGGCGCATATTGCTATTGCTCATGATTCCACGCCATTTGTTGCGGCATACCCTTGGAGCGCTGGCTTCGGTACGAAGTACAGCAATCCAGGCACATTGCCAACCAGCACAGGAAATGGCGCTGCATTTTCTCCTGATGGTGCAGATATTGCGGTTGGTCATAATACAAGCCCGGGCATTTCAGCATACCCTTGGAGCGCTGGCTTCGGTACGAAGTATGCCAATCCGGGGACAATACCTGGCGGAAATGCAAATCGTCTTATGTTTTCTCCTGATGGAACTACTGTAGCAGTAGGCCACTCTACATCGCCTCGCGTTTCGGCATACCCTTGGAGCGCTGGATTTGGGACAAAATATAGCAATCCTGGGACATTGCCTGATGCGACAGGAACCGGTGTTGCATTTTCTCCTGATGGAGCCGATATAGCAGTATCTGCACTTGGCACGACAAGGGTTTTTGCTTATCCGTGGTCGTCAGGATTCGGCACGAAGTACAGCAATCCTGCTACATTGCCTGCTGGAGTAGCAAATAATATTTCTTTTTCTCCAGATGGAGCTGATATAGTATTGGCTCACGATACAAGCACATACACATCTGCCTACGCATGGTCGTCAGGATTCGGCACTAAATATAGCGACCCAGGCACCTTAATTGGATCAAACGCAAACGGCGTAGCATTTCAACCATAAAAAAACGCAGCATGGATTTTCTAACGATCAACACACAAGACAACTTAAACGAACTGGCTACCGAGCTGGTAATTCGCGAACGCGAAATCATCCAGTACGACAAAAACATAGCCCGATACACGGGGATTCTGGCATCGCTACCCACTACAGAATGGCCCGCGCACCTTACGCAGTACAAAGGCAAAACGTTGGACTTGGTGCCGGACGAGTACGACGAAGAAGTGGACGCGCTGAACAAACGCGACCGCATTAAGTCGCTGCTCAAAACCGAACGCGAGCAGCGCGGTATGTCGGCGCTGGCATACCAGGCCATCCGCGAAGAAATCAAAGACGTGGATGCCGCAGACTTGCGTGCAGCCATTCAGGCAGCACTCGTAGCTATTCAATGATAATAATAAAAACGCAGCAAAGCATGACAATCTCTGTATTCACTCCCGTTCACCGATCCGACCAAGCGGCGGTGGAATATGTACAAGCCGCATTCGAAAGTTTGCGCCGTCAGGAAGCCCCGCCGCATGAGTGGGTTATCCTGCTGAACGGCGACGGACTGCAGATCAAACTACCATCCACAATGCTTTCAACCAGCTGGGTGAAACTATTAAGTGCCGACCATACCGGGAACATTGGCAGGCTCAAACAGCAGGCCGCATTCGCCTGCGCGGGCGATGTGCTGGTAGAGTTGGACTTTGACGACCAACTGACGCCGGACGCGCTTGATGAAATCGAAACGGCGTTTCGCCGAGAGCTCACCGTGTGCGCTTACTCCAACAGCGTAGAAAAACGCGAGGACGGCACGTTCAATACCTACGGGCCGCAATACGGCTGGAAGACCCGCGAAAACGAGTACGGCACCGAAAATATCGCTTTCCCAGAAAAGGCGCACTACATGCGCCGCATCGAGTGGGCACCCAACCACGTCCGGGCTTTTCGCGCAAGCGCATACCGGGCTATCGGTGGACACAACCCCGAAATCGCAGTTGGTGACGACCACGACCTGATCTGCCGCATGTACAGCGACCACGGAGAAGACGGTTTTTGTCACATTGATAAGTGCCTATACTTATACAACGTCCACAGCGGGAACACCTGCAACGGTAGCAACCGGAACGCAGAAGTGCAAGCGCAGGTGGACGCGAACTACTGCAATCACGCGGAAGCGATGTACAAGCGGTGGGCGCAAGACGAAGGGTACTATATGCTCGACCTGGGCGGGCGTATCGCTACGCCTCCAGGCTACATTAGTGTGGACCTGCTGGATGCTGGCATTATCGCAGACCTGAACGAGCCGTGGCCTTTTGATGACAACAGCGTTGGCGTTCTTCGGGCGTACCACGTCCTAGAACACCTTGCCGACCCGATTCACTTTTTCAACGAAGCATACCGGGTTCTTGCGCCGGGCGGGTTTCTGCTTATCGAAGTACCAAGCGCCGAAGGGGCCGGGGCGTTTGGCGATCCGACGCATACGAAATTTTTTAACCTGCTTTCCTTCGAATACTTCACCAACCAAAACTTTGCGCGGTTTATCCAGCCGCAGTACAAGGGCCGCTTTCAAAAGGCGCGGGTGGTGCAGTATTGGTGGGACAATCCGAAAATACCCGTCATTTCCGCGCAGCTCATCGCCCTCAAAGGGTGGTACGATGAGCGGTGGTGCGGACTGAAAGAAATGTGATTTTTTTAAAGAAAACGGCACGGTTTTGCATTTATACGGCAAACCGTGCTATCATGGAAGATAAAAATAGATCAGAAATGTACCAAGCATTGTACAAAGCTCTTGGCGAAGGTGTTGCCAAGTTGATTAAAAACGGCCTGGCGTTCACTGTTATGACTATGTGTATCGTTGGCCTGTTGTGGGGTATCGTGCAGGTTGACGGATACCACGGAAGGCAGTACCTTGCACTACGTTCTGAAGTTCTAGAGTTAAAAAAGGCTCATTCAGAGCAGCTAAACGGCTATCGCCTCGAAATTTCAGCGCTACGCCTTGAGATACATGAATGCAACCGCGCACGCGAAGAGCAAAGTATTAAGTTGGCCCGCATGGAAGCTACACTACAAATTTTGAAACGTTAACGACTAAAATAAACGCATTATGGATTTTCTTATCAAGTTCCTTGCCCAATTCTTTTCTGGCTTCAAAGCCAAAAATCCGGCTGTGGCGGCCGCAATACTGTTCGGCCTTGGGCTGATCCTGAACGGCGCAAGTTCCGGCATGTACTACGGCCTGTTCACCTTGCCTGAATGGGCTAACGAGGTGGTGCGCTACGTGTCAATGTTTCTCATGGCTGTGACTGGATCCGAAACATGGCAATATCTTCAAACCGAAAAAAAAGCGAAGGCATGAAAATGGAAGGCACAGAGTTCGACCGCTCCGACATTGCGCGGAACATTGTTTCATCGTTGTTGATTGACGACGACGGGGCACAGATTGAAAAGTACGACGTTCATGAAATTATTGACGTGCTGAAATCCGAACATTCCACGATTGCAGACGCGCTTTGTGTTTTCGATGGTCGGGTTGAAGTAAAGGACTTCGGCACGTTTACGCTCGAATTACGCGCCCCTGACTCAGGCGTTGACCCGAACGGCGATCCGTGGGAAACCCCGGAACGGTACAAAGTCAAGTTTAAGGCCGCACCCGCGTTCCTTGCGATTATCGAGGAACGCACCGGCATACCTGCTTTTTAGGATCGTTTTCATTTTGGATTGTTTTGTTGTGCCTCCGGCGAATGCGCCGGGGGCTTTTTTGTGTCTTGCAAAAAATAGTTGTGCAAAAACTTGCACAGGTTGTAAGGTCGGTGTACATTTGTGCATAATTAAAACGAAAACGACATGGCAAAATTTACAAATGGAGAAACTCTTACCATCGGGCACGTTAAAAAAGTAGTTGACCATTTTGAGCCAAATCTTAAAAATGCTTATTTTGGTTGGATTGATTCCCTATATCTTCTTGCAATCGAAAACGGAAAAAGCGAAGAAGATGCCGCGTTTGAGGCATTTGAGGCTTTGGGCGAACGGATTAAAAACTTGGGCAAAAATGGATAACTTACACCGCAAAGCAAACGCCTGTAAAGGCGATTTGCGATTTTTGATTTCCATTATCCCGACGGAATGGCGTGCAACAAAACGTCGGGTTTATGTCGCAATTGGAACCCTAAAAAACCCCACCGAACAAAAAATAACCGCCGCCTGGCAACTTGCGGCAATCATTCATGAAAAAATAAGAGAACACGATGAAAAAGTCTGAACAAATCAAAAAGCAAATCAAAGACCATGAAAGTGAACTTGCCAAAATCCAACTTAAAATAAGGGGGTTGAAGGTTGAATTGATCGCCGCACTAAACTCCGAATCAGATTTTGAAATTGGCGAAAAGGTGGCTGTTTTAAAGCAAACCTACAATAACGCGCAAATATATATTGGCGAAGGCTTTTTTACTGGGTACATATTTTCCAGTTTTGGCGGCCCTTACCCACGCATTTTAAATGTGAAAAAAGACGGTACAGCGTCTAAAAACGAGTGGTCAAAATACGATTTTTCAACTATCCAAAAAATAGATAAATGATGGACGAATTCCTGATCACCACGCATGAAATGCTCCGCGCGGAGCGATCAACCCCGACAACGGCTGCGCCCGTTACCGTCGAGTTTGATTTTCTGATCGGCTACGATTGCTACGCACGCATCAAAGCGGAAGTCATCACAGAGACGGACGCGGACGGGTTCAGCGAAAGTAGCGACGTTACAATAACATCGTGTTTTATCGGCGAAAATGACGTTTCGCCATATTCCGCTATGTTCGGAGAAGAAAACAGACAAGCGATTTACGAACAGGCAATAACATCAAGCCACCATCCGCAATACCATGCAAAAGGATAAAACAATCCACCCAGACCTACGCGCCGCCATGGCGCTACTCGGAGAAATCCCAGAAACGGCGCAAACCCGCTTTGAATGCTGGAAAGCAGTAGCGCCCAAATGCCCGGAAGGGAAAATGTACGCATCCTGGAATTTTTGGGGTCGTATTGAAATTCCGGTAAAATTCCGCACCAATGTAGCCGGATTGGCTGAATCAATCCATGAAGAAAAACGCCTACTGGAAAAGGCTGAAAAGCAGTGGCCGCCTAAGCCGGTATTTGTGCCGGTTGTGCATCTGCCACAGCCTGACCCGCGCAAATAGATTTTTCACATTTTTAACCATATTTTATGCAAGACAATTTTTTCGATGCACCCCCGGAGGGTGCAACAGGCCAAGGCGGACGGACTTTAAAAAAGCCTATTCCAGTATCGTACAAATCAGGCGAAGCGCCCGCAAATTTAGTCGAGGCCGCAAAAAGCCAACTACCGGCGCAGGTCAACTCCGGCGAAGTCGGGTTCCATACCCGAGACAGCGAAAGCAAAACAAAGACCCCGCTGCCAAAATTCAACTTTGTATTGCTTGATAGCTACGCGGGCATTTCCGGTAAAGATTTTGACAATGACGTATCGTATTGGTCAAACCGAGTAAAAGACACCCGGAAAGACGTGCTTCATGTTTCTGCTTCTAATAAATTTGAATGGCGCGGAGACAAGAAAAAGTACCCGCCGATTTTGTCAGGCATTTACGCAACGGACATAAAGCCAAACCTGCCGGAACGCGCAAAATTTACTATCTTCTTGGTTGCCTATTGTATTGAAATTGGCGAAGTAGTTGAGATCGAAACCACAGCAACGGTTCGGGCCGGACTCGAACGCGCACTGATAAACGCAAAGCAGAAAAATACTTTTTTGCTTGGCCTTGCCGATAACGATCTGCTCTGGGGCTTTTCCCTAAAAGGATTTTATGGGGTGGACAAAAAAGGGCAGGAATGGTCTGGCATGGATAAAATGTACTGGGCACCAGACTTTGTGTGCGGGCTGTTGTCCGCAGCGACAAAGCCAGACCTGCACGCTATTTGCGTGAGTGCGCAAGAGGAAGAACGCGCCCGCCACGAATACTATAAAGCAAAGCCCGCAGCCGTGGATGTTCCTAAAGAAGAAACACAGCCAACGCGGATGCCGTCAACCGATGCCGTCGGAAATACAGCCCAACCTTACGACCTGCCAGCAAACCAGAACGTTCGCGCCAATCACGACATACAAAAAGGCGACCAGCTCGCGGGTGTAACCGCTACGCCGGGGCGCGTGGAGCCAGTGCAACAGTATGGGGACGATCTTCCGTTCTGATCAAACTATTTACAAATTAAAAACAATGCAAGAAAAAAAACAGTACAAACTGAACCTCAAAGGCGCAAACATGGTCGAAGGGCTGCAAATTGATGAGCCGCGCTTTGACGAAATTTGTAACGAAGCAAAAATTGCACATATCCTGGGCAAAGACATGGTGGATACGTTTGAGCTTGCGCTCAACGTCATTCAACCTCAAAGTATGGTTGAGGCGGCGTTAATGGGCTATGCTATCGGGCAAATCCAACAGCGCGCAAAACAAATGAATAGCAACCCGCTGTTGAGCCTTTTGGCCCAAATGGGCAAATAAACTACACACCACCTACTCACACACAAACCCCGCTTTGCGACCTCGCAGGGCGGGTTTTTTCATGCCCAAAAAAATAGTTTACAAATAATTGCACAAAAACTTGCACAGTATTTTAAGGTAGTTTTCCTTTGACCCATCGAAAACGCGAAAGCATAAAAACACAACGACATGGACATTGAAACAATTCTTAAAAAACACGCCGATTGGCTTAGCGGCAAAGGCGGACAAAAGGCCGACCTGACGGGTGCCGACCTGAAGGATGCCAACCTGAATGGGGCCAACCTGACGGGGGCCAACCTGACGGGTGCCGACCTGAAGGATGCCAACCTGACGCTGGCCAACCTGAATGGGGCCAACCTGAATGGGGCCAACCTGACGTGGGCCGACCTGACGGGGGCCAACCTGACGGGTGCCGACCTGACGGGGTCCAACCTGACGGGGGCCAACCTGAATGGGGCCGACCTGACGGTGGCCAACCTGAAGGATGCCAACCTGACGTGGGCCGACCTGACGGGGCCCAACCTGAAGGGTGCCGACCTGACGGGGTCCAACCTGACGGGGGCCAAAAATGTTTACCAGTTTGGACCGATGCCGACAAGCGGGCGTATATGCCACGCGATTTGGGGAGATGGAAAATGGACTATTTATGCAGGATGTTTCAAAGGAAACTGTGATGCCTTAGAGGCGAAGGTGTTAGCGGGACACAAATGCCCCGTTTATCTTGCACATATTGCGCTGTTGCGCGCATGGAAATACGAAACGAAATGACACTCCGCGCAATTTCAGCACACCTACAAATAACACTGGACGCGCTCGCGAAGCAATACCGGCGCGAGTTCGGGAAGCCACACGACGGATTTGATACCGTTTTGCCAGCGTACGCCGCTACGGCATTGCTCCAACGCATGAGCGAGCCAACGACAAGGCGCACGCCGGAAGCAGCGAGCGCAGCCGCGCAACTGCTCGCAGAGTTCAACGCAGGCAAGCATCAAAACGGGCATCTTGATGAAGTACCCGAAATCAAGGCGGCGCGTTCGCATGATTCACAGATTCTACGCGACTTCGCCGCGCTTTCAGAAAAACAGGCACGCCGCCGGGCCGTACCTGCAAAACGAGTGGACCAGGCACCCGTTCAGGTGCAGGAAGTTGTACCTGTTGTGCAGCCTAAAAAAAGCATGTTGCCGGTTGTAACGATGCTGGACGTGGTGTACTACACCACAATTGCGACGGCGGTTTATGGCCTATGGTTCACGCTACGCGAAATGGGGTTGGCGTTCGCAGTTCCTTACGCGCTGGTTTCGTTTCACGCTTTGAGCATGGCTAAAAACCCGGAAAGCCGGAAGACGGCAAAGGCTGGTTTAGGCGCTGTGGTGGTGCTTGAAATTCTGACCTTTTTTGTTCACTTGGTTTTGTTCAACCTTCGCGCCGTTCAGGCGGCTAAATCAAACACGCTGCCTTTTTCGTACTGGGAAACGACGGAAATGCCGTTCTACATCGCTTGCATCCTGGCAGCTTTGTTCAGCGCGGCAGGCGTTTACGCGGTGGCTGTCACGTTCAGCCTTACGAGTGAAAAGCACAGCGCAGCGGAAAAGGAAAAAGCGGACGCGGATAGCTTGCGCCTTCGGGTTGCTGAACTTGAAAAGGCGTTGAAACGCAGCGCCGACGGTTGGTCAATGGTTGACGGATGGAACGAGGTTCGTCGGACGGTAGCAGATATGTACGCGAAGGAAGCAAACGACATTTTACGCCATTAAAAAATAATTGTACGACATTTTGCGCGTAATGTCGGTTTGTTGTGTAACTTTGCACTACATTAACAAGCGCACAATGTCGAAAATTATCAATATCAGACCCGGCAAAACCCACGTAAAAAAGCAGCCAACACCACAGGCGAAGCGGCCAAGCCTCGCAGACGCGCCTGGCGAAGTGGTAGACGACGGGCGGGCAATCCAGTGGGCCGTAACCAACGCAGGAGCGCACATAACGCCGGGCGAAATGGAAAAAGTAAGCCGGGAAACCGGCGTACAAAAGCTGAACACGGTCAAGGTTTTGCAAATAAAATCACTGATGCGGACTATGACTTGCGCCAAAATTGTAGTACGAATGAAGGGCCGTAAAGGATACAGCAAGCGAACAATTGAACGCTACCATGCCGCCCTATCAAAGGCCGGGGGAGGGGGCGAATAAAGACATAACCGCATAATCGCCAAAACATATTGTAACACACTGATAAACAATACCATGAACAAAGTAACGGATGCCGCCACGAAATCGCCAAATACAACGTTTTGGCACGTTGAAAAAATTGTAAGGTACGCGCCTATCCACGTTTCAAACTGGATGAGTGCCAACCAAAAATACTACCCGCATCTGCTTTTTTGGGGAGGGGCCGTAGCCGTCGGCATCGTGTGCGCTTGCGTAGCCTTGTCTTTGGTGTCGCAGTCTGCCGGTGCGATAGCCGTTTCGGTGGTTATGCAAACCGGCGCGGCTATTGCCGTAGTGTTCACCCTGGTAGTGTTCACGGTTATGGGTATCGGCACACACAACGCGCTCAAATACCGTGCGCTCAACGCGCCGCCTGAAACAGCAAACGCTCTGCCAGCAGGCGACGCATGGCGGCCGCCGTCCATTGCGCCGGACATTTTAATATGTCTTCTATCCGGCGAAGACGTGCCGACATTCCGCCAAAGGGCTGCCGACATTAAAAACAGCAACGCCATTACACACGCCATTTGGGCAGCTATTGTCCCGCCGTTCAAAAACGAGTGCATGGTGTTGACGGGTGGTAAGCCGTTTGTTTTCACACGCGGGAACGAGCCTTGGTTAGAGCAGGCAGCGGAATGGTGCGGAACAATTGACCACACATCAGAAACAACCGAAACCTACCGGCAGTACATTGCCTACTTTGCCTTTGAGTTTTCCAAGTGGGCAACGACGGCAAAAATGGAGTTACACCCCGAAGGGGCTGAATCAATTTTCATCAAAACAATCTAAAGCCATGATCCGCACCATCATTTTTATTTTCATCACAACAGCCGCCTTCGGGCAAAGCAAGACGCGCCAAGTTGATGAGGCGCTTGGAACCCGCATTGCTGAAATACCGCAACCCGGCGAAGCCGTTGAGTACGTTTTCCAAATTGGCCGCAAAGATCAATCGTACCACAGGCAAGGCGACGGCAAAAGCGAGTACACCTCGCTATTGCAAAAAACGGCTGGCCTTTCGCAGTTCAACGACCAGGGAGGCACGCTTTTGTATATAAAAAAAGGCGGGCAAGTGGTTGCACGCGGCTCCGCCGTAGGTTCGGTATCTGAAACGGCTACGCGGGTGAAATACTCGAACGAGTACACGCCATCAACCACGGGCGACCCGGTGCGCCCGCGTTCGCTTGCGCTGGATCCTGTTGAGCAGCCAAGCGGCGGTATTTCTTTTCCTGACAGCATGGAAATGGCGCAAAGGCTGGACGGTTACAAGGTGGAGATAACCGGCTGGAAGGCAAAGCTATGGCAGGGCATTGCCCCTGTTTGGGACTTCTTTATGTGGCTGTTTTCGAGCCTTGCCGTTTTTTTGGTGTGCTGCATTTTTATTTTTCGGTATGTAGCCAAAACGGCTGCAAACGAGAGCCTTGTAAGCGTGTACGGGCAAGTGCTGGCAGGCCGTTGGATTGTAACTATCCAGCAGAACGCCGCCGCCTTGACGCTTGTAAGCGTCTGGATTATAGCCGTGGTACTACTTATTAACGCCTTCCTTTGGATGGTGTGGGCCGACATTGGCTTGTGGCTTATGGTGCCGCTGGCAGCCGTTCTTACATGGTTTGCAGACCGCGTTACCGATTGGCTCGTTCCTAATCTTCGCGTTACCGGAGGCGGGCGCGGTATTGTTTCCTCACCTTATAACTAACTAACATGGAACACGTAATTCGAGAAACAGCAAAACGCCTTGCGGATGCAGGTTTTCCGCAGCCAGCGCCGGAGCGCGGGCAAATTTGGTATAGCGAATCAGGTGCAAAGTACCGCATACACATAAACAACAATGATGGAACGGTTGATTATCTATCAGAAAGCGATATTGTGTATTTGCACTTATGCCGCTTTCTTGAAGCAGATAACTGCGTATTCGCCCCGACGGCTATGGACATTTTGAAAGAATTGCCGGGGTGTGGACTTAGCTTTGAAGCAGATACATGGGTAGCATATACAGACCAAGGCACATACAGAGATCCTGAAATTGTATCATTTGTACACAAAAACCCGGCAGATGCTTGCGCAGCTGCTTGGTTTTACGAAAACAAAAAGACATGACCGACTACGCCGCCGCCGCTTTGGCTATTATACCGATCTTGTCTTTCCTTTGCCTTGTCGTGTACATTTACGCTGCGCACTCACAGGACGTACCGAACACACAAAGAGATGACTACCTAAATCAATTCAAAGATGAAATCAATAAACACTGAACAAATTAGGGCGCATCTTGAAAAATGCGGATACGATAAGGTTTCTAAGTCATTTTTTAGGCCCAAAAAAGGCGCGGACATTGTAGTTAGGGTCAATGATTCAAATAAATTTGGCGACTTGGCACAGGTTCAAATATCGTTTTACGACAAAGAAAATGATTCATTGATGACGGCTACTGTTTCGCTTTTCAATATTGAGATAATTGAAAACGCGCTAAGCGACACAAAATGAAATTACCATCCATCGGCTGGATATACTGCTTTTACTCCTTCGCGTTTCCGTGGAGGTTTAAGATCGGTATATCCTCCGACTACAAAGCACGCCGAAAGGGTGTTGAAATGGACTTAACGCGGGCGATGAATATGCCCGTAAAAGTGCGCACAGCGCTTGCGGTGCCGTCGCTGTTCAGGGAGAACCACGAGGCCCGCGTGCATCGGTGGTTTTGCAAGTTGTCAGCATCAATGCCGCATCACGCCGGATACATGGAATGGTTTTGGTCGTGGATACCGAACGCCGTCGGGGCGCTAATAGCCGCCGCATGGCTTTGGTATGTTGGCTACCCGGTGAACCCGTGGGCTATTTTGGTAGCTGCATTGCTGCCGATTCCGGTGGTGCCAGCCCTCCTTTTGGCTCTAATTTTGATCGTGGAAATTGCCCTCGTATCGGGGCTATTAGTTGGAGTATTCACGCTTTTATCATTCATCATTCAAAACATACCGAAATGAGCAGAAAGTCAGCACATGAACAATTGCAAGACCTGATGAAATTCAGGCTTGCAGAAATCAAAGAATCCGCCGAACAAATACAGACTTGCTTGGAATGCGGCGGATCAGGAACAACTGGAACATGGGGCAACTACACGCTTTGACAGACGTGCAACGGGCAAGGATTAACCGTCAAAAATTAGGACATGAAACGGATACAACGCAAACGCGCAAAGGGTTGGAAGATGCCGCCCAATACGATCTATGTAGGCAGACCAACAAAATGGGGCAACCCGCACAAAGTCGGCGACCTGATTGGGCCGTTTTCGGATGGCCCGCGTGTCACTCCACAAATTGCGGTTGATCGGTATAGGGGTTGGCTGATCGAGCAAATCGGCTTTGGAAAATTGAACCTTTCAGAATTGATCGGCAAAGACCTCGCTTGTTTTTGCCAAGATGGGGATCCGTGCCATGCCGACGTACTGATTGAATTTTGTAAAAACTTGAAATGATGAAAAACAAGATCGAAAAAACTTTGCAGGTCGTTTTTATCCTCACCGCCGCGCTTTGCATGGCTAAATGTAGCGGCTTATGAGGGTTATAAAGCTTAACTCCGAAGCCGCATACCGGCGGGCACTATTTATCATACTTTTTGTGGTTATGATGATTCACAGGTGCGTAGAGTGTAAATTTTTACATTAAGATACCCCGATGACCTGAAGCGACAGGTATCGTTCGGAAGGAACGCCGAAAATCGGAAGATCGGGTTTTGCCTGCCGCTTGCCGCACCATGTGCGGTAGGCGGCTTTTTTATTGCCATAAAAAATAATTTTAAAATAGTTGTGTAAAAACTTGCACAACTTATTGAAGTGTGTGTATCTTTGACCTATCAAAAACGCAGTAAAAACAAACGACATGATTAACTTTGAACAAATTAAGTCAGAGCTTGTACAAAAAGGTCTTTGCTACGAAAGCGCAGCAAGCGAAGCCACACAAAAAATTGTATTTATTGAAGGCGAGTGGAACCGCGACGGAAGTGCCCATATTAAATCCACAAAAGCCGGTTGGATTATCGGCGATTTTCCAAAAGTGTTACCTGTTTCATTTGACGTAATAGCTACACAAGGCTTTGATAAGTCTGCTATTTTAGATGCCGCTCAAAAAATGTTTAGCGATGCTAAAATTATTGTAAAAATCCAATAGCCATCAGCATCAGCACAGGCGACGCGGAAGAAGCAAAGAAAATACTCCAGGCCGCTTTAGAAGCGCTGGAAGCGGAGCCTAAAAGCGTGCATAAAAACGAGTTGGTTTTTGAAATAAAGTGATTATCTTTGCAATGCCCAAAGGGGCCGTCCGGCGTAGGAAACCGGGCGAAACGCACAGCCTATCACACAGGCAAAGAGTTAGTTTCTCAACCTGCCCTTTGCAGTTTGAGCGAGAAACGGAGTGTGATTCCGTTGTTGGCACCCTAAACGCCCTCGCTCAAATTTCAAAGGGCTTTTTATTTTTACTGCTATGCTAAACATTGACCACACAAAAGAATCTGTTTATGATGGGGTTGGAGTTTCCGAAAAAAGGTATTTGCAAATTTTTGACATTTGCGAAACTGCTATTCTTGAGCACCTTGACGCGCTTAGCGCTTTAGATTATGCACAGAAAGCTATTAAGCCAAAGAATAGTGCAGAGTATTTTTTAATTGGATTCACATTTGTTGACATTCTTTCACAATTAGACTGCCTAAACCATGAAACGCCGAACAACGCTAATTAACGAGATCGCCCGCAAATCGCTTGAAATTAGCCGAGATGAATACGCGCTTTGCGCATACCTACTTTTCCGGCAGGGGTACCCATCACAAAAAGTAGCCGGTTGGTGTTGCGATACGAAAGACGAATTGGCGGACTTTGTTGGTATCACCCGGCAGGGTTTGTACAAAATGTGCAACAAGCTGGAGGCGCTAAAATTGATCGAACAAAGCGCCGTAGGCGGGTTCTTGCGGGCTACCGTTTTGTTTATTGATTCAGATAACGGTGTAAACAAAGTTGACAAAGCGAGTGTAAACAAAGTTTACATCGAACGTAAACAAAGTTTACAAAAAGTGTCAACTAAGTTTACATCGGACGTAAACAAAGTTGACGAAGTAAATAATAGTAAGATTAAGAAAGAAGAGAAAGAGAGAGAGAGAAACGCGCCCGCGCAAAATGATTTTTTACCCTTAGAAGCCGAAACGTCAAAAGCCCCCCCCGTTCCGGAGCCCCCCCCCGCCGGGCCGTACATTCGAGACTTCGTGAACGCGGATACGGTTAGCGAAATGGTTGAGCGCATCCACGCTTTTTACAGCACCCCGGTTGGAGAACAAGAAAAAGAAAAAATTTACCAGGCAACAATAGCGGGTAAAATGAAACCATCAGAACGCAAAGACGTAGTAGAGCGCTTTGCAGCGCACGCAATCGAAAAGGGATACGGTGCAGGCGGGAAGCAGTACCGCGACCTAAACGCCCGTTTCTATACGTGGTGGAAAGATCAGTCCCGCTTTCAGCAGCCTTCGCAAGGCGCGCCCGCGCATCAAAACAACCGCTCCGAAGGGCCAACACTGCGCTCAACAGATCAAAACCCCTACGCACGCCATAAAATAATATCGTAATGGGACAGCAACAAACACCATACGCAACACGGCGCAAGAATAACCAGAGCCAAGCCGACCTGAGCGGCTACGTTTTCGGCAAAGAGATGCCGTCCGCTGTATCCCTCGAAGAAGCGGTTTTGGGCGCGATTATGGTTGACCGCGATGCGATCGGCGTAGTGTCGGACATCTTGCGACCGGAGTCATTTTACCACTCCTCGAACCGGGCTGTTTTTGAGGCGTGTCTAATCCTTTCGGCTTCAAATTCCCCGATTGACATATTGACCGTTTCGGATCAATTGCGCAAGTCAGGGCATCTGGATGCCATCGGCGGCGCGTACGCACTGACACAACTAACGAACCGGGTAGCGTCATCTGCCAACGTGGAGTACCATGCCCGCATCATTGAACAGGCGGCAATAAAGCGGCGGGTAATTGAAATTGCATCGAACGCAATCAGTAACGCATACGACCCGGCGCAGGATCCGTTTGACTTGCTTGCAGACGTTGAACGTGAATTTTTTGGAATCACAAACTATTCAGGTAAAGACGGCGTGACACTTGCCGCCGCCGGGGCCGAAGTTATGCGCCAACTTACCGCCGCGATAGAGCGCCCGGACGGGTTGACCGGGGTTAATACGGGGCTTTCTGCCCTAAACAAGGCCACAGGTGGGCTACAAAAGTCCGATCTTATTATTCTTGCCGCCCGTCCGGGTATGGGCAAAACGGCCCTTGCGCTAAACATTGCCCTGAATGCTGCAAAAGTCGGTACGCCGGTTGGTGTGTTTTCCATGGAAATGCCCGCCGCCCAACTGGTTCAGCGCCTTGCGGCTTCGGAGACGGGAATATCCGGTGAACTAATACGAACCGGCAAGGTCAGCACGGACGATATGCGCCGCATTGATGCCGCCGTACAGGCTTTTGTAGGCGTTGAGCTGTACATTGATGACAGTGCGGGGCTTCCAATAACAGCGCTACGGGCAAAGGCCCGCAGAATGCACAAAAAGCATGGCATTGGCTTGCTTATTGTGGATTACCTTCAATTGATTGGATCGGACAACAAAACCGGGCAAAACCGGGAGCAGGAGGTGTCGGCAATGTCACGCGGACTAAAGGCGCTGGCAAAGGAATTGGATATTCCAGTTATTGCGCTTTCCCAACTTAGCCGGGCTGTTGAGATACGCGGCGGATCAAAACGCCCAATGCTATCCGACCTACGCGACAGCGGCGGAATCGAACAGGATGCGGACATTGTAGCATTTATCTACCGCCCGGAGTATTACGACATACAGCAGGACAGCGACGGGAACGACACAAAAGGCCGGGCTGAAATAATCCTTGCCAAGCACCGGAACGGGTCGCCTAAAACCGTGCTGCTTGGCTTTGATGGGCCGCGCACAATGTTTAAAAACCTCGTTTCCGACGCTCCTGAATTTGAGCAGCCTCCAAAAATGCAAACCGTTGACTTTTCGGCGATGAGGCCGAAGGATGATGAAGATATTCCATTTTAACGTTCCGATTATTGCCGCAGTGGCGGGTTAAAAGCACAATGTTTCACTTAAAAACAAAAGTATATGAATAACACAAATGACCAATTAAGCACTACACCCGCCATTGCCGGCAATAATGTGTTACCTGCCGTTAAATCTGGTAGGGCTTGGAATGGCGCACACAGGGATGCTGGTACAATTGTTCACGCTGTTGAGCCATTGCCACCAACAACGGGAGGTGATTGGTTCACAAAGGCTGAATGTGGAGCAGAGCCGGGTCGTAGAGGTAACGGATGGGCTAAAACAAGCCGTGAAATTAATTGCCCTAAATGCTTGAAGAAGTTGTCTGCTTAATGGCAGGTAACGCAAAGCCTGCCGAGTTATGCGGATTTAAAACTTACAAAATGAAAGACATAAAAAAATTGCTCAAACAAGCAGAAAATGCAAAAGTCCTAATGGACGGGGCTTGTGGTCAGATAGCAAGCATTTTACAGCCATTTTTCAAGGCAGAAATTAGCGTTGATTTTCAACCAGGGGATGGGTTTGTTGTGATATGGGAAGATGGGTGTTTCAGCGCACCAAATAACAGGCCCGTCGAAGACGTAGTCATTGACATAAAGAACGATCCACTATGTTTTCTCGCATAACTGCGGCTTGTACGCCGCGCCGCGTTTAGCGGGCGGTGTACGGGCAAGCAGGGTTAGCCGCTTTAATTCACACTAAAAAACAACTTATTATGCAAGATCAACCAAAATGGGTTCAGTATGCTGCGATACTTGGGCCACACATTAAAAAGGTTTTCACGGATGACGCAGACGTTAAAATTGACATTGAAGAGTTGGACAGCGAAGAAAATATCCAAGCCTTTTTTCACGCACTTTCAACCGTAGTTCCATGCGATATTTTTAACCGGATCATTGGCGACAAGAAAAATCACCTCGAATACAACCATACAGCAAATTTGCTTTGCTTCGGATTTATGAACATCAAAAAAACGGATTCGGATTCTAATAGCGGCTAACT
>Ga0154020_10000830_pt1 | contig 38226 bp, 23 predicted proteins | sample Klosneuvirus_201_FD_109709 | JGI IMG/M metagenome (GOLD analysis project Ga0154020, IMG submission 109709) | Active sludge microbial communities from wastewater, Klosterneuburg, Austria - Klosneuvirus_20160825_MG | ecosystem: Engineered > WWTP > Aerobic digester > Activated sludge | place... | reverse complement strand
GTCCCTGACGAATCCGGTCATCAAAACCTTCGTATCGTCCACAGAGCAGCAGCAGCCGAGGCTCCTGAGCCAGTTCTTCAACCAATCCCTGATCCAGTTTTCGACCCTGAGGGGTCATCATCAGCAATTGACCGGGAGCATTTCCCTGAGTCTGCACGGATTCGACACAGTCGAACACCGGCTGACACATCAGCAACATCCCCGGACCACCACCAAACGGCTTATCATCGACCTGCCTGCGATTGCCGGGAGCGAACTCCCGAAAATTATGCCGTTTGATATCCACCAGACCGCGTTCGATCGCCAGTTTCAGGTGTCCCTGGCCGAGATAACTCTCGAACATCTCCGGAAACAGGGTCAGAACATCAAACCGCATCACTCTATTCAGCCGCCGTGGCTTCTACGGGTTCTGTCGGCTCAGCAGCTTCTGCGGCAGGAGCTTCCTCTTTGACCTTCGGAGCGGTCAGTGGAGGAGGTGCCTGTGCCTTGCCGAACTTGTTCATCTTCACCTTGCGGATCAGGGCGTTGACTTTTTCGCTGGGCTGCGCGCCCACCGACATCCAGTAATCGACGCGTTCAAGGTTCAACTTGACGCGGGCAGATTTGTCCTGAACCATCGGATCGTAGAAGCCAACTTCTTCGATCGCCTTGCCATCGCGCTGAACTCGGGAGTCCATCACGCAAATACGGAAGAACGCACGGTGCTTGCGTCCCATCTTCTTCATTCGAATTCGAACTGCCATTGCTACTCCTGAACTGACAAAAAACTGATGACTTACCGCGTGAAGTATAACTATTTTTTCCGATTTCGCTTCTTCTGCTTTTGAGCTTCTTTCTTCTGCTTCTTCTTTTTGTCACGAGCGGTATCTGTGTCCAGCGGACCGCGTTGACTTCGCATCTTCTTTTCCATCAGCTCCGCGCCGGGATTCATTAGGCCGCCATCGGCCAGACCCTTCACGGCTTTCATGCGGTCGCGGAGGCCCATGTTGGCCATGCCCTGCATCATCTTTCCCATGACGGAAAAGTCCTTCAGCAGTTTATTCACGTCTGCTGCCTGGACTCCGCTGCCTTTCGCGATACGGTGGCGTCGACCGCGATCGATGATGTCTGGATTTTCACGCTCCTTAACGGTCATCGAGTTGATGATACCTTCGATCCGTCGCAGGTCATCTTCGGGATTGAGATCTCCCATTTGATCGACTACGTTCCCCATGCCGGGGATCATTTTCATGATCTCCCGCATCGAGCCCAGTTTTTTGATCTGCCGCATTTGCTTGCGGAAATCGTCCAGGGTGAACTTACCCTGCTGCATCTTTTCCTGCTGACGCAGCATGTCTTCTTCGTCGAATTCCTTCTGGGCTTTTTCGAACAGCGACACAATGTCGCCCATGCCCAGAATTCGACCGGCCATGCGGTCCGGGTGGAATTCTTCCAGTCGGTCGAGCTGTTCGCCCACACCGATGAACTTGATCGGCACACCCGTCACGGCCTTGACGCTTAACGCCGCTCCCCCGCGCGTGTCACCGTCCAGCTTTGTAAGGATGACACCGTCCAGTTCCAGCGCGTCATTGAAGGCCTTCGCGCTGTTGACGGCATCTTGACCGGTCATCGCGTCGCAAACCAGAAGAGCCTGGTCCGGCGAAACGCTGTTGTCAATCTCCTGCAACTCTTTCATCAAAGCCGCATCGACGTGCAGTCGGCCCGCCGTGTCAAGAATCACGACTTTCGCACCGACCCGTTTGGCTTCTTTAACGCCGTTGCGGCAGACCTGGACCGGATTGCTGGCTTTTGGATCTTCCGCGTACACAGGACAGCCGACCTGTCCGCCAATGACTTTCAACTGCTCGATCGCCGCCGGTCGCTGCAAGTCTGCTGCGACCAGAAACGGCGAATGGCCTGCCTCCTTCAATCGTCGTGCCAACTTACCGCAAGTGGTTGTTTTGCCCGATCCCTGCAGACCGCACATCATGATGATACTGACGCCGTCTCGCTTGATGGCCAGCGAATGATCGACTGGGCCCATCAGATTGATCAGATGCTGATGCACAATCCCGACGATTTGCTCGTCAGGACGCAGCGATTTCAGGACTTTTTCGCCAATTGCCTCAGCGGTCACGTTCTTCACAAAGTCTGTAACGACATCGTACGCGACATCGGCTTCCAGCAGTGCGGTGCGCACCTGCTGCATGCCTTCGCGGATGTTGCCCTCGGTGATCTTTCCGGTTCCCCGGAAAGCCGTGAAGGCCTTACCCAGACTTTGTGAAATACTTTCGAACACGACGAACGAGCACTTTTATGGAAAGATGGCGGCAGAAACTACTTGGAAATTCGACACGACCCCTGCAGACGAATCACACAAACCCTTGCTGCACAATGGTTTCTGCCAATAATCGGCGCACGAACGCTCAGTCAGTCGGCTCAGCGCGCACAAGGGGCCGGAAAAATCGAAACGCGGATCATATCGGTCCCCAGTCCTGCTGACAAGCCGTTCGCCGTGTTTGCCCGTGTTTGGGGTGATTTCGACAATCTGGACAGTTACCCCCATGTTTCGGGCCAGATCGCTGCGTCTGGTTGCTCCATCTCCGAAACCTCAATCGAAAATTGGCGGCTACTGCGGAAACCGTCTGCCGTCGTTTGGCGCTTCACCTGCCGGGGAACAGTCCTGGGGCATAACCTAACGAGCGGTGGGTGTCAGCCCACCGAGTTGCCTGCATTTGACTCGGAGGGCTTACGCCGCTCCGCTCGCCGGGTTTGCGGCGAGCGGGGGACGTTAGTCCCCTGATTGTGAATCCTGCGGTCATGCCATTTCACTTATCCACGGCTGCTTATAAGATCCGCAGCCGGACCAAGGTCGCACGTTGCCGAAACACCGCTCGTCTATACTTCACGCGGTCCGGACTGAGGTACTTTCAAAGTCAACGTTTTCGATGTCCCTTCTCCCCCTGGCAAGGGGGAGAAGGTGGCCGACAGGCCGGATGAGGGGGCTGACCTGGAGTCAATATAATGAACCAGAAAACAGTTGATTCTTCCCCCTCACCCTAGCCCTCTCCCCCCGTGGAAAACGTTTCAAGTTGGAAAATCAATTGCGGGGGAGAGGGGACAATCGCAAAAAATCCACAGCACCATTTCTGACCGCGTGAAGCCTAACGACACGACCGGCTGCAACAAATCCACTGTGCCGACGCCCCCGGAAAACCAGATCAATAACGATAATGTTCCGGCTTGAAAGGCCCGTTGACCGGAACATTGATGTACGCAGCCTGCTCTGGCGTGAGCGTTTCCAGCTTCACACCAAGTTTTTCCAGATGCAGCCGCGCCACTTCTTCGTCCAGTTCCTTCGGCAGCAGATGGACGCCGACATCGTATTTTTCGGCTTCGTTCCAAAGCGCCAGCTGGGCCATCACCTGATTCGTGAAGCTGTTGCTCATCACGAACGACGGATGCCCGGTCGCACAGCCAAGATTCACAAGACGCCCTTCGGCCAGTACGAGGAGCGCCTTGCCGTTGGGATAGACGTACTTGTCAACCGGGCCACCCTGATCGGCCGGGGTCTTGATGCGGATCTTTTTGATGCTCTTAGTGTTGTTCAGGTAGGCGATCTGAATTTCCGAATCGAAGTGCCCGATGTTGCACACGATGGCCTGATGCTTCATCCGGTCCATATGCTCACCGCGAATCACGTCAACGTTGCCGGTGGTCGTCACAAAGATGTCGCCCTGCGGTGCCGCCTCTTCCATTGTCGTGACTTGATAGCCTTCCATGCAGGCCTGCAGCGCGCAGATCGGATCAATCTCTGTAATGATGACACGCGCCCCGAATCCGTCCATAGCGTCGGCACAACCCTTGCCAACGTCGCCGTAACCACAGATGACGACCACTTTGCCCGCGACCATTACGTCAGTGGCTCGCTTGATACCGTCCGCCAGCGATTCGCGGCAACCATAGAGGTTGTCGAATTTGCTCTTGGTGACGGAGTCATTCACGTTGATTGCGGGAACAGCCAGTTTGCCAGCCGCGTGCATCTGATGCAGGCGGTGAACACCGGTGGTTGTTTCTTCAGACAAGCCGCGGATGCCTTTGAGCAATTCCGGAAACTTGTCATGCACCATGACTGTCAGGTCGCCACCGTCGTCGAGAATCATGTTGAGCGGCTGGCCATCCGGGAAAACCAGCGTCTGTTCGATGCACCAGTCGAACTCTTCGTTGCTCATCCCCTTCCATGCGTAGACCGGAATCCCTGCAGCGGCGATGGCGGCTGCCGCGTGGTCCTGAGTTGAAAATATGTTACAGCTGGACCACTGAACTTCGGCACCAAGTGCTTTCAGAGTTTCAATCAGTACGGCTGTCTGGATCGTCATGTGCAGGCAGCCAGCAATTCTGGCACCCTTCAGCGGCTGCGAATCACCGTGTTTCTCCCGCAGCGCCATCAGTCCGGGCATTTCAATTTCCGCAATTTCAATTTCCTTACGCCCCAGTTCGGCCAACGCAATATTTGCAACTTTGTAAGGAAGGGCGGCTACCGTACTCATGAATTCACTCTCGCTTGAAAAAAGGAACAAAATCCAACGAAAGCCACTTCCGCAGGGCTCCGGCAGATTTAACGGCCAAAACGATCAGTTATCGAACTAATCCGTCCAGCGTCGGGGGCATGTGGCGTCCAAACCTTAGATAATCGACCGACATCAGGCAATACCTTGACGCCGAAACTCAGTGTTTTCCGCCATTTGAGTTGGCAAAGCCCCCCTAGCGGCACCACAAGCTCAGCATGAAGTCGTGAGACCAGACAAGTTCGTTGTCAGCAGGTGAAGCTGACATCCGATGGCCAGCCAATGGAAAACCGAAGACATGCTTCGTGAGTATCGATCGATTCCCGAATTGATCACACCGTATTCTGATCACGCATCAGTTTCTGGCGGAGGCGCTGAAAGCCGCGAATCCAGCGGTCGTAATTGTCTGTTTTCATTGCGAAGAATTCCGCCACCTGGGCGTGTGGCAGGATCAGGAACTCTTCTTTGCGGATGCCGTCCAGAATACTTCGTGCGGCAACTGCGACCGTGATCGAATGCAGGTGCAAATAGCGATGGATCGGGTCACTGTCGTCCAGCATATCGGTCTCGACACCCAGCGGGCAGACGCAGGACACTCGAATTCCGCTGCGACCGTAGCAGACGGCCAGCCATTCGGCCATCGCGATATCGGCATGTTTTGTCACTGAATAGGACGCCGAACCAATCTCCATCAGCAATCCGGCTGCGGACGCCGTGTGGATCAAATACCCCTCACCGCGTTCCTGCATATGCGGCACGACGGCGCGAGCGGCAAACAGACGCGACATCACGTTCACGTTCCACATCCGTTGCCAGTCGGCATTGCTGGATTCCAATCCGCCCTTGACTGTAATACCGGCATTGGAACAAAAAATGTCAATTCGTCCGAACTTCGCCTGTGTATTGGCGACCAGTTGCTGAACATCCGATTCAATTGCGACGTCACATCGACTGGCAACCGCCTGAGGACCGATCTGCCGTGCGACTTCAACGGCTGCCGATTCGTCCCTGTCTGAGACAACTACCGCCAGACAACCAGCCTCCGCAAAGGCAATACACATCGCGGCACCGATCCCTCGACCAGCGCCGGTGACGACAATGACTCGATCTTTGACATCCACGTGGTCTTTACTCCGTCAGTCGTGCCAGAACTTCATTTCCATCAGCGTTGCTCAATCCGATACAGGTGCGTCGTGGAACGCAGAAACAATGCTTTGCCGGCAACGGCGGGAGACGCCATGAAATCGGCTTCCAGCGTGTTTTTCGCCAGTTCCTTGTACTCCGCCCCTGCCTGGAGCACGGTACACGTCCCGTTTTGCCCGCAGAAGTACAGATGTCCCTCGGACTCAATCGGCGACGCGGAGTAATCGCCCGACAATCGTTCGAACCAGATGTCTTTACCCGTGGTCGGATTCACGCACCGTACGATTCCCCTGTCGCTCACAAAGTAAAGTCGATTGTCGCAGAGAATGAGTGATGGCTTTTGCGGAATCTGCTTGTCGGATTTCCATGTGATATGCGTTTCCGTCACATCACCTTCGCCATCGAAACGTACTGCGACCAGTCGAGACTGCATGTAACTGGTGGCGATGTAAACAGTGTCGTCCGAGGCCACGGGACGCGGCACGGTTGAAAACCCAAGCTGGCCATAAGCCGCCTTCCATACTTCGCTGCCAGTATCGGCATCGTAGGCGTACACCCAGTTTGCTGCCGGAGAAATGACCAGCATTCGTCCTTTGACTGACAGCAGCAGCGGCGTTCCGTATGCTTTTTTGAGTTCCGGAGTTTTGTCCATCTCCCCAGACCGCGATGTACGCCATGCTACTTCACCAGTATTCGCGTCCAGCGCGGCGATGAACTGATCATCCATCCCGTCAAAATGGATGATGACCTTGTCGTGCCAGACGACAGGCGAGCTGCCCGGCCCATTCTGATGATCGATTTTGAGCGAATCGTTTTTCCAGAGGATATTGCCGCTGTTTCGATCAATGGCGGCGGTGCCGTACGTTCCAAAATGACAGAACAGCTTGTCCCCGGAAATGACGGGTGTCGGTGATGCGTAGCTGTTCAGCGAATGCTTGGGTTCCGGCTCGGAGACCTCGAACAGGCCGATCGTCTTCTCAATGACCCCCGATTCACGATTGACGCAGATCGCCTGCAGCGTCAGTGCTCCGGAGAGCTTCAATTCGTTCGGGTTCTTGAGTTTTGCCAGCCGTTCCTTTTCCTCTTCCGGTGCCAACGCTTTCGTGATCGCCGTCGTCAGCCAGATCTGGTTTTCGGAAATGACCGGTGACGAGTGCCCTTCGCCTGGAGTCGCTGTTTTCCAGACGACGTTTTCCGTTTCGCTCCAGGTGATCGGCAGCCCAATGGCTTTCGTATGCCCCTGTCCGTCCGGCCCGCGAAACTGTGGCCATTCGTCCTGTGCCGATGAAATGACAGCCCTGTTAAGGATAACCGCCATCAACAGAATTGCGGTTAGCCATGCTGGCCGACGCATTGAATAATTCTGACCATTCATTGAGAACCCCCTGATCTGTTCGATCCTTACTTAGATTCTTTACAACAACAGCAGCAGCCGCCATAGCGAAAGCGGCTGTCATAAACGTCGCCGTTCCATAAATCACGCGGCGCTTTTCACAAGCGTGTGGCGAATCTTCCCGATGCGGGCAGATGCATTGAAAGCCCAGTTCCAGATCCCACTCCGGAACTTCCGGCGCACAGACCTCTTCTTCGGAATAGACGACTGGAAGACCAGTATCGCCCTCAGCTCCGAAGCCGCGTTTTGCCAATTCCTTGCGCAGGATCCGTGCCAGAGGATCGACTTTCGTGCGACTCAGATCCGCAACTCGAACCTGCGTCGGATCAAACCTCGCCCCGGCACCGGTGATGCTGATCACGGGAATGCCCTGAGTCAGGCAGGTTTCAAGAAGCAATACTTTTGATGTGACATTATCGATGGCATCAACAACAAAATCCGGTCGCGGAGTCAGCAGCGCCGCAGATGTGGAAGCGTCATAAAATGCCTGAACCGGATCGACCCACGCTTCTGGATGAATGGCCCGCATGCGTTCCGCCAGCAACGCAGCCTTGGATTGTCCAACGGTGCCAGGAAATGCCTGCAACTGACGATTGACGTTTGTCAGACACACGTCGTCAAAATCCACGAGTGTCATCCGCCCGACCGCTGATCGCGCCAATGCTTCCGCCACATAACTGCCGACGCCACCGAGTCCAAAGATCGTGACGTGCGCGCCCAGCAGGCGACGAATGCCATCATTCCCCACCAGTCGCACAAAGCGATCCCAGCGACGATGAATTCGCTCCGGCACTGGCGGAAGATCTTCTCGCTTCGGCCGCGCTGTCAGGTCCAGCGCAGATTCCCACATCCGAACTCGGGTCTGCCGAGGCAGCGCTGCATCCAGTTCCGGACTCGCTGAGCCTGTTGTCGCGCCGCAGTTATCGTTCTGGCAATTCGTTTCCTGCGAACACACTCCACCGTCCGGATGACCTGCACACGAGGAGGGGTTGTCCGTTTCGGCACTTAACTTTGCAGGAGATCGAGACGATTCGTCTGTTGAATGCAGGGTCCAGTCTCCTTTTATTGATTCAGGGAGCATAAATAATTCGTTAGACCACTAGTTTTTCTTGTTACCTTTTTTTCTGGCACCCGTTTTGTTGTCCGTTTTCTGGCTCCCGGTTTCACTTTCGGAAAGCGCCGTGAATTCCTGAGTCGTTGCGTCCCACTGTTTCGTCAGGCGGGCGAGGATCTCGGGGTTCGATTTGGAAAGATCCGACTGTTCGCTGCGATCATTTTCAAGATCGTATAATTCCCACGGCTCACCTTTCGCAGCGACGGCTTTCCAGTCGCCCATACGAATGGCTCGGTTCCCTTCATGCAGCCACCACAATGATTCGTGCAATGCCGCACTGTCCTCAGATAAGGATGCGACAAGACTTCGACCCGGTGAATCTGGAGCTTCCGCATCAGTCACGACAGCTGATCGTTCAGTACCCGCCAGTTCCAAAACTGTCGGCACGATATCGATCACATGGCCAGCTGTGCGCCGCAACTGCCCCGGCGTCGTGATTCTCGCAGGCCAGTGAGCGATCAACGGCGTGGAAATGCCGCCTTCATGCACCCACGTTTTGTGTCGGCGGAACGGCGTGTTGCTGACCGTTGACCAACCCGGCCCGAGACACAAATGCGTTGCCGCAGAGCCCGGTGGCGCATTCGGGTCATGCCCGTCGCCACGCACCATCATTTCCGCCGACGCGCCGTTGTCTGAAAGAAAAAGGATGAGCGTATTGTTGAACGCATTCATTGAACGCAGCTGGTTCAAAATTTTTCCGATCTCCTGATCCATGCGATCGATCATTGCGGCGTGAATTGCCATCTTGGTCGCCTGAAACGAGCGCTGGGCTTCGTTGAGTTCATCCCAGGGAACCGGCAAATTGACTTCCGCCGGACCAAACTGACGGACCTGATCAGGAAAAGCATACGGTGGCCCGAGTCCGCGCTCCGGTTCGCTTGCGGTGCCTGAGACCAGTCCCATCGAAAGCATTCGCTCGAACTTCGCTTTTCGCACCTCGTCCCATCCGGCGTTGTATCGATCGGCATACTGCGCGATGTCCTCAGGCAATGCCTGCAATGGAAAATGGGGAGCGGTGAAGGCGACGTACTGAAAAATCGGACGATCTGCATGAGTCTCCACATGAGACTTCAGGCATCGCACAGCATGGTCTGCGATCGCGACCGTTGAATAGTAGTGATCGCCGTCTTTCACAGCAGGCAAATCGACCCCGTCTTCCTGATGCTTTGAAGGACTGAAGAAGCGTCCCTGATCCTGAAGTTCATAACTGTGATCAAAGCCACCGGCGGCGGGAGTCCCGTCGATGTGCCATTTTCCGGAGTAATAACACCGATACCCCGCTGGCTTCAGCAACTGCGGCAGCAACGGAGCCCAGGCAGGCCTGACAAACTTAACCCCAGCTCCACCAGCGACTGTTGGCAGCGCGTCGCGGTGGACCTGCTGAGGATAATAGCCGGTCAGCAATGCAGCGCGCGTGGGCCAGCAGCGGGCGGTGTTGTAAAACTGCGTGTACCGCAAGCCGTGCTGAGCCAATTCGTCCAGATGCGGCGTCGCAATGTCGCTGCCGTAGCAACCCAGGTCTGAGTAGCCCAGATCATCCGCCAGAATCACAAGCACGTTCGGCCGCGCCCCTGCCGCCGACTCACCTTCCGAGGCGGAAGCATCGATACCAGACAAGAGCGCAAGCTGTAACGCTGCCAGAAGTAATCGTATCACTCTGGCTTATCCTTCGTACTCGGACAAATAACCTACGAATTCGCGAAGGTGCTCTTCTTCATCCCCCAGAGCCGTGATGCACAGATCCTGAGTCACATAGTCAAGACCATCACACAGAGCGATCAGCTTGCCATACTGTGCAATTGCAGACTCTTCGGCAGCGATGACGCCCTTAATCACTGCGACGACATCGGTCATCTTCTTCGGAGGCTGCAGACTGTCCTGACGCGACACAAACGACGCACTTCCTGGGACAACGCCACCAATCGTTTTGATGCGTTTGGCCAGCATCTGAGCATGATTCATCTCTGCGGCGATATCTGCCTGAAGGGATGACTTGATCTCTTCCGCGCGGACTCCGTCGAGATTGATCGAATTGGAGATGTAGTTCATCACCGTCTCCATCTCCATCCAATAGGCAACGCTAAGCTCAGAGATGATTTCCGCTCGTTTCTTTGGATCTGTCATAAATTCTGCTTTCTTTTGTTACTGGTGTTTCGCGAGAACAATTTGGGACAACTGTTCCGCATTTCGAATTGCCCCGCATTGTACTGAACGGCAGGGGCGGGGTGTAGTCGCGAGCGATCATGCGTTACAGAAATCCCATTTAACATTGGGATTCCACAGCCAGCGAGCCAGGAGGAGAAGGGAGTTTGAAGTGATCCTGCGTTGCCGTCTTCGGGAAAGTCCGGCACGTTCGGCGGCGGCGCGGGGATATGTTCTCCCGGCAGTTGTCGCACTGTCCATTTGCCGACGTTATGTCCCATTGATCGCGGATATCAGCAATTCGCGAACCTGTTTTGGATCCGCGCCTGCGACCTGTTTCATGATCATGCCGATCAGCGGGCCGATGGCGTTTTGTTTTCCGGAACGAAAATCGTTGACCGCATCGGGCTTGGCGGACATTGCGGCCGCGATCGCGGCATCGAGTGCTCCCGTGTCTCGCACAACTTCGAGGCCACGTGACACGATGAGGCGATCAACGTCGGACACGGCAATCGGTCGATCGTTTGCCGCATCTTCCTTCAAGGCCGCGTAAACGTCGCGCGCACTCTTTGTGGTGATACGTTCCGAAGTGACACATGTGAGCAGAGTGCCGAGGATTTCGGCGGTGATCGGGAACTGATCGATCGTCGATCCATCGGCGTTCAGATCGCGAAGAACGTCCTGCGTCACCCAGTTGGCGGCTGTCTTGCCGTCACCGCACAATTGCGAGACCTGTTCGAACCAGACCGCGAGTTCCGGTCCCTGATCCAGAATGACATCCGCGTCGTATTGACTAAGTCCAAGCTGCGAATGAAATCGCTCGCGTCGCGCTGCGGGTGTTTCGGGCAGCGATTTGCGGATCGCCTCGATCTGTTCGACGGTCGTAGTGACGGGGAACAGATCGGGGTCGGGGAAATAGCGATAGTCAGAGGACTCTTCCTTCTCCCGCTGCGTAAACGTCACACTGCGTTCAGCATCCCAGCCGCGAGTCTGCTTGGGAGCGTCTCCAATCTTCTGCGCGGTCTTCTGCCATTGCGTCGCCTGCCGTCGCACTTCGTATTCGACGGCGAGTTCAATGTTGCGAAAACTGTTCATGTTCTTCAACTCAACGATCGGCGTTGCCGTGCGACTGCCGTCTGCGTTGTGAATGTGCAGATTGACGTTCGCGTCGCATCGCAGACTGCCTTCCTGCATGTTGCAATCGGAGACTTCGATGAACAGCAGCAGAGATCGCAGGTTCTCCAGATAGCGTCTCGCCTCGGATGCCGACCGCAAATCCGGTTCGCTAACGATTTCCAGCAGCGGAGTTCCCGTGCGATTCAGGTCGACTCGACTTTCCGCACTGCGGACGCTGTCGTCGTGGACGTTCTTGCCGGCGTCTTCTTCCAGATGCGCGCGGGTGATGTTAATGCGCCGTGGCGGCTGTGTGGGATCATCCGCAGCGATGTCGAGCCAGCCTTTGCTGCTGAATGGCAGGTCGTATTGACTGATCTGATAGGCTTTCGGCAGATCGGGATAGTAATACTGTTTTCGGTCCCAGCGGGTGTGCGGAGCAATCTCGCAGTTCAGCGCCAGAGCCGTGATCAGCGACAATTCAAAGGCGTGGCGATTCATGACCGGCAGCGATCCGGGCAGGCCGAGACACACCGGGCATGTTTGAGTGTTCGGGTCGTTCGGACGGAAAGCCGTGGAACAACCACAGAACAGTTTCGACTGCGTCTTCAACTGCGTGTGGACTTCAAGGCCAATAATGACGGTGTATTCAAGGCTGGACATTGTTTGCGTTCGCGGTGAAATGCTGTTGTCTTTGTTTAACCCGAGCCAGCGGCGGGGTTCCGGAAGATACTGCCTTGCCGTTGACTCGGGCTAAACAAACAAAGCAACGAGACCCCGTCGGATCAACGTCCGCCGATGGAGCGACTGCCGCAAAATAGGCGTCTGCCTCGGATTGTGCAATTCTGCCGATTCGACATTCCCAGATCGCCAACCGGCGATTTCTGCCGATACGCAGATCGGTTCAGTCTTCAAAGCGTTTAGAACACGGGAATTCGTCTGGTTACGAAAATGGGACGATGGTTAAACTGCCGAACGAAAGATCTTTTGAACGCTCTAATTTCCGGACGAATGATCACGCTTCACTTATGCCAATCGAAAAAGCCAATTCGATTCGAGGAACTGCCCTGATGGGACTCATGCTGTTGAGTCTCACAGGCTGCAAGTTTGAGCGTTCGTTCATGAACATGGACAGCAATTCCAGGTCGCCGTTTTTCGGACTCCAGTGGGCCGTTGATTCCGGCAGTCGGGCTCCCAGGGGCGAAGCCGGATCTCATTCCCAGAAGCCATCAACCGGCAGAAATCGTTATCCGGCGATCCCTGATCACGGTAACTCCAAATCAAAGTCGGATGTGCCTGTGTTGCTGACGGGCTCTGCCGCGGCGACGCGAAATGGCTTTGAGCCCACGTCGGAATTGCGAGACCTGAATACGAACGTACGGTATTCGCTGCAGGCACCGGTGACTGATTCGTCGCTCAACGCGCAGTCTGTGGATCTGCGACTGTCGGCGTTTTGAAGCGTGGCCGAGGGTGGAGAGCGAGCGCTCGAAACCCCGGGGTTTCCCTCGCTCCGCTCAGTCCAACCCTAGAGCTATTAGGCGAGCGGAAGAAACAGGATTGCCCGGGATATCGCGTCGCCCGGGAAATCCGACCTGAGGCAGGCCGGAATACGTAGGCAGATCTGTCCTCAGATCTGCTTCCTTTGGCGTGGTTCAGTCGCAAGGGTCCGCTCGATCCGATGACTCGCCGATGGCGTGGCGGTTATACTTCACGCGGTCAGAAATGAGGCTGTGTATTTTCTTGCGATTGTCCCCTCTCCCCCGCAATTGATTTTCCAACTGGACACGTTTTTCACGGAGGAGAGGGCCAGGGTGAGGGGGAAGAATCAACTGTTTTCTGGTTCATCATACTTAACTCCAGGTGACCCCCCTCATCCGGCCTATCGGCCATCTTCTCCCTCTTGCCAGGGGGAGAATGGTCGTGGAAAATGTTCCCTTTGAAAGTACCTCAGTCTGGACCGCGCGAAGTGTAAACATCTCAATTGAAACCGTGCGAGGTATAGAACACGTCCCCGTACCGGGTGCCGCGACACTTTTGATCTGACACTGTATAATTCTCGCAAGGTGCTGAGATGAATTCGTGTCGATCGGAAGCAGGTGAACTATGCGGCGAATGTTGAGTGTGCTCGCGCTGTTGGGATTGTTGTCGCTGTCCTCAGTCGCGCGGGCGGAGGAACCTGGCTTTCGACGGACAGTGATCAATGCCGACTCCACGTATTTTGCCTGCGCGGTCATGGATGTGAATGCGGACGGAAAACTGGATATCGTCTCGGGTGGCTGGTGGTACGCAGCACCGAATTGGGACAAACACTTTCTGCGGGACGTCGAAGAGATTCGCGGACGATTTGATGACTATTCCAATCTTCCGTTTGACGTGAACAACGACGGCCGACTCGACCTGATCAGCGTCAACTATCGCAGTGAATCGATTTACTGGGTGAAGCATCCAGGCGAGACCGTAAAGTCAGACGCAACCTGGGAACGCACGGTGGCGGCAACTCCAGGAGCCATGGAGACCGGGTGCCTGCATGACATTGATGGTGACGGACGCCTGGATCTGCTTCCCAATGGCACGAAGTTCGCGGCCTGGTGGGATATCGAACCGGGTGAATCACCTCGCTGGAATCGTCATCCGCTGCCCGAAGAACTTGCCGGGCATGGTGTCGGATTCGGCGACATCAACGGCGATGGAAGAGGCGACATCGTGGGGCTACATGGCTGGGCCGAGGCTCCTGACGATCGTCGTGCGGGGCGCTGGCAGTTTCATCCTGAGTTCAATTTGTGGCAGGATACTTCGATCCCGATTCTGGTGCAGGACGTGGACAACGACGGCGACAACGACCTGATCTGGGGCCGCGGGCATCGATTCGGCGTTTACTGGCTGGAGCAGTCCAAAGACGACACAGGCGAACGACAATGGATGCGTCATGCGATTGATACCAGTTGGTCGCAGGCTCACGGTTTGTTGTGGGCTGACCTAAACGGCGATGGACAACCGGAATTGATCGCGGGCAGTCGCTATATGGGCCACGATGGCAAAGATCCGGGCGAATACAATCCGCTGCAGGTCTGTTCTTATCAGTATCTGCCTGCATCAAGGACATGGAAACGTCGGCAGATCTGGTCGGGGGACGCTGTTGGATTTGGTCTGGATCCAAAGGTGGCAGATGTTGATGGCGATGGCGATCTGGATCTCATTTGCCCCGGTCGCAGCGGATTGTATCTGCTGGAAAATCTGCACGTCGCGACTGATGGCGCGGCGAAGACTCCGCCGGTCGCTGCATTAACCGCTGACGACTACGACCATGAAAACGTGATGGTTCTTCGAGATCCATCAGGCGAGTTGCAACCGATCATCACGCCGTTTCAAATGGGCGCGCGACGGTCGCAGATACTCGAAGGGATCAGTCTGGCGATGGGTGAATTACCCGAACCCGATCAGCGAGTACCGCTCGACGTGCAGATTGTTTCCAAGGAAACCGCTGACGGCTACGTGCGGCAGAAGATCTCGTTTGCTGTCGAACCAGGAGACCGCGTCCCGGCATGGCTGCTGATTCCTGATGGACGTGCCTCCAAGGGACCGGCGATGCTCTGTCTGCATCAAACCACGGGGATCGGCAAGGACGAACCGGCGGGACTGGGCGGCCTGGAGAATCTTCACTACGCGCACGAGCTTGCGAAACGCGGCTTCGTTTGCCTTGTTCCAGATTATCCATCGTTTGGTGAATATCCGTACGACTTTCGAACTCAGGGGAAACACTACGCCAGCGGTTCGATGAAAGCGATCTGGAACAATATCCGCGCGATCGATCTGCTGGAATCACTGCCACAGGTGGACCCGAATCGAATCGGGTGCATCGGACATTCGCTGGGTGGTCACAACACGCTCTTCACGGCGGCGTTCGATGGACGCATTCGAGCGGTCGTGACCAGCTGCGGATTCACCGGGTTCCACGATTACTATGGCGGCAAACTGGTGGGCTGGACGAGCGATCGGTACATGCCGCGAATTCGCGACGTCTATGGAAACGATCCAGACAAGGTGCCGTTTGATTTTCACGAAGTGCTGGCGGCGATTGCCCCGCGTTCGGTTTACATCAACGCTCCTGTCAGTGACAGCAACTTCGACAACGCGGGCGTTCGCAAGGTCGTGGCGGAAGCCAACAAAGCGTTTCAAGTGTATGGAAACGTGGCGGGCGAGATCGCAACGCGCTATCCGGATTGCGGTCATGACTTTCCCGACGACGTGCGGGAAAATGCGTATGAGTGGCTTGAGAAACAGTTGAAGTAACATCGACAGTTTTTCTTCACGGTTCAAAGTCGCGCCTCCAGCGACAAAATATTTCGTTCGCGGTCCGGGTTGTAGCAACGGAATCGGCATCATCTCCGATATTCGGTTTCTCCGTCTGATCCGCATAAGTCGATAGGTTTGCCCGACGCAGAGCCATGTTGATTCACGTTGACCTCCGCACCGCGATGAAACGCAGATTTGCTGAATCTCGACATAGGAATTCCGGAATCGCACGATAGAATCCGCTACCTGCGAGTCACTTCCTCCGCAAATACCCAAAGTGAGTCTTCTGCTATGCGATTCAGTCAAACCTTGAAGCGTGCTGTTCTGAGTGTCTTTGTCGCTTTGGCATTTTGCGGTCAGGGGATAGTCCTTGCCGATCAGCCGAAGGATCTGGCCAGTGCGTTGACTCCCCTGGCATCGGCGTTGACTGGAAAGACGCCTCAGTTTGAGATTAGCGGAAAAGTGGCGATACCGATCGATGGCAGTACTCAGCCGATCGATGTCAGAATGGTTCGTTACGACGACGAATCCTTCGATCTGGCGCTGACTCACGCGGATTATGCCGTCGAGATTCGTCGCCGCGCTGATGTCACGGCGCTCGCGATGCCGAAGCACCGTACTGTCTTTATCGCGCGAGGCGAAGTTGACGCCGCTGACAGTCTCCAGCCGAAGGCGATTACCGATCGTCTGATTTCCAAAAGCTCAAGTCTGGGAACTGTGGCGTTTGGTCTGAATGTGCTGGCGGTCGGAGACATCGAAGCGACATTACGAGGTCTGCTGGCCAATGCGAAATTTATGCATGATCCCACCCAGGGCTGCTGGAAATCCGGTGACACAACCGTCACCTGTTCAAAGGAACAAACCGTCAGCGTGAGCGCGAACGATGTCACTGTGTCGCTGGAAACAAGTACAAAGGTCGGAGTCGCCCCGTCGGCCTCGGAATGGCCCGGCATGACAGTCACAGAACTCTCGCGCGTTGAACTTGAACGAACTCTGCTGTGTGGAGTCCGACGCGCGACAGAAGTCCTGAAACCGGGCAACGATCTCACCAAACCAGAACAGTCGCCTCGATCGACCGATCACGGTCGATTAACATGGATTGACGGCCAGCGCGTCGCGACACTCTGGGGAACGCCGGAACAAATCGGGACGGCACATGGTAAACTGCTGGCGGAAGAATCACGCCGCTGCATCGAATCTGTCCTGTACAGCTTCGGGACCGCCAATACGATCCGCACCGGACGCTGGTTCCGCCACGATCTCGAAGCGGCGTATGCTCGATTGTCACCGCACATTCCGGAACGCCACAAACGCGAGACGCATGCTCTTGCCCTGTCGCTCGGGATGGAACCAGAGCTTGTTCAGGTGCTCAATGTCTTCCCCGAATTGTTTCATTGCTCCGGCTTTGCAGTCTTTGGCAGTGCCACGGCCGATGGCAAGCTCTATCATGGTCGTGTGCTCGATTACATGACGACGATCGGGTTGCAGGATTCAGCCACGACCTTCGTCGTGCGACCCGAAGGACATTTCGCTTTCGCCAACGTGGGTTATGCCGGATTCATTGGCAGTGTGAGCGGCATGAATGCCGAAGGAATTTCACTCGGTGAAATGGGTGGCCGCGGCGAAGGCCAGTGGGACGGTGCCCCTATGGCAACGCTCATGCGACGAGCCATGGAAGAATGCGACACGCTGGCCGAAGTGCAGGCGCTGTGGACCAATAGCCCTCGCACCTGCGAATATTATTACGTCTTCGCTGACGGCAAGACCAACGAAGCGGTCGGCGTGGCAGCTACACCGGAATCGATCGAATTTATTCAAGCCGGTGCGACTCATGAACGATTGGGCGAAGGGATCAAGGATGCAATTGTGCTGTCCGCCGGCAGTCGGCTTGAGGAACTCCGTCGTCGCGTGACTGACAAACATGGCAAGATTGACGCCGACATCGGCCAGTGGCTGATGAGTCGTCCGGTGGCCATGAGTTCGAATCTTCACAACGTGCTGTTTGTTCCTGCGGACGGAATCTTGTATGTTGCCAATGCCAGCCACAACAAACCCGCCGCCGAAATGCCGTACGTCAAAATTGACCTGAAGAAAATGCTGGATGAAATCTCTGGCAGCCCCGACAGTACTCCGGCTGTCAGTGCGAAGTAGAATTGAGACTCTAAATGCTCACGACGTTTGATGTGGCCATGTGCGCTGCCCGGGAAGCGGGCACGATCCTGTCACACGCCTTCAACGAAGGATTTTCCGTTCGTTTGAAAGGCGTGGCGGATCTGGTCACGGACGCGGACGTGGCTTCTGAACGGCGCATTGCCGCCGTGATTCGCGAAGCGTTTCCGGATCACTCGATACTGGGCGAGGAAGAAAACTCCGCCGATATCAACGTGGAACATCTCTGGGTCGTCGATCCACTCGATGGCACCACCAATTTCGCCCACCATATTCCGCACTTCGCGGTGTCGATCGCGTATTTCCATCACGGCAAGGCGGAATGTGGCGTGATCCTGAATCCCATTCGCGACGATTTGTACGTGGCTCGACGGGGCCACGGGGCGACTCATAACGGAAAGCCGATTCACGTCGGCACGGAGCAAAATCTCAACGAAGTGCTGATCGGGATCGGATTCGCGTACGATCGTGGAGCGATGATGGAAGCGACATTGGCCGCTGTCGGCGACTGTTTCCGTCAGCAGATTCATGGTGTACGACGATTTGGCACCGCGTCGCTGGATCTTGCGCATGTGGCGTCGGGACTTTACGGGGCGTTCTTTGAATACCAGCTTTCCGCCTGGGACTTCGCCGCCGGCCAGCTATTGGTGGAAGAAGCGGGCGGCAAAGTGACCACGTGCGACGGCCAGCCGATGCCCATCGGAAAATCTACGATGCTGGCGTCAAACGGCGTACTGCATGAGCAATTGCTGCCGATCGTGCGTCGCCACATGCTCTAAGCACTCATGCGTAAGTTTTGGGGCATAACAATGGATTGCGGAAACGCAGTATCCGGAGACTGACGTCTCGCGGTTCGCCGGGTTCCCGGCGAGCGGGGGACGTCAGTCCCCTGATTGTGATTCCTGCGATTATGCAATTGAACTTATGCACGGGTGCTTAGTCCCGCCTTCAGGCGGAAGTTCGCGCAACGGTCCATGCAGATACCGCCTGAAGGCGGAACTACAAACGACCAGCCCAGACAAGTCGAGTGCCATTGGGCGCTAGCCGCTCACTGATTGATCGAGCAATCCTAATTGGACAGAGCCGCTTTTTCCGAAGTAGTAGCCCACAGCATAAGTTTTGAAGTTGGGCTATTTTTGACTTACGGTTAATCTGACCAGGAAAATACTAACCCGAAGCGCCAGCGAGGCAAAAACTTGACGCCGAAGGAGAAGCATCACTTGTTGCCTCGCTGGCGCTTCGGGTTGGTATCAGGACAACTGCGCAACTTCAAAAAGCGTAAGCGAGGGAACGAGTTAGGAACAATCCCTCGCTCACGCTTCGGGCTACAAAAACGCCGGGTTTTCGCCAAGAGTGGCGCTGTCCAACTAATGGTCCTGCGTTGACGAGTGTATGCCCCGAATTAGCGACACTACTCTTTCAACTTCAACAACCGCGTGCGAATCTCATGGCCTAGATCGACCGTGCCGGGTGCTCCGAGCGAGACAGCCGCGATTTGATCGGCGATCGCATTGTTCCGTTCGATCTCGACGGTGGCCGCCAGTTCGTTGAGTCCCGCTTTCGCCGCCGCTGCCACGCATTCGTTCAACAGAGCGATCCGCACGAGACGGTTGCCGATGGATTCCACCTGCGTTCTCTCGTGTCTCACCAATTCATGGACGGTGTTCGGGGACACGCTGCCAGGGGGACCGAGTCTGTGCGTCAGCAACACTGCAAGATCCGGAACGTCTCGCAGCGTCTCTGGAATTCGCATTGTTGTCAGCTCGCTGTGATTCTCGGGACTCTCCGCTGCAACCGTTGCCAGTTGAATTGCCAGTTTGTCAAGAATCGCCGCCTGCAATTTTGCATCATGGATACGAAGTGCAAATGCGAACGCAGCCGTAAGCAGCGACGCAGGCGCATCGTCATCCGCCAGTAACCTTTGAATACCTTTCGCCAGAGATTGCTGCAATCCCGCGTCTTCAAAGGCAGCTTTTTCAATCGCCGCGAGAATCACGCTCTCAACTCGAACGTTCTGCAGCAATTTCGAGTCCCGTGCCTGAAGATCCGTCGTGCCGGAAAGTTCCAGCAGCAGATCCAGATCCGATTCGGACCGTTCTTCAGCCCGCAATCCAACAGCGATAGCAAACCACTCCACGAGTCTCTCTGCGGAAATCTGCTGCCGAGCCCATCGAAGCGATGCGTTGAAACGCGACTTAAACGCCACAGCTCTGTCATCGTCCAGATCGCTTGTGAACTCATCAATGTCATGCGATGTGGCGTTGAGTAGCAGCAGTGAGGCTTCGATCGGGAAGCCGGAGTGCTGAAGTCGTTCGGCCGCCTGCAGCAATTGTCGAATTGACACGCCAGACCCTTCGCGATCACCCAGCAATTGCCGGACGCGATGGTGCATCAGTCTTCGCGCATCCGCAGCGCGGCCCGTGAGTTCATAGATGGCCCCAAGCTGATCAAGTATTGCATCCCGCACCGTGACGTCTTCAATTTCAAACGTGCCGGTCGCTTCCAGCAATTTCAAACGAACGTCAGTCCACATGGGACTGAGTCGCTCCAAAGCGGTGCAGAGGTCGCTGATTTGGGTGGCCTCGCGTGTCTCAACTCCGTGATGTTCGACGAGGCGCGTAACGAACGCCGTGACGGCTTCGCGATCATCGCGTTTCGCCGCCAAATACAGCCCCAGTATTCTTCCCGCTAGAACAGGAGTTCCGGCTTGCTCTGATTCTGCAACGAATTGTCTGACTTCGTCAATGACATCGGAGTCTCGAAGCTGTTCCAGAAGGAGGAGTCGCCCGGAGACCGACAGATCGCGATCGGACGAGTCGCTGAGTTCCGTGATCAGGAATGGCAGGATTTGTGTCTCACTGGAAATCCCTGGCCGGGCAAGAAACGCGCCGACAGCCTCAAGTCTCGTATCGGAATCCTGCAGAAGATGCTCTGCTGATCTTGCGACAACGCCCGGATCTGTGCCCAACGCATGGAGTGACGCGACGACATTGACAAGCAACTGACCGCGACCTCCCCAATGCTTTCGCTTACTGTCTTCACTGTAGATCGCGCTCAGCAAATCCGCGTGCCGTTTGGCTCGTTCGAACGCCTGCACATAGGTTTCCATTTCATCGGAAAACGTGAAGGGATCATCTTTCAGCATCTGCAGATAGATATCACACGCTCCGCTCACATCGCCGCTGTTTTCCAGAGCGATCGCTTTGGCTTTCAAACTTGGTGGCGCCTTGTTCGACAGCAGAGCAATACGATCTCGTTTTGCCAGCAGCTTGTCCCACTGTTCGGCGGCGTCGTGGAAATCACAAAGGATCTCCAAAAGATCAATCGAATCCGGCGACGCCGCAAGCATCGCTTCATAGCGATCAATGAAGGGCTGAAGGCGACCGAGTCGTCCGAGAGCCTTGAGTGCCTGAAAACGCTCACCTCCATCGTCGCGATCATCGCCGATACGAAGGCCAGAGAACAGCGAACCGCCGGACGCCAATTTCAGCAACTCCCAGGCGACTTCGCCAGCGAGGTCATTCTTCCCCTGTGCGACGTAAGTTTGTAATTGCCGTCCCAACATCGACTGGCGAGTTTCGGAACCTCGGCCCATCCGTGCCTGAATGGCCGCAACCTTGTCATCCATCTGCAGTTTTTCGAGGGCAGGAATCAGAGCCCGCTGTTCATCGACACTGAGCGGCAAACCAAAGAGTCGTTCCGCCGCGACCCTGCATCTGGCGGAGTTGCCGTCTTTTAGAAGCTGGTCCAGAACAAATGTCTCGCGAGCGATTTGAAAGGCGGAGTCCGTGAGATTCATGGAATCCAGGAGCTGAACGGCGTCCGAGTTCAGCCCCAGCCGAGCGGCCTTGCGGGCAATCAGAAATCGAAGTGGATCGTTGCTGGAATCAAGTTCAGCCGCCTGAATCAGACTGTACAACTCGGAAGTGCCGTCACCGCGCTCGTCGGCCAGCGCGGCGCGGAACAGATGCAGATTCGACTGTTCCACCAGCGTCGCGGTCTCGGCCTGCCGACGGAACCAGTTCTGGACAAGTTCGTTCACATTGAGAGAAATCAGCCGTTCGAGACTCACCAAAACCCCATTTGTCGATTCCGTTCCAAACCTGTCCCACAAAATTTGCTGCACTCGCGCGAATTCAATGGAGTTCGATTTGCGCGGCGAACCGACGTTCAATTTTCGGGACGACCAGGCAAAGTTCAGCAGTTCAAGCAGACCCTCCGGATCATCTCGAAACAGGTGATATGCCTGATTGAGATCGAAACTCGTTGTCCCAGAGTCGATGCCTGCAGCAAGCGACGAGTCCTTGGCGAACCGCATTTCGAGTTGCGGGATCAACAGCTTGATCAAGTCCGGATTACGCATGTTTGTGGCAACGTACCACAGCGCCTGAAGTTCAGCAACGTCCGTGCGTTTTACGATGCTGCGTTCAATCACAAGACAAAGTTCCGATTGGTCTTTCGGCAACAGAATTGTGGACATGATCGGTATGTTGTCCTGGTTCAGCCATTCCGGGGCGGTTTGGAGAAGACTCTTGAACAAGTCCGCCGAACGCTCAGACAGTATTTTCTTTTCCTCGTCCGTGAGCGGATTCCACTCGCGTCGCTGGCCGAGCGCATAGAGTTGAATGGTCATGGCCGCAGGACTTTTCGAGCTGCTCAGCAAGCCATCGACAGCCTCCCAAAACCTGGCGGATGACGTACGCCGACCGGCTGCGCGGATGAGGCAAGCTCCGAGACGCAGCTTGTCCCGCTCGACAAGATGGGACGCAAACACGTGACCGAAATCCTCTTCTGTGACCGAATGACTCGCCCGAACAATCAGTGAAATCGCACAGTCACAGTAGACTTGTCCGAAGGTCGCCAGCGGCTCACGTCCCGATTTTTCCAACCAGGCGGCCATCGAAGCGGGCGTGTCGAGGGGCGGTTCCGGAGTTGCGTCTTTACTCAAATTCGGACGGAAGGCAGTGGATTCGAAATCTATTTCAAGAGCCAGGATCCTGCGACATACGGCACGTTCTTCCTCAAACTCTCCCCGCCCTCGAAGAATTTTACGCCAGGCATGCATTGCCTCCCAGTCGCCTGGGGAATTCTTCAGCAGACGTCGGCAGAGGTTTTCGGCAATCTCATAGTAGCCGGCAGCGGTCTGCAGTTCAATTTCATTCAGCATTTGCTTCCGACCCGTTTGAGTCTCAGCGACCTGAGCCAATAGTTGCGCCGCTTCATCATTGCGGCCGGAGTCTTCAAGGAGCCTGGCAAGTCGCCGTTGATCCTCTGTCGAACCAGTCACATTAAGGATCTGACGCTGGTATTGTTCCACTTCCGGCGAGTTGTGTTCCTGCTCAGCCAGAACCAGAAGCTCTTTCAGGAGACTGACGTTTTGTGGATCGTCAGTGAGTAATTGTTCGAGTGTTTCGCGTGATTTGCGAAAATCACCCGCCTCGCGATAAGCGGTCGCGAGACAGCGAGTCATCTCTGTCCGCAGATTCAGCTCGCGACCGCGAAGTTCAAGCCGCTCGATCAATTTCGGAAACTGGTCGCTGCGAAGGTACAAATTGCTCAGTGCCACGACAATGTTGGACTGACTGTCGAGGTCCTGGGCCTTTTCAAAGGCACGCCAGTAGAGGTCGATCGCTTCCGGAGTTTGGAATTCATCAGCCAGCGTTTTCGCGAGGGCTCGCAGAGAGGCTTCGTCGCCAGGATTCACGCGGACGGCCTGTCGCAGCGCATCAACGGCGGCTTTAGGCTGGCCGACTTCAAAGGCGAGGTCCGCGAAGAACTGATACGCATCTGGATTCCCGGGCGTTGCTTTGATCACGTCACGACCGGTCGCGAGAGCGGCCTCGAACTGCCCCAGCCGGATTTCGAATCTTGCGATCTTCCTCAGGTATTCTGAGAAGCCGCGTCGATCCCGCGACGCGAGTTTTCTCATCGCCTCCGCCGCATCACCAAGCTGCCCGGTGCGTTCATACAAGTCCGCGAGAATGGTCCAGCCGGGAATTGAGTCTGGCTCCAGTTCGACAACTTTCAGCGAGGAGCCGATGGCGTCATTGAGTTGGTCACCTGCATCCTGGTACACGGCCAGTGTTCGCCAGCGATCGGCGAGGGAGACGCCCAGCTTTTCCGAAAAGCCGGGCTTCTGCAAGTTCAGTTCCTCGGCCAGCAACCTCGTCTGTTCCTCCAACTGCCCGGCGACGATGAGCGTCTTTACTCGCTCTCGGAGAATCTGCTGCCGTTCATCCGGCGTTTCCGCAGACTGTTCCGCAAGGTTGAGTTGTTCGAGGGCTTCTGTGAGAAGTCGGCCCTCTGTAGCCGAAGTCGTGAGACTTCGGTCCGACGCATTATTGGCCGTCTGGTCAGAACTCTCACGAGTCCTGCTACTTTCGGCTGCGTTCCGCAACATTTCCGCAAACTGAATCCGTTCGAACGACTCCGGATCCATGCCACAGGCCTCGCGCATCGATTCCAGTGCGGGCGTAGTTTGACCGAAGCGGTTCAAGACTTCGGCGAGCCGGATGAGATTGGCTTTAGACCGTCGTTCACCGTTCGCGATTTGCTTCCACGTTGCGATCGCTTCGTCTGTTCGTTGAAGCTGATAAAGGTACTCGCCGAGGTATTCCCGATACTGCGGCTGGGCTGGAGCTTTTTCGATTGCCGCTCGATACAGTTCCATCGCGCGGTCTTGCAGTTCCGCCCGCCGCATGAGCACTGCGAGTCGGGCCAGGGTCACCGGATCGTTTTGTCGATCAATCAGCAACCGTTCCCAGACAGCTGAAGCATTGGCCTGTCTTTCCGCAAGTGGAAGATCTTTCTGCGACAAATAGAGCTGCCCCCAGTCTTCGATGTGGTCAACGTTGCCCGCATCGAATTCCGCCATCTGTTCGTACTGAGCGATGGCATCGGTCAGTCGATTTTCACGCACTAGCTGCTCGATCAGCGATTCCCGCAGCGACACGGTGGTCGGAGCCAGGCTAATCGCCCGGCGATACCAGTCAGACGCTTCCTCTGTGCGATTTTGCAGTGAAAGCGTTCGAGCCAGCCGAGCCATCGCGTCCATGTCGCCTGGATGCTCCCTATTCCAGGCTTCGTAGTAGGCGACAAGTCCGGCCAGGTCGTCTCGATTGCGAAATGTACTTTCCATGCGGCGGCGGATATCCTTAAACAGCCAGCTGTCGGAATCAAGTGAAGCAAGCTGCGATTCGAGCATCGCGATCGCCCTGTCTGGCTGCCCCAGCTGGATCATCAAATCCGATGCGGTAAGGTTCGCCTGAACACGCTGTTCCGGGGCTTTGGTTTCAGCGGCAATCGCTTCCCAGCGTTTCAGGGCGTCCTGCCAACGTCCATCCTGAGCCATCGCGAGGGCGATTTGTTCTTTGACGCGCAGATCTCCGGGAAAAAGATCTTCCAGCCGCTGCCATACTTCCAACGCTTTGACGTCCTGCTGAGATCGTTGCAGCGCGCGGGCGAATTCCTTGTAAAGTTCCAGCAGATCCGTCTTCACCGGATGACACGCGATGGCGCGTTCAAATGACTCGATCGCAGGTTCGAGCTGCCGGATCAGAATTCTCGCCCGGCCGAGGTACCAATGAGTGACAGCATCATCCGGACGAAGTTGCGTTGCGTGTTCCAGCGCCGTAACAGCATCCGCGCCTCGAATATGCTGAAGGTCGATCATTCCGACGAGCAGCGCAGCGATGCCGGGATCGGGTTTTGTCACGAAGGGCGGAATCGCGATGTCGTTCGACGTACTCTCGGCAGATTTCAGCCCGGCCAGTCCTGCGACATCATCGAGTGCGTCGTGAAAGGCCGCAATCGTACCGCGAGTGGCATGGAATTCATAAACGCGATCGAACGCCGTTCCAAAACGCGGATTGCGAAACAGCACTTTGAGATACTGCTGATAGGTCTGAACGGCAGCCGATTCTTCGGATTGTTCGTCGTTCTCGTATGCGAACACAGCAGGTTCGGACTGCCTTGAGAGCGTTCCGAGGACTACTGCGAGAATCAGCGGCAGAGACCGATGCCAGACACACCGGGCTCTGCAGTGTCTGGGATTACTGGAAAGGGGGTGGCGATGCATATTGGTGGGCGGTGTGTGGCGAGATTAAGAAACAGGATTGTTCGCAATTGAAGATTTGCAATTCCATGTCCCCGGCTTCCATTGGGCTCGTCCCAGTGGAGCCACAATTGGCTGCTACCATCCTGATGTTACTGTCCCTGCTCTCCTTCGGGCTTGTCCCGATGGAAGCAGCGATTGACTGGCTACTGCGAACTCGGCGGTAAAGCTCTCGACAAAAATGTGACATTCACGGAATTCAGCCTCCCAATTGTGATTCCGCGGGGGGCAAGCCCAACGGAAATCTGATGTACGCGGAATAGGTTGTGTAGCTGTCAATGATGCTCCCACCGGGTTGAACCCGGAGGAAATCTGTCTTTCGTTGTGCAACGCGATCAAAGCCCTACTGCCCAGAATACCGCGCCCGTTCCGCTGCATCCACTGCCAGGACGTCGCAGCGTTCATTTTCGGCGTGGCCAGCGTGGCCTTTGATGAGCTTGAACATCACCTGATGCTTGCTGAGCAACTCATCAAGCTGTTTCCAGTGGTCGATGTTTTTGATTGGAACGAGCTTCTTACCGTCTTTGCGGTTCCAGCCGTTGCGTTTCCAGCCGGGCAACCATTCCTTCGAGCCCTTTGCGACGTAGGAGCTGTCGGTAACGACTTCAACCCGCGATTTTCGCGACAGAAGTTTCAGGCCCTCGATGACGGCCTGCAGTTCCATTTGATTGTTGGTCGTCAGCGCTTCGCCGCCGCTGAATTCTTTTTCCGTTTTCGTGGCGGGATGGCGAAGAATGCAGCCCCAGCCTCCCGGCCCCGGATTTCCTCGACAGGCACCGTCGGTAAAGAGTTGAACGAATGGCAGGGCCCATGTTTCAGCGGTCATCGCAACATCAGCGTTCGCGGTAGACAATTCGACCGCGCTTCAGGTCGTATGGTGATACTTCTACGACAACACGGTCACCAGGCACAATTCTGATGAAGTGCTTACGCATTTTTCCGGCAACGTGCGCCATCACCTGATGGCCGTTTTCAAGCTCGACGCGAAACTGCGTGTTCGCGAGCGCCTCGACGACATTGCCTTCGACCTGGATTGATTCTTCCTTCGCCATTCAGAATTCTGCTTTCACCCTTTATCGATTAGAACTTGACCGCGTTGATCGGAGCGATTTTGCACCCGGCATTCGCGTGAACGCCCGTGTGGCCCCATTGTAGCCGATCTTTGCCAAATCGAAGATCAGTTGGTCCGACGTAAACGACGTCAGCTGCGGGGACGGCATCCTGACAAGGTTGCGTCGGAAACTCAACTCGGAAATCGCCTTATGGCGATCAATTGCCTGCTTTGAGAGGCCATCCGCCTTGTTCCGCCCGCTTGTGGAACGCCGACAGAACCTGCAGAATGCCGCAAATGAGCCATCCTTATTCCGACATTCCAGAGCTTTCGCAGGCCGGTGATGAATGCGGCGTCGTCCGAATTCCCACGGAGCAGGACGTGCCGTTTACTCATCGAGTGCGCGCCATCGTGGATTCCCGAGAATTCCAGCGACTGCGAAACATCACGCAACTGGCTCTGGCGTCGCATGTGTATCCCGGCGCGACCCACACGCGTTTCGAACACGCACTGGGAGTCTACCACAACGCCTTGCGATACCTGTGGCAGTTGGGGCGAGACCCGAGATTTGCAGGGATCGTGTCAGCTCATGACGCGGAAGTCTTGATCGTGGCGGCGCTGCTGCACGACATCGGACACTGGCCGTTTTGTCATCCCATCGAAGATATGGAACTGCCGCAAATGCCTCCGCACGAGGTCTTTGCGCGGGAGTTTTTGAGGCCCGAAAGTGAACTTACGCAGGTTCTGGAATCCCGATGGGGAATCACCGCCGACGAAGTGCTGGATGTGCTCGTGGCGAGATCGGATTCTCCCAGCAGCCGATTGCGGCGTTCAATCCTGTCGGGACCAATCGATATCGACAAGATGGATTATCTGTCACGAGACAGCCAGCACTGCGGAGTTCCCTACGGTCGCCATTTCGACCGCAACCGGTTGATCAATTCGCTCATCGTGAATGAAACTGGCGACGGACTCGCGATTACTTCCAAGGGCCGCACCGCCGCCGAAATGATGGTCTTCGCGCGGTACGTAATGTTTACCGAGGTCTACTGGCATCACGCCGTGCGTTCGGCAACAACGATGTTCGCCCGGTCATTTCTGGAACTGATGCCAACGCTCGATTTGAATTCCCTGTTTCGGATGTCAGAGCCTGATCTCATTCGTTGCCTTCAGACTGCGGCGATTGGCACACCTGTCGCCTCATTGACCGACGGACTGTTCGGATCCAGCCGCAGGCTGCACAAGCGATTGGCCGAATTCAGCATCTATTATCAGGAGCCGCTATACCGCGAGCTGCGACAGTTAGCATCGCCGCAGCTGGCAGCACTCTCTTCGCGGCTGACGGAGCAATTGGCAAACGAGATCGGTCGAGAGTTGTCACCTGTAGATGTCCTGATAGACGCTCCGCCACAGCATCGGGAAGTCGAGTTCCGCGTCGATGTCTGGTTCCGATCCAGCAACGAATACCGCCCGCTCCGCGAGGTCTCGCCAATCGTGGACGCGATGGCGAAGACGCAGTTCGACGACTGCGTCAAAAAGGTCCGCATCTTCGCGGCTCCGTACGTGCGGGAGCTGATACCCGTCGATTTCAAAATGGAGGCACTGATTCAGGATCAGGTCTGACAGCTGCGAACTCCACGAGAGGAAAAAGTGCCGCTGGCATGGAATTCCTTCGGCAGTCCCTTCGCGCTGGGTCCGGACACCTGCGGCTACCTGTGGAACTACAGCCTTGTTACGAAAATTTGCTGATTTTCAAGCCGATTGTCGTGATAGTCGTCGAATTGCAGCCCCCCCTCTGTTGCTGCCTGAGTCAAAACATCTCGTCGTGTCCAAAGACTTTGACGATGACCCAAAGTGGAACACCGCGAGCGATCAACTCCATGGGAGTACTCAGTTGATCGGTGGTTCCGGTAAAGCTCGGCACGACAAAACTCGATCGAAGGTGGTACGTTTCATCAGCGATCCGAGTTTGCCTCAGTTGAATGTTCTGCATTGCTTCTAAAATTCCATTCTCATCTCCGTACAGGCTTGTTTTTATAGATCCCCGTTTGCTACCGATCGCAGCCCACCTCGGAACAGTATAAGTTCGATCAGAATCTGCGTCTTCGTCTGCGGAAACGGCGGGATTTGCGCACATTCTCCCTGCGGCATGGTCCGTTCCTGGTTTGGAGGCGTGAATTGGGGGCGTGTTGGGGTTGTCCATTTGGCGGGAGTCTGCAATTCTGATCGCCAACAGAGGAAATCCTCGGCCTCGCTTCCTTACAATTCACGATTTCCTGACAGTTCCGCTCAATTCACACTTGGCCACCCAAATCCAGCAAAAATCGGAGATTGCGATTCCTTTCCCGACTGCGAAATTTCGCTTGCTATCTTACTGACGGTTAGGTAATTAGGATCGAACATCCGGAAAAGTTGGGTTTAGTGTCTAAAAACTACTTCCGATCGTTTCAAAGTCGTAATGGAGAGCTGGCACGCCCAGCGACGCACAGAAATGCTGAAATCGTCAACCGAACATCGCAACGGCAGTCAGAAAACACCCGCAGTGAACACGCTTGTACTGGCGGATTCCATGCAGGGCGGTGCCACGCTGAATTTGGGAGCAATCCTGAAACGTCAGGTTTGGCTCATTCTGGCATGCGTCATTCTTGGCGTCGCGTTGTCCGTGGTCTATTGGATAAATGCCCAAATCTGGTACGAATCCCAAGCCAAGATCATGGTGAGTCAGCGCGCTCCATCAATGACCACTGGAGAGGCACCGACGAGTCAGGATCAGACGATGGTAGATGAGGACGTCCTTGCGAATCATATGGAGATCGTGCGAAGCCGCAGAATTGTCGAGGCTGCACTTGAACGCCATGGTCTGACAGGGCTTGATTCCATCAATGCTCAATTAAGGCCTGATGTCGATGCTGCGGAATATGTGATTGACCATCTTGCGTTGAAACGCGGCGGTGAAGGTTCAGCCAAAGACGCCCGGATTCTGACGATGCAGTTTCAACACACGAATCCGGAGGATTCGCGACTGATTATGGAAGCGATCCTGCTGGAGTATCAGGCCTTCCTGGGAACCCAGCTGGAACAGGCGATGTCCGAAGCAGGGCGTCTGGTTAAGGAAGCGCAAACCAGTCTGGAGACGGCCTTGGAAGCTGCCCAGAATGACTATGTTGAAGCTCGACAAAAAGCCCCTGTGCTTTTCAATGGAGAAGGCAGCGGTAACGTTTTCCTTGAACAATACAAGCGGCTGCATGAGGAACTGCTGACCTTGGATATAGCACAGTCAACAGTCCAAACAAGGCTGCAGAAGGCAAAAAAATATCTGGCAGACGAGGCTGAAGGCAAACCCGTTGAAATTGATGCACTGAGCGTTATTGACCCGGAAAATCTCCAGCGTCTCGGGGCCTTCGCCGGGATGCAGGCAAACGCCGGTCGGTCAGCCGAATTCCTGGCGTCACAGCCGCAGCGGCTGGAAGAGGCCAGGGCGCAATACTCACAGATGCTGAAGTTAATGGCTGATGAGCAGAGGCTGCGAGCCGATTTCGGTGATGGGCATCCGGAAGTTCGCAAGCTGCAGAATGAAATCGCGCTCGTGAAGAGTTTTGTGACCAAAAAACAGGAAGAACTCGGGGCTCTCCCGACCGAGTCACTGATGACCCCGGCGACGATCATTAGAACGTACATCGGGTTTCTGGAAAATGACCTGATTTCCGCAACAGAACGGCGCAGCGAGATGCAAACTATGCTGTCCGACGCCGAAAAACAGGCGCGAATGCTGGTTGAGTTTGAATTGAAGGAAGGAATTTTGAGGTCACGGGTGGAGCGTACGCAATTGCTGTTCGATGGCGTTGTCGAACAGCTGAGAGATCTGGACCTTGCGTCAGGGATGCAGGGCTACATTCACGAACTATTGGAAACTCCGCGACTGGGTGAAAGAGTCTGGCCAAAATTAAGTCTGTGCGGTGTCGGTGGACTGATGATGGGACTGATTGCCGGTCTGTTTCTTGGGATCGTGAATGACCAGCAGGACCAGCGGTTCCGCACATCGGCAGAGATTGACAGCGCAATCGGCATTCCGATTTTGGTACGTGTCGGACGTGTCAAACTGGACGACAAGTTTCCAATTGTTCCGGACAACTCGCCGGAAGGAGAATCATTCCGTATTCTGCGAACTCTGCTGCTGGGCGATGTTCGCGCAGGACGTCTGAAAATCCTGTCGGCAACCAGTCCGCTGCCAAAAGACGGCAAGTCGACGATTATGGCAAACATCGGTGCCGCATTTGCCAAACTCGATATGCAGGTTGTGATGGTGGAAGCAGACTTGCGCAGACCGACATTTCATACCCGATTTGGAATTCCGGACGGGATCGGCTTGTCGGAGTTGTTGAGAGAAACGGTAACGATTGATGATGTTCTGGTACCGTCGGGTGTTCCTAACCTGAGTCTAATCGCGGCGGGATCACCCGTCAGCAACCCTTCCGAGCTGCTTCAGAGTGAATCCTTTGACAGAATGCTTGTCGCTTTGTCCGCACGATTTCAACTGGTGATTGTAGACGTAGGTCCAGTTTTGGCTGTTTCTGACCCGATCATTATTGGGCAAAAATCGGACGGGATGCTGCTGGTCGTGCGGTCTGCCAATGACACCCGTCAACAGGTCATGGAAGCCGTGGAAACTCTTCGGGCTGGTAACGTCAAACTGCTGGGCTGTGTTGTCAATACCTTTGGCAGTGGCGACGGCTTTGAGCGTAAGGGATACTACGGCTACTACTACTCCAAAGATCGCAAAGAGAGGATGCCGGAGCAGTTACTCCCCCGTATTACCGTCCCGCCGAGTGACCGGGAAGCAGGTTAGGCGAGCGGCAGAAAAGGAATTACCAGCAGAAGCCCGGCTTCTCCAGGAAGCCGGGCTTCTTTACGGGTATCGATCTGCCGTTCGCCTTAACATCGAGCGGAAACGAACTGTCTCTACTTGATAGGGGAATTCGCCGGAATTCCATGCATTTGGGCGAGCGGCAGAATTAAATCTACCGAAGATGTCGCCCTGCCGAAGGTATCCGACCTGAGAGAGGTCGGACTACGTAGGCAGATCTGTCCCAGATCTGCGTCCTTCAACATGGTCGATGGCAAATGGTTGCTCGGCGTCAGGCGCGGCATTGGTAATTCCTTTTCTGCGGCTCGCCTTGCAGGACTTCTGGCAAAGTCCACTACGACATTTACTGACCGCTCCAGGCTTAACGGCAAGGCGAATTAGGTGATCGGCAGGTGAAAATTTACCACCGATACTGGCAGCATCGGCCACGTGGCGGAAGCTGCCAGCGTCAGCGACGGTCGCTTGGTTTCGTCCACTCGCGTTACAGTTCTTGTCGCTCGCAAACAGTGCAGATTTTCTCCTCCTGCGACACATCGTGATGATGTTCGATCTGCGGCAACGATTTGGTTGCTGCGATTGTTTTGCGTCAGATGAATCTGGAGTCGGGTCGGCGTACCCCGCAACGTGCCCCATCTACCGGTTCAGTCATTGTCGCAATCCCAAAACTTTTGGTGTCTGGTCTGGATTTGCCAAGTCATCCATATTACGACATACTATTTGGTGGCCAGAAAAGCTGGCATCTGAATTCTCACGGATCCGGCCACAAAGTTCGGACCAACCGAATGCGAAGGAGTTTTCCCTATGCTGATGCTCAATGGGTGCCTGGATCAGCGACGGCGATTCTGTGATGGCATGTCTCGTCGCAGCTTGCTCAACATCGGCACGCTTGCCGCGATGGGAACGGCGGGTGGCTGGGCGCTGCCCACTATCCTGAAAGCGCAGGATGCCGCCGGGCAGAAGAAATCGCCGAAGTCCGTCATCATGATTTATCTTGTGGGCGGCCCGCCTCATCAGGACATGTTTGACCTGAAGCCGGAAGCTCCGAAAGAGATCGCGGGCCCCTGGAGACCGATCGCCACGACGGTTCCCGGCATGGAAATCTGTGAAGCGTTTCCAAAGCTGGCGGGAATGGCGGACAAGCTGACGATCATTCGATCGCTCATCGGCAATCAGGCAAATCATGACGCCATTCAAGTCTTCAATGGACGCGATACAAAGAAACCGAAACCTTCAGGCGGATGGCCTCAGTTCGGTTCGATGGTCTCCCGCGTCCTCGGTTCCGCCACTCCGACATCGCCTCCGTTTGTGAGCCTGTGTTATCCGTGTACTCACGGTCCTTACAACGAACCCGGTCCGGGTTTTCTGGGAACCGCCCACGCGCCATTTCGACCGATGGGACCTACAAAGGAGGACATGGTGCTGAATGGCGTTTCGCTCGAACGACTGGCTGATCGTAAGACGCTGCTCAAGAGCGTCGATCAGTTGCGGCGTGACGTCGATGCGACAACTACGATGGTCGGCATGGATGCGTTTACCGAACAGGCGATGGGGTTGCTCACATCCTCCCGCCTTGCCGAGGCTCTTGATCTGTCGAAAGAAGACCCTCGCGTTGTGGAACGCTATGGCACAGGCAATCCCGCAGTGTCCATTGACGGCAATGGCGCCCCGCGCGTTCCTCAGAGTTTGCTCGTGGCGCGTCGATTGATTGAAGCCGGCGTCCGCGTGGTAACGTTGAACTACAGCAAATGGGACTGGCATGGCGGATCGAACAACACGATCTTCAAACGCGAACAGGAAGACTTCCCCATCTTTGATCAGTGTGTTAGCGCGCTCGTTGAGGATCTGCATGAGCGCGGACTTGCGGACGACTGCGCGGTGATTATCTGGGGTGAGTTCGGTCGAACCCCGAAGATCAGCGCCCAGGTTGGCCGAGACCACTGGCCTCAGGTCAATTGTGCTCTGATGGCGGGCGGTGGAATGCGGCACGGTCAGGTCATCGGTGCCACCGACCGCATCGCTGGTGAAGCGATCGCCCGACCAGTGACGTTTAGCGAAGTCTACGCCACGTTGTTTAAGCATCTGGGCATCGACGCCAGCCATCTGACGATCTCCGACAACAGCGGTCGCCCTCAGTATCTGGTGGGAGACGGCGGCAGGGTGATGCCGGAACTGGCTTGATCACCGAATCAGATCCCCGGCAATCCATTGCAAAAGGATGATCACGACCATTGCAGGGTGTGGCGTGATGGTGCATACTGAAATACGAGTTTAGAAGTCTGTTTCTTCAGCTGTCGCACTGTTATGCGCAGCTTTGCAGGGATTTGGAGATCGTCAATGACAACGGCCAGGGTTTTGCTGATTGAGGACAATCCTGTCGATGCTGTGCTTATTAAGGGACTGTTGTCCCGAGTACCCCGTGCCAAATTTGAAGTGGAAACAGCGGAGAAACTGGCGACTGGCCTGAACATGATCGAGCGTGGCGGGTTCGATGTGATCATTTCCGACCTGACGCTGCCCGACAGTCAGGGGCTGGAGACGTTCATACGGGTCTTCGAAGCCGCTGGTGCCGTTCCCGTCGTGGTGTTGACCGGCGTGGATGATCTGCGGCTGGCGGCCAAGGCGGTCGAAGAAGGAGCACGGGCCTATCTGGTGAAGGGCAAGATCGACGGCAACCGGCTGGCTCGATCGCTTAGGTACGCGATTCAGCGGACGGAAGCGGAACATGCGGAATGGCATTCGCCGATGTTTCAGCTCGCCCAACAGCAGTTCCTGAAGGCCGCTCAGATTATGGGGCTGGACGACAACCTGCGGGAGCGACTGCTGTTTCCTCAACGCACACTCACGGTCACTCTTCCCTTTCGTCGTGATGACTACGCGGAAGTCGAAACTGTGTTCGGTTATCGCGTGCAGCACCTGCTAACGATGGGGCCAACCAAGGGAGGCATTCGGTATCACGAAGATGTCAATCTTGGCGAGGTTTCGGCTCTGGCAATGTGGATGACGTGGAAGTGCGCCGTAATGCGTTTGCCGTTCGGGGGAGCAAAAGGCGGTGTCCGCATCGATCCGACGGTCCTCACGAGTCACGAACTGCAGCGTCTGACTCGCCGCTATACCACTGAAATCATGGACATGATCGGTCCGGATAAAGACATCCCGGCTCCCGACATGGGCACCAACGAACGCGTGATGTCGTGGCTCATGGATACGTATAGCCAGAACAAAGGCTACACAGTGCCGACAGTCGTCACGGGCAAGCCGGTGGTGCTGGGTGGTTCACTGGGACGCAAGGAGGCGACGGGGCGCGGCCTTGTGTACCTGGTTGAAGCCGCAGCCGACCATATGAATCTGAACCTGAAAGGCACCACGGCGGTGGTTCAGGGATTCGGGAACGTGGGCAGCAACGCGGCAAGGTTTCTTGAGGAGCTGGATGTCAAAGTGATCGCCGTCAGTGATGTGGCAGGGGCCGTTTACAATCCACGCGGACTGTCAATCGCCGCGATTGAGGCCTACATCGCTGAGCATCGCGTGCTGGATGGATTTCCCGATGGAGAACACATCTCAAACGCGGAGATGCTTGAGTTGCCCTGCGATATCCTTGTTCCGGCGGCCATGCAAAATCAAATCACGGAACTCAATGCCGAACGGATCCAGTGCAAGATTCTGGCCGAAGGCGCAAACGGTCCTACCACACTCGAGGCTGACGAAATCCTGCATGACCGCGGCATCTTTGTGGTCCCCGACATCGTCGCCAATGCGGGTGGCGTGACGGTGTCTTATTTCGAGTGGGTGCAGGGGACACAAAATTACACCTGGACGCTGAATGAAATCAACAGCCGGATGCACAGCATTCTGGTGGACGCCTTCCACCGCACTGTGAATCGAGCCGAGCAGCAAAAGATCGACGTGCGAACGGCAGCGCTGATTGAAGGCATCCAGCGCGTCGCCCAGGCAAAACTGGCGCGGGGTCTTTTCCCGTAGGCAGCGGAGACAAGTTTCACGCGGTACGGACTGATGTCCTTGTTCCGAGGCTCCTGCCTCGGAACACACTGCCCCCGAGGCCCCTGCCTCGCGAGCTCGTGGATGGCGGCAGGAGCCTCCAGTGCAGTGCGTTTCAAGGCTGGAGCCCTGGAACGAGAATTGAGATTTCAACATGCCTGCGATCATCCGAGCGACAGCCAATCACGACGGCTTCCCCGGCTTCGCCCGAGACGTCGCTGACACTCATTTGCCCGACGCCACCCGATCAGAGGTGAATATTGGATTCCTGGACTGGAATTAGCCGCTATGGCACCGCTGACGCAACCGGCTCAGAATTCGCTTTGACCGGATCAACTGTCACAGGCAGAGACCATGAAGCTGGTTTCATCGCCGACAAGTCCGGCTTCCAATCGTCGATGGTTTTCACGATTCGAATCGCCGACGTGTGATTCTCCGGTGCAAGTTCGATTGACTGCACAACGATCAGCGTCGTCGCCACGTCCTCCCTCTGAATTCTGGCCAGATCCTCAGCGGAGAATTCAACACCAGCCTCATTCTCGCCCAAAGTGAGCACTCGAACGAGAAATCGACGTTCGCTGTCGTTGAGTTTTTCTGACAAGTCCCACGGGGCCGAGGCGTTATCCACGACCTGATTATTCTTGTTCAATTCGGCTTTGACGAAATCCACCGCCTGAAGGTGCAATTCCTGATTCATGCCTGCTTCAGTCTTATCCGGGAGCAGGTCGGCGACAATGACATCCTCGATTCTTGCTCCGTGTGTTTCCGCCGTCGCACGCGAAGCCTCTGCATCGGCTTCGCGATCAAGTCTTGCCAGAGCAATGGCACGACTTAGCCACGCAGACCCCAGATCCGGGTCCAGGTGAACAGCCTGATCAAAATCTTCCAATGCACGGTCCCATTGCCGACGATCGAGCAGGACGTTGCCACGGTACAGATACGTCTCGGCAGTTCGACCATTGATGCGGATCGACTCATCGTAGTCCGTCATTGCATTTTGCAAATCGTCCAGATCGTGCCTCGCAAGTCCTCGATTTCGCCATGCCAGAAAATCATCCGGATCGAGTTCGATCGCGCGTGTGCAATCGTCGATTGCTTTTTCAAACTGATTCAGACTCGCGTACGCCGCCGCACGGTTGTTAAATGTCCGTGCCGAAGTCTTGTCCAAAGCAATGGATCGGGAAAACGCATCCACTGCTTCCGGAGACTGATCCATGGCGGCGTAGGCAACGCCAAGGTCATACCACGCGACAGGCTGCTTCTCGTCAAGCTCCAAAGATTTTCGATAAGCGGCAACGGCTTCGGGAAGTTGCGAAGTTCGTTCGTTTTGATGCGCGACCTCCAGAAATTCTGCAGGCGTATCTGTCTTTTCCGCGCAACCTGACAGGACCAGAGTCCATAGAGAAACCAGACAATAAGTGCTGGATAGAAAATATCGCTTCATGAATCCTCTCCGATTGGATGTTCGGCCGCCCATTCGAATTCCTGGTCGTCTGAAGTGTGGTCGAGCGTTTCCTGAATTTCACGGCGCAGGCTTCCAAGGCTGACCTGGCCGGTAATCACATGACTGCCAGCGGTGTGTATTCTTCCATTCAGTCGGGCGGACTGCGATTTTGAAAGAATCATAAACAACGGCTCCGCATCTGGTCGGGAACAGTGGTCATCATGAAATGTTGTGACTTCCTCGTCCTCCCAGACAGTCGCCATCACCACCACGGCGTCTGGCGATGTGGTCTCCCGCAACTCCCTGGCCTCCTGCAAATCTCTGGAGGCCGCGCAGTGATAACCTCGCTGCCAGAAGTATCGGAGACACAGCAGCTGCCTGCGGACCGTCCGGTCAACCCACAGCAACACGGGCGCAACTTTCAGTTCAGTGTTCCTTGCTGACTGCCCCGTTTGTTTCAATGGCTGAAGTGTCCCCAGCATCGTTGGCATTAAAGGCAGATCACCGAGCAGTCGGCGTACGGTCCCAGCCGGCCAGAAAGACAAATGACCAAAGATCATGATCAATCCAAACGTCCACATGCCCATCATGCCACCGATCCCGGCATGCATCGCGAATCCCATCGTCAAAACGATGGGGCGCACGGGGCGAATCCAGATGAGAGCCGCAATGAAACTTCCCAGAGGATCGTGGTGTGCGGCATCAGGTCGCTGATCCACGGATACCAGGCGATCCATGTCATGCTGATCGACTGATACTCGAGGTTGGCAAACGCGAGCCAAACAGCTTCTCCGCTCCACCATGCTCCGCCCTGAAGTTTTGAAAGCCCGGCATACGCATAGAT
>Ga0154020_10000829_pt1 | contig 38237 bp, 40 predicted proteins | sample Klosneuvirus_201_FD_109709 | JGI IMG/M metagenome (GOLD analysis project Ga0154020, IMG submission 109709) | Active sludge microbial communities from wastewater, Klosterneuburg, Austria - Klosneuvirus_20160825_MG | ecosystem: Engineered > WWTP > Aerobic digester > Activated sludge | place... | reverse complement strand
GAAACGCGCGTTGACGAGACCATAGAAGGTAAACTTACCAATGTTACCACAACACAATACAAGGACATTGGTATGAAAATTAAGGTTAAGCCGGTGGTTAGTCCCGATAATCAAGGAGTATTTCTTGATGTGTATGTTGAAAATTCATCCGTTGTAAGGCAAGAGCTTGCAGGTCATCAAACGGTCAATAATGGAGGGCTTTTTACCTATACCATTGAGACTTCACGATCTAAAAATCGCGTGCTTTTACGAAGTGGCCAAACAACACTGATCAGTGGTTTAATTGTTAAGAGTGAGCAGCGTATGAAAACTGGAATTCCCTATGTGCAAGATATACCTGTGCTGGGTTGGCTTTTTAAAGGTGCACGCAAACATTTAGTCGATAAGCAAATTCTTATTTTTATTACGCCTACCATTGTTTAATTTAACAGCAGCTTGGATCGAGCATCTCATAGCAATCGGTAAGCATTGTTGAGCTATATAAAAATGGCGGAGCATAAAAATAAGGAGTCTTTGGTGTATCGGAAAGAAGAGCAAATTGTGGATGCGTTTTGAAAAAAGATAACAAAAGATTTCTTTGTCTAACGCCCTTTGTTGCATAGTTAAAGAGCGTAAACTTTTTTACAGAAGTACATTGTTTATGTTCAGTTGGGTATTCAAATACATCCGGGTGAAACCAAGCATATCGATTTTTAAAGTTCTGAAAGTTTTCTTCTGGCTCAGGTTGAGCTCCACGAACATCTGCGGCTCCAATTACAATAGCAAGCAGCAGGATGCGCATATCAATCATTTTATTTTTGTAGTCGACCTCTTCTACGCCTTTTTTTAATTCCAGCAAAAATTGTTGAGAATTTGAGCTCATCATCAAATATGCTCCAAAGTTCCAATGAACTTTTGTAAGAATTTGTATAATTTTTATCTGTTCATCAGAAAGACCAAGTGCTTGAAACATGCGATCAAAATAGAATCTGCCTTTACCTTTAAAATCAGTGTCATAGGTGTTAGAAGCGTTTTTTACTACTGAAAGATTATAGGGTGTTATCATTTTAAGAAAGTTAAATCCATCATCAGGATGAGTGACAATAGTGTGATATATTCGGTAGTCCTTAAGATAAGGCTTTGAAGTATTAAGTTCAGCACTACCTGTAACTGGATGATAATAATTATTTTTGTTAGCAGCTTTTCCAACATCATGCAGAAAGCCTGCCAAAACCAAAGTATTCCGATCATTTTCATCAATGCCATCAAGCCAATCTTTAGCTTTTTCACCGCTATCAATGGCATTTCCATTTCTTTCTTCAAACCATCGGTCAATGACCATTGCTGTCCACATTGAGTGTTCGTACAAATGGCCCGAGTGAAACGGTGTGTTGTTTGTTTTGTAATATTTTAAATCAAGGGCAAGTTGCTCAAGAAGTGTTGTATCAACTGTATGTGGGCTTGTGTGCCGTTTTGCCGTTAGGCTATTGTGTAATTCCCCAAGCTTTCTTTGAAGTACCACAAGTTTATCTTTAAGGCCTGTGAGTGACAAATGCAAGGTTTGGAGTTTGTCATCAAGAGTGTTGGCTGCATATATGCCTGAGTAGGTCATCAAAAGTAATAAAAAGAGCTTGAAAAGTCTTTGAGTTCTGAAAATAAATTCCATTGCCTACCTTACATTTAGATTCTGTTGAAAGAAATTTATTCAAGAGCTTTAGCTTTGAGCAAGTTCAAGAATTTTTAGGATTCAAGCTGATATTTCTTATAGTATATAAAAAAGATGGCTTTGAGGGTCAATATATTGTCATAGATTCAAGAGGTTGCCCTTTTTATCAATCGACTATATTGCTCATAAGAAAAAATAATGCTATAAGAGTACCAATATTATTGAGGCACTGTTTTGATAAAGTTTTTAATAGAAAATAAAAATGCACGCTAAAGTTTTTTCTGCAACGACTGTTGGTATCAATGCACATTTAGTAGAAGTTGAAGCTGACCTTTCCATGGGCATGCTCAAGTTCTTTATTGTTGGGTTGCCTGATAAGGCTATTCAAGAAAGCAAAGATCGTGTTCGAGCAGCCTTTAAGAATAGTGGCCTGCGTTTGCCTGAACGGCTGATTACCGTTAATCTTGCTCCAGCAAGCTTAAAAAAAGAGGACATTCTTTTTGATGTTCCTATAGCAGTCGCCATTTTGCAAGCGGCAAAACTACTTGAAATAGATCAAGGATTTATTCAAGAGACGCTTTTTTTGGGTGAGCTTGCGCTTGATGGTTCAATCAGGCCGGTATGCGGAGTGCTTTCTATTGTGCACAGTGCACATTGCGAAGGGAAAAAACGCGTTATCATCCCCAAAGCAAATGCTCACGAAGCAAGCTTGATTAAGGGAATTGATGTTATTGGCGTTGAAAGTTTGGTGGAATTGGTGGGGTATTTGCGTGGTGAAATTGCGCTTCAACCAACCCCTTGTACTTTTGAGCAAGTGACCGAGCGGCTTGGGGATTCATTTCTTGATTTTTCTCAAGTTCGTGGACAACTGCTTGCCAAGCGTGCATTGCAAATTGCTGCTGCGGGTCGACACAATTTGGTTTTTATTGGACCCCCTGGTTCAGGTAAAACAATGCTTGCCAAAAGGCTTGCCACTATTTTGCCTCCGATGAGCTTTGATGAAATCATCCAAGCAACCAAAATTTATTCTATTGCTGGCATGCTCAGCAAAGAGCAGCTCATGGTGCAGCGGCCATTTCGAAGTCCGCATCACACCATTTCACAAGCTGGATTGGTGGGCGGTGGCACCAACCCAAAACCGGGCGAAATTAGCTTAGCCCATAACGGAGTGCTTTTTTTAGATGAACTTACCGAATTTAATCGTAAAACGCTTGAGGTGTTGCGCGAACCGCTTGAAAATAAGCATGTGCTTATTTCACGAGCCAATTATGCAGTTGAATATCCGGCCTCATTTCTTTTGGTTGCAGCGCTTAACCCATGTCCATGCGGATTTTATGGTGATTCTAAGAAAAAGTGTGTTTGTTCTGAAAACCAAATTGGACGCTATTTATCAAAACTTTCAGGTCCATTGCTTGATCGCATCGATTTACATATTAATGTTGCTTCGGTTAATTATGATGAGTTACAGGGTGGTAGTGCTCACGGTATGAGCTCTGCACAGATGTATGATAATGTGCAACGTGCTGTTACGGTACAAGAAAAGCGGTTTGGCCCCATGCGTAACGCATTTATGGCCTCAGATCAAGTTGAAAAATTCTGTGTGTTGACAACTGAAGCGCAGGATATTATGAAGCGAGCTTTTGAGCGGTTGAATATTAGTATGCGCGGTTATCATAAAATCTTAAAAATAGCTCGCACCATAGCAGATCTTGATGGGTCTGAGTCTATTGAGCGCAGGCATATTCAAGAAGCGATTACCTATCGTTCTCTTGACCAGAAGCTTGAAAAAATATCGATATAGAGCTGCATGAATTAAGAATGAACGTGTTTGAGCAAAAAGCTTGGTTTATCCAGTATATTTCTCTAGAATTTAGCCAGCTTTTTCTATAGAATCGTAGAATTAATATGGGTATTTTATATTACAAGAAAGTTTATTATGTTCAGACAAAGTATTAAAAGAGTAATTTTATTTGGGCTTATTCTCAGCATCAGTGTACTTAATGCGCAGATTGCCCAAATGCCATCAGCTCCTACATATAAACTTCCAAAAAGTGAATATATAAAAAAAGAGAGCGGAAAAATAAAATTTTATCCAATTCCACCACTATCAAAAGAGACGTTACAAATTATTACTGCAGGAAGCGCAGGCGTGGGAGCCCTGTCTGCCCTTGGAATTTATAATATTGTTGTATCTGAAATGTCTGATCTAGACGAAATTCTATTACCTTTTTTATTTCTGACAGGGGGATTTGGTCTTGTCTTTGCAATTCTTGGTGGTATTGGCATTTCCAATTTTGATTCCTTCAAAAAACCCATTTTAGAATTAGATGATAAGCGCCTAAAGTGCAGAGATATTTCCATAGTATGGACTGATATTGATTCAGTAAAAATGAAGAGAAGGCAGGTAATTTCAGGGTATGGTGATCAACAATCAGCCTATATGATCAATTGTATAGCCATTCGACTAAAAAATGGGGTATTGCATGACATTACACTGCCTACCATTGCAATTTCTCTTATTCAAGTTCTAGAAGTTATTAATATCTTTCGCGAAGTTGCGCGTCAACATGTAGAAAAAGCATCTGCATGATTCTAGGAATAGGCACCGATATTGTGCGCGTACATCGATGTACGCGCATGAGCGCATTTTCACGCGATCTATTGCGTACATTTTTTTCAGAATCAGAACTCAATGCAGCACAAGATCTTCAAAACCTGGATCGCTATGTGCCTGCAAAATTGGCAACGCGCTTTGCAGCAAAAGAGGCCTTATTCAAAGCGCTCAGCGCTTCACTTGTCCGGCTTGGGCATACTCAAAAAACTTTTTCGTTACGCTTCTTGGCACAGATTTCTTCTGTTGAAATTACGCAGTGGGGTACTCCTCAGTTGCGTGTTGATTACGCTGCGCTTGAACAGAAAATTGGTGTTAATTTGCCACCGCTTCAATTTCATCTTTCGCTTTCTCATGAGCAAGAATATGCACTTGCTTTTGTTGTTTGCGAAAAAGTTTAAGTTACATAATCAAGATAACCAGTTTTATTGCTGAAAAATTCGGAGTCACACTCCGTAAATTCATGCAAAAATTCGGAATGACACTCCAGATTTTTGCATGAAAATTCGGAATTGACCTATGTTGACCTTAAAAATGGCGCCGTAAAGGCCATAAAATGCGGATCTGTTTTGTATCATTACTTTTGTTAAAAGAGTCTAATTTGCTCTTGTGCTTATAATTGACAAGAAGAGGTCTGTTTCTTAGAGTTGAAGCGTTGTGTGGCACATTCTAATAAAGGGGAGTTTTATGAAGTTTTGGGTAGGCTTGTTGTTGGTATTGTTTTTTGTTTGTAGTAACAATGCTTTTGCGAATGTACTTAAAATGGAGCCTGCAATTCAAAGGCCAGCAGGCCCTAATCTTTTTCTTCAGCTTATAGATTCAGCTAATTTTGAGCAAAACAAAAGCCTTATTTCTTGTTGCAAGATTGGATTTATGTACGCGTTTACTGCGTTAAGAAGTGAGAATGAAATACGTTCTTCCTTTGAACAAGATGTTATTTCTCTCAAGGAAAAAGGTTATCAAATCAGCTGTTTACAATCTTGTAGAAAGTCAGGTGCTGCTTATGTAGCCCATATTTTACATCATCAGGACCCTCATCATGAGAGAATAATTATCGATCATTTTGGATATTGTAACGACGATAGTGCCTTTGAAGCATTTGCCTATATTTTAAATACTATTCAAAGCAAAATGCAAAAAGAGTTAGCATATTTTATGACTCACCACGAAAGCCTCAACGTAAAAAAAGCTCTAAAAAAACTTAACTTTGTTGCAGGTGAAGAATCGAAAAATAATGAAGGAATGTGGTATGTTTTGCCTTACATCAGCGATTTTTAAAAAAGGAATGGTATGAAAAAATTATTGAAAGTATTTGCTTTTGTGGGCACTTTACTGACATGTTCTCATGCTACTCAGCTCCCTGTACATCACATAGAACTACAAATAGAGACTGTGGCTCCTGAAAAGATTGAAACCTACAAGAATTATTTTTGGAATGGTTATAACAAAGCATTGAGTTTTTTTCTTGATGAAAGATCAAGAAAAGCATTATTTAATCTTGGAATAAATGATGTTAAAAATGGTAACTTGGGCCTCTTGAGCGCTCAAAAAGTAACTAGCTTGGGTGGGTTTGCTTACGTTGCGCATGTGCTCTATGCTAAGGCGTTATCTACTTACGCAGAGTGGATAGCCGTTAAACATTGTGGGTATGTTGGTGACCAAGATATCTGGGTGCGAGCGTTTGAAATGATGTTTAATGCAATTCAAGAACAAGAAAAAGCATCTCTTGCGTGCGCCGTCATTAATGTCGAAGAAAATGCAAGCTGGATAGACGCGATAACTTCGTTAGGTTTTATTGCATGTCCTGAGCTTGGTGATTCAGAAGGATGTGAAGGTTGTATTTGGTATGTTCGTCCATTTCAAAAATCTGTCAATGATGAGCAGCTTTCAGCTTTGCAAGAGTCTGATGGAACTCCTGCTCAGCAAAAAAATTCTTGCCTGAACATTCTGTAACCATCAAAACTATTTATTAAACATCAAAAGAGGAGGGGGCATGAAAATATTTTTGCTGGCTGTATTGTTGGTTATTAAGGTAGGTCAGTGTAATGCCTTTATGCTGCAGGAAATTAATAAAGATACTATTGATAGCTTACGGGATGATTATATAGCTGAAATCTTTGAAAAAGATAATCAAGGTATTTCATCTTCCAATCAATTAAATCCACTTGCTCGTTGGGTGAAACTTTGGAATGAAGTTGCTTCTGATAAAAAAAAGATTCTTTTAGCTATTGATAAAGACCAGAAATATGCAGGGCATATATTTTTCTCCCGAAAAAAAGATGGTTGCATCCTTCTTGAGATTCCAGGTTATAGCAATCAACAGAATATACCCTATTTATTTCGATCATTTATTCGTTATGCGCGAAAGGTTGGCCATAGGCGCAATAGCCTTGTTTTTGATTTGCCCTCAAAAGATTACAAAGAACTTATGATTGATCTTGGATTTGTTGAAAGTCAAAGCATTGATGAACAGATTCAACGCTTTATCCTTACGTTCAGTAAAAAACTTAAAAAGCTTAACACGCAAAAGATCGCCTCTGGTAGTTATTATAGTGATATAAATAAAGATTAGGTTTAGATGAAAGCATCTGTTGTGTATTACAGATATTTGTTTATTTTTTATCAAGGAGAGTGTATGAAGAAATTACTTTTGGCCTTAGGGCTTGTATGTGCTTTTCAAGCACAGTGCAAAGCGATGGTTCAAGATTCAGTGCCAGATGAACTAAAATTAGAACCAGAGATTGTGACTTCGGAATCATTTAATCATAACTTCCATCTGCTGGGTTCTCATTTTAGATCTGGATTTAATAACGCAATAACTTTTCCCATGGCTGAAGAGTTAAAAATAAAGATGTTTGATCAAGGGATGAAGCTTGTTAAAACAGGAGAGTTTGAACTCATGTTTGTTCGAGAGGTTAAATTTGTAGATGGTTTTTATTCTACGTATGTAGCACACATACTCTATGCAATTCAGCCCTGTTACAATGGTGAATGGACACGAGTCAGACACGGCGGGTACTTTGGCGAAGAAAACGTTTGGGTTGCTGGATTTACTAAAATGTTTGAAAAGATTCAAGAATTGACACAAAAGCCTCTTGCCTGCTTAGTACAAGATCATCCAGAAAATGAGACTTGGAAGCGCGTGATTACTTCTTTAGGCTTTGTTGCTCAGCCAGATATTCCAAGAGAAGCAGATGATCAGGATTGTATTTGGTACGTGCGACCTTTGCAGCAAAATTAAAGAGAAATTTAAATTTTTGTGAGAATCTCTGTAGAGTGTTACAGACGTCTGTTTATTTTTTTTATCAAGGAGATGGTATGAAGAAGTTGTTAGCCTTAGCACTTTTGCTTGCAAGTTTAGGTCAATGCGGCGCAATCGAGTTAATCGTCATTAGTAGTGAAAATTACGGTGATCTGGATGCTTATAAAGAAGAGATATATGAGTATTCAGACAAAAAATCGTTGCCAAGTGATCCTGAAAAAGCACAAGAAGCGCAGCTAAAAGTATGGGGCGAGGTAGCTGCAGGAAAAAGAAATCTCGTAATTGCATGTGATGATGATCGCCAATACATGGGGCACCTCTATTTCTCTCAAGATGATGCGCGAATACGACTTGCTGTTCAAGGGTTTAAAGATCCTGCACAACAAGGGTTTATTTTGGCGAATTTTATAAAAAAACTACAACTTTTAGGTCATGACGAAAATAGCCGTATTGGAAATGAACTTTATTTTGCGTTTCCACCCTCACTTATCACTCCAGAATTTCAAGTTTTTATAAACGCATTTAAGTTTGTTCAAAGTTCAGAACCTATGTCTGATGAGCATCGTGAAAAGTGCAGAGATTATGGTTTTCCAGAAAATTTAATACAAGAACTTGTATGGTTTATTCGTCCAGGCGATGCAGTAATACCGGCAGTCTAATCAGCTGTCTTACAAGTCTTTTAACAAGGAGATGGCATGAAGAAGCTGTTAGCTTTAGCTCTTTTTGCACTGAGTGTCGGTCAATGCCGTGCAACTAAACTAGAGATAAAATTATCTGTGGTTGATAGCTCGAATATCCAAAAATTTGCGTCATTTAAAGATGCTGTTTTTAGTGCATCGTATAAAGATGTTCAGCCGAGCGATCTTGAAAAAGCTGCGCAAACTCAAGAGAAAGTATGGCAAGAAGTTACGACTGGGGAAAGAAACCTTCTTCTTGCTTGTTTTGTAATTGATGATGCCAGTGTTGAAACCGGCAAATATCTGGGGCATATATTCTTTATTGTTCAAGATGACGGTCGCATACGAATAGGGGTCCCTGGTATTGCAGATCGTTCTGATGGAAATACCAAATCGATGCTGACCCTATTTTTGAATTACTTACAAAACTTAGATGGCATGAAACATGAGATTATCTTTTCACTCCCTGGTTCAGTTGTCTCATCATATCAGCTACTTATAACGTATTTTCAATTTGTTGAAAGTCCTTCTGTTGCTCTAGAAAATTCGGTTGAAAAAGCAATGAGTTATGGCTTCAATCAAAAAGAAGCAGAGCAGTTTCGATGGTTTCTTCTTCATACGGATGTAGATCTGTTGGCGCTTGATTAAGCTTCCTTTAATTTTTTAAAGGGGTACGGTGTAATTATGCATGCCGTACCCTTTTTTGTTTGTGGCAACAAAGAGTAAGAGTTTGTTAAATTGCTTGCTCAGTTGCTTCGATTCTCCATGTTTTTATAGTTCCATCTGCACCAGATGAAAGGAGCAAATCATTATACGTACACAGCGCATAAATTGCTTGGGTATGAGCGCTTTCTTGAGTGTGTAGGAGTGTAAGTTCTCCGTTCTGAGAGATTTGCCAAATTTTAATTGAACCATCTATTGAAGCTGAAAAAAGCAAGCCGTTATTAGCATGAAGCGTAGTAATAAAATCGTTATGAGCTTCTTGCGATAGAGCAAGATCGGTAAACGACATGCGAATCGCCTCAATGAGAGCTCCCTTTATTAATCCTTGTGATTCTTCGTAGAAGAGGAGATTGCCATAGGTACACATTGCCGCATGTTTAGAATTTTTTATTGTACTAAGGTGCTTAATAGTTCCGTCTTCAGTTATTTTCCAGAATTCATTGCGTAGCTTTCTTTGGATTGATTTACTTTTTTTTGTAACAATCAGTCTATTGTTAGAAATGCTCATAATAGACTCAACTTCTTCAGATTTGCTAAGATCTTGAACGCAAAGAGGGATTATTGGTTCATCCTTTAGTACTCCTAGTACTCGCCATGTGTTGATATGTGATATTGTCCATGAAATAAGCATATTACCATGAGCACAAAGACCTAAAATTGGAAGGCAATCGTTTACTTTAATAGTTTCTCTTCTGGCTGGATAAGAACGATACATTTCTCCTTGTTCGCTTATTTGCCACGAGATAAAAAAGGGATTTCCTTGCTGGACAGATATGACTTTATTGTTAAGGGCACACAGTGATACCACATTTGAGCCATTCACTTGATGAGTTTGTAAGTGCCTCAAATGCAGTGATTGTGCTTGTTTAAAAAAAATTGCGCTAAAAAACAATGAAGTCAGAGCAACTGAGTTTATAAAATATTTCATTAAAATCCTTTATTAACCATAAAAAACTAACTGAAATGAGGTGAAATACAAACCTGTGTAGACCAAAAATTCAATAGATGGCGTTTTTGACGTTGTGATGAGAATGCCAGATATATAAAATTTTACTAGAATCAAAGCTGTTGCTTTTTTTAAGGTGCTTTGCAAAGCTTATTACAGTTTTAAAGGTACTTCAAAATTGCTTACGAGGACTGAACTTGAGACCAATTGATTTGCTTCGATTGAAAAATTATGAAATTGATGCGATTGAAAGTTCGTTTAAGAAACATTTTGGTGAAAATGACCATTTATGGATTTTTGGATCGCGAGTGAATCGTAACTTACGAGGTGGAGATATTGATTTGTATATAGAAACAGAGATTTCGCAACCAGAAAGCATTATCGCAAAAAAAAGTAAATTTGTTGTTGAGTTATATGATCGACTGGGCGAACAGAAAATTGATGTTGTTATCAATATGCTCAAAAGTAAAATTAGATTGCCAATATACGAAATTGCTCGAAAAACAGGAGTGCTATTGGTATGAAAAAAATAATTAAAGATGAAATTATCAAGGTTGCTCAAGTTCACGAAAAGCGACTTTTGTATGCGCTGAAGTCGCTTGCTCATCTTATTCCATTTACAGCAGAAAAAGTACAGGATTTGAGCGAACATGACTTTTTGGTGGTCGAGCTTATGACCAACAGGTTCTCTAAATTACAAGATTTTGTTGGAGCGAAAATAATTAATCTGTTTTTAGACATTTCCCAGGAGCCTTACGAAGCATTAACGATGATTGACAAGCTTAACAAGCTTGAAAAGTTTCATATTATTGATGATAAAGATGTTTGGCAAGAGATGAGAGAGTTGAGAAACCACTTAGCGCACGAGTATCCCGATCAGCCGGAATTAGTTGCACAGTTTCTTAATCAAACCTATTCTTTTTCTCAAGAGCTTTTGCAAATTTTGACTAAGCTTCTTCAGCGTATTAATTAATGGAATAAAGTACAGGAGTCTCAGCTAGCTTGCTTTTTTTAAGGTGCTTTGCAAAACTCGCCATAGCCTTGTTTCATTGAAGTTGTTTGTTTAAAAAAGGAGAAGATATGAAGAAGATAATGGCAATGGTTGCATTTTTAACGTTTGGAGTAGTTGCTTGTAATGCAGCTCTTGAACTCGTGACAATTGGTTCAGGAAATATTGAAAAATATGAGTATCTAAAAGAATTTATTAGTCAAAATAGTGAAAAAAAAGTGCTCCCTGGTTCTGAGCAAAATATTCAGCATGTTCAGAGTACTATCTGGGACGAAGTAGCAGAAGGCAGCAGAAATCTACTTGTTGCTTTGGATGGTGAGCAATATGCTGGGCATATGTTTTTCATTGTTCATAAAGATCAAGATAGAATTCGTATAGGTGTGCCAGGGTGCAAAGATCAATCTCAATTTATTCAACTATTAACATTATTTTTAGATGATTTACGAAAATTAGGTAGTTTTGACACGGGCGAAGTAATAAATGAAATTATTTTCACAGTTCCTCAAGATATGGTTTCTTATTATCAACCACGGATTAATTACTTTGGGTTTGTTGAAGATCCTTCTGTTGCAATAGAAGGTTTGGCTGAAAAATGTGTAAAATATGGTTACGATGCAGAACAAGCACAAACGCTTGCTTGGTTTGTATTACGTAAAGATGTGGTATTGCCAACAGCTTAAAAAAGTTTCTTTGCTTTTCAATTTAAAAGGGGCACCCTCGGGTGCCCCTTTTAAACATTTTTATTCAAACGAGAAGCTCATAAGGGCTTGTCTTTTTACTGCTTATTTGCAAAAATGACTTGAATTTTACAAACTTTGCCCACAGATAAAGGTAGCACATGTCAAAAAAGTGTCTTGGTCATATTCTTTCCGGTTCGCTTATCGAAGGCATGGTTATGCGCCTTGATGCCGGCTGCAGTCTCGAAGAGATCAAGACCGGCAAGTTTGTCTCTGTTATTGGCGACCAATACACCTTTTTTTCTATGATTACAGACCTTGAGCTCCAAGTAACTCATCCCGATATCCTGCTGTTTCCTCCCAGTGAGCATGAAAAGCTTTTAGGCCAACTGCTTAAAAAGCGTGACATCTACGCGCGTGTTGTTCTGCGTCCTATGCTCATGCTTGATAAAAACAGAAACCGCATGCCGGTTAAAACTATTCCGTTCCACTTTGCTCCGGTGTATGAAGCGAGCAATCAGGATATTGCTGAGATTTTTGGTGATGAAAAGATGGGTTCAAAGTACTTCAATATCGGCGTGCCGCTTGATATGAATGCACCGGTTTGCCTAGACCTTGAGCGCTTTACCGAGCGAAGCAATGGTATTTTTGGTAAAACGGGAACCGGTAAAACATTTATTACGCGCTTGATTCTTGCCGGTATGGTTAAAAATGACAAAGCGGTTAACCTGATTTTTGATATGCATAGCGAGTATGGCTTTCAGGCTCGTAAAGAGGGCCAAGGGCAGATGTTTGTTAAAGGACTTAAAACCCTTTTTCCACATAAAGTTGCTATTTTCTCACTTGATCCAGATTCAACCAGACGTCGAGGCTGTTCGCCCGATGTTGAGGTAGTACTTGGGTATCAAGATATTCGTGTAGAAGATGTCATGCCTTTGCAGGATGAATTGAACCTGCATCCAACAGCGCTTGAAGCCGCTTATTTAATCGCAAGTAAATATAAAAACAATTGGCTCCAGGTCTTGCTAGAACAAGAAGGAACCATTAAAGAATTTGCTGCAGAAATCGGAGCTCATGCAGAATCGGTTGGTGCATTGCATCGCAAGCTCAAGCGGCTTGAACGGTTCCCATTCTTGCGCAAAACTTCGGGTGCAACATCGATGATTGATCGCTTAATGGAGTATTTGGACAAGGGGATTCATGTGGTGCTCGAGTTTGGTACGCACACCTCTATGCTTAGTTACTTATTGATTGCAAACATCATTACCCGTCGAGTACACGAAGAATATATCGCTAAAACCGAAAAATTTTTAGCATCTCAGCGCAAGGACGAAGAGCCTAAAAAGCTGATGATTACTATCGAAGAGGCTCATAAATTTCTCAATCCAACAGCTGCACGCCAAACTATCTTTGGCACCATTGCACGCGAAATGCGTAAGTATTACGTTTCATTGTTGGTGGTTGATCAGCGTCCATCGGGCATTGATCCAGAAATTATTTCTCAAATTGGAACCAAAGTGGTTGCGTTGCTCAGTGATGAAAAAGATATTCAAGCGGTTTTGACCGGTGTGAGCGGTGCCAGCAGTCTACGTACAGTGCTTGCAACGCTTGATACTAAACAGCAGGTTTTGCTTCTTGGGCATGCGGTTCCCATGCCGGTTATTGTCAAAACCCGTGAATATAACGATGAGTTTTATAAGGATATGGGCGGCTTGGTAAGCATTAAGGATGTTAAACAAGCAATTGATGAGATCTTTTAAACGACGATATCACTAGTCTGCAGCTTCGTACGATTCCATTTCAAATTCTTCTGCAATTTTAAAATTTTTTATTTTCTCATTAATAATGTTCCGGTAGGTGAGTCCATTATTATTTTTTATATCAGGATTAGCGCCGTATTTTAACAGTAATTTACCAACCTTATCATCGATATCGTAATCAGGTTCAAAAATATGTGCGGCGTAGTGCAGTGCTGTTTCACCGCTTTCATCTTGTGCATCAATATTGATTTCATCAAATTCCAGCAGAACCTTCATTAACGTGATATTATCAACAGCTTCATGTAAAGGTGCCATGCCGTAGTTGTTGCGTGCATTAATAAGAGTTTTAAATAAGGTAATAACTTGATAATAGTACTCCGTATCACCAGGATGCGAGTATTTGCTGAAGTGGCTAGCGCCAAGTTCGTGAAGTACGCTATCACCAGTTTCTGCACAACGTGCATCGGGATTCGCTCCACGCTTGAGTAATTGTGATAAGAGTTGGTTTTTCTTTTTCTTAAGGAGGCCGAATAAAAAAGGCTTTCCATCTTTTCTGTAGAGATTGGGATACTCTCGCATGAATTCAGTAAGAACTTCTTCTTGTGAATTACCGTCTAGGCTTACTATCGCATATTGATGGTCATGCAATGCGTTGAATTCTTCTGACTCTTTACCAAAAGCCCACGCAATAATTTGAACATAGTGTTCTTGGGCCAGTGTTGGTTCGTCTTTATGTAGAGCATTGATCATTTGGTAGAGTGCATAACTCCATTCATTGTGCTTCACAAGTTGGGCAAGAAGTGTCTTTTCTTCAGTAGTGAGATTTTTGGTGCTAAAAGTTGGTTGGTTATCAAAAATCATACATGAAGATGCGATTTGTAATTTTGCAAGAAATGAGTCTGTGCAGAGCTGCTGTGCCCAATTATGTGCAGCTTCATAGTAAGTATTTACAGGTACGTTCATTGCATGCAACGAAAAAGAAGAGGTTGTAAGAAGTATTGTAAAGAGTAGAAAAAGCATGCTATTGGCCTTATGTATAGAGATAAATTTACTGAGTTTAAGCTATGGAAGATACCTAATTTACATTAAAAAGTTAATAAGGATAGTCAGAGAGGCGTCCATAGAGCCAGCGATCACGTTCCCATTGTTTTTGCTGCCTGAATTCTTCTCTTTTTGCATCGATTATGTCGTTGTAACACAAACCTACATTGTTTCTAATTTTTGAATCAGCACCATAGAGTAACAGGAGAGTTCCGAATCTATCATTTTTTCTTTCAATTAAGAGATTATGATTATCGTGCCACCGTTCATATTCTCTTGCTTCAAAGAAGTATGCAGCCTCGTGAAGAGCTGTATTGCCGTTTTTATCTTGTGCGTTGATTTTGATCTTTTTTCTTTCTAAAAGAACTTTCATAAAGTTCATGTTGCCAATCGCCTGATGCAGCGGTGTTTGGCCAAGGTCATTACGAACATTAATAGCAATGTGTTTGGTCAATAAAGTTATAAACTCACGATAATATTGTTGAGCTATCTTATCTTTAACTTCAAAGTGTTCATTGTAATATCGATATCGTATACGAGAAAGTTCATGCAATGCGCTATTGCCGGTTCTGGCACATCGTGCATTTGGATTTGCTCCAATTTTGATCAAATCAGATACCAATCCAACGTCAGGAGTTTTAAGCATTTTAAATAAAAATGGCGTGCCGTTTTTTCTGTAGAGATTGACATGTTCAACCATGAATTGAGGAAGGTGTTTGAGTGAGAATTTTGACTGGCTTCTTTCCCAAGCAAATCGAGGGACTGTATTAAAACCTAGAGATGTTCTTCCAAAGGCCCAGTGGATAATTTGTTCATAGATTTTCTCGACGTAATAAGGCTCTGAAGATTCAGCTATTTTTTGGTATAGCTGCTTGCTCCATTCGTTGTGTTCAACAAGTTGCTTGAGGAGCTTATCTTCTTCTTCGTCTGGTCCTTGCGTACCAAAGCGTAGGTTGCTAGATAGTGACCATCTTTCATCCTCCTCTAGGTCCATCATGGCTAACTTAGAAAAGTTAGACGTCACCTTACCCAGAAATGATTCTGTGCAGAGTTGTGTGGCCCAATTATATGCAGCTTCATCATTTGCTTGGATAGCTTCAGGAGCTTGCATTGCACTGAGTAAAGAAGAAATCGTGCTAAATAGGGTAAATATGAAAATACGTCTCACAATTTTGCCTTTGCGTTGGTATATGTTTTTTATATGTTTTGGTGATTTAGATTATGAAAAATAGATGCATTCTATTGCAAGGGTAACGATAATGTGGTTTTACTTTTCCGTCAGGGGGTCGAATTTCTCGTTGACGAGTAGCAATAATCGCGCTAGGATTTTACATTCTCACGGTAAGATGAGTATTGTGGAGTAGATTATTTTAAGGAGTTTTGTATGAAAAAGATCGTATCTACAGTTGCAATGTCATTACTTGCAATTTCTTTTGTTGCAGCAAAAAATGAGTCCCTTGTATCTATTGATAGCATTTTGATTATGCAAAAATCACAAGAAGGTCAAAAGCTCACAAAGAAGTTACAAGATGATATTTCTAACTTTCAAAAAGAAGTTACTTTAGCTCAAAAAGATATGGCTGATCTCCAAAAAGATCTTGCTGAAAAATCTGCTAAATTAAGCAAGGAAGAGCTTGAGCGCAAGAGTGATGATCTTGCATCAAAGCGCAAAGTACTTGAACGTAAATTGGCTGACAAAGAAGAATCGCTTAAAATGAGCATTCAAAAAGAACAACTTGCATTGCGTGACAAACAAATGAAGGTTGTTAATGCAACCTTTGAGTCAGAGCAATGGGGTCTGTTGATCGACAAAAATACTCCAGGTGTTTTGTGTGTTGCAAAAGCAATTGATAAAACCGATGAATTGTTGAAAAAAGTTGATGCTGCATTTGACGTAGAACAAACCAAAAATCAGATCAAAAGCGGCAGCGTAAAAACTGCATCGGCGCAAGGTAAGACTGCTTCAGAAGGTGTGCGAGCTGCATAATGAATCTGAACCTTACTTTACAAGATATACTATGCTTACTCGATGTGGTTGAATGCCACATCGAGTCTTCATTTTTGGTTAAAAAAATTGCTTCGCTTGAACAAGCTGGACCTGACGATATCGCGATTATCTTAGATCGCGGTGATCAGTCGGTTTTTGATGCAGTGAGTGCTGAAAAAATTAAACAAAGTAAAGCCGGCATTTTGCTTGCACGAAGTGCTCTTGTTGATGGTAAACGCTATCTTTTAGTTAAAGATGAAATAGCTGCATTTCAAAAACTTGTTGATGTCATTGCTCAAAGATCGTTACAAAATGATCGACAGATTGCATCAACAGCACAAATTCATCAGTCGGCAATTGTCGAGCAGGGCGCTGTGATTGGCCAGAACGCTGTTATTGGAGCTCACGTTCTTATTGGTCGTGATTGCCAGATTGGCGCCGGTGTTATTTTGCATCCAGGAGTTAAGGTCTTGGATCGATGCATTGTTGGCGATGGAACCATTATTCATGCCGGGGCTGTTATAGGCTCGGACGGTTTTGGATATCAAGTAACTAAAATGGGTTTACGCAAAGTTCCTCAGATTGGCATTGTTCGTATCGGTAAATCGGTTGAGATTGGTGCAAATTGCACCATTGATCGTGCATCATTTGATCAGACGATCATTGGCAATGGTGTCAAAATTGATAACTTAGTTCACATTGCGCACAATGTTACGATTGGTGACGGATGTGCAATTTTGGCTCAAACCGGGATTGCGGGAAGTGTGACGATTGGCGTTGGGACGCAAATTGGTGGCCAGGTTGCTATAAAAGATAACGTTGTCATTGGCAATGGGGTAAAAGTTGTTTCTAAAAGCGGCGTGATGAGTAATCTTGCAGATGGTTTAACCGTTGCGGGAATTCCATCAATGCAGTTTTCTCAATGGAAGCGCTGCATGGTTGCTCTCAATAAGTTACCTGAAGTTGTTAGGCTTGCAGGTGATGTTAAAACACTCCTGGAAAAACAGGCTTGCCGTAGAGGGATTTTTGCATCGATAAGCCATTTTCTAAAAAAAATTTTTAACTGAGCTTTTGCATGGATATTTGTGTCGTTGGAAAGCAAAATGCTTCGCTTGCTATGCAGCTTGCTACACGTCTGAATGCACCACTCTATACCTTTTCGCACGATTATTTTGCAGATACAGAATCTATCATGCAATTTTCTCATGGAGTGCAGGTAACTGATAAATTGGTTTTGATTTCGTATCAATTTCTTCCCACCAATCGAGAAGCTGGTGGGGATCGGTATACCTGCGTTAACCATCAATTTCTAGATATCCTGTTTCTAGTTCAGCGGCTTAAGCAATATAAACCAGCAGGTATAGCGCTTGTTTTGCCCTATCTCCCCTATTCACGTCAAGAAAAAAAAGATGATTGTTGCCTTACAAGCCCGTTTGAATTAGCGCTCAGTCTATTGGCACATGTTGGTGTTCAAAGCATCATTGCAAGTGATGTGCATGGAGAAGTTGGGAATGCACAGGGGATTTATGAGGTTTGTCTGACCAGTCAATGGATACAATTTTTGCAAGAATACTGCAATAAACAGAATATAAGTCCTGATCGAATTTCTATTTTATCGCCTGATCAAGGTGGAATTTCGCGTGCTCGTGCTGTTGCGAAAGCACTTGGTGCAGATATTGCGTTTATGTATAAGCAACGGCCAGAGATAAATCATGTTGTTATGCAAGGACTCGTTGGAGATCTTGTTAATAAGACGGTCATTGTTATCGATGATATTCTTGATACCGCCCGTACAGCTGTATTGGCGTGTGAAATTGCACGCGATTATGGAGCTGATCGAGTCATTGGCTGTTTTTCGCATGCGGTACTTTCAGCAGGATCGCTCAAGCGTTTGGAAGATAGCTGCTTTGACGCTGTCTTTCTATCAAATACGATGACGATTGACACTGCTCATTTGCCAAGTATGGTGCATATTGTATCGATGGAATCGTATCTTGTGGAGCAGGTCGAAGGTATTATTCATCAAATGATGCATAAGGAAACATCATGCAAACTCAGTTTAATCAATCAGTAATACGTGCGGTTATCGGTCTTGGGAATCCAGGAAAGAAATATGAACGAACGCGTCATAACATCGGTTTTCGAGTTGTTGATGCATTATGCCAGCAGTATGGTGGGTCATGGCGTACTGTTAATAACATGGAGCATGCAACTATACGAATAGGACAATCGAGCGAAATCCATCTCATTAAACCGACAACTTTTATGAATAGCTCTGGCCAGGTTCTTCCTTTTTTGCAAAAAAAAGGTATTAAGCCCGAACATATCGTGGTTGTTCATGATGAGCTTGAAAAAAAATTTGGTGATATAAGCTTAAAATTTAGTGGGAGTGCTAAAGGGCATAATGGTTTGCGTTCAATTATTGCGACCATAGGGGCTGATTTTTGGCGTATTCGTTGTGGTATTGGCAGGCCTGCTGATCGTGATGAGGTTGGAGATTTTGTACTAACACCCTTTACTATTCAAGAAGAGAACGAGATTCCTGGCATGTTTGATCGCGCCATCGCGTTAATAAGCGCAGAGTAAAAATATTCAGTTTGAAAAATAACTACTTAAAATTGCAGGTAGGACGAGGGATAGCTCTATTTTTGGGTAGACAGGGCTTTTTCTATCAGGTACGCTTAGAAAACTATATTTAGACTTGTATGTTTGAAAATTAAAGAAAGGATCTTGCTGTGATTTCAACATCTGATTTTCGCAAACGATCAACAAAAATTTTGTGGAACAATGAGCCATGGCTTATTGTTGACTATCAATCAGTGAAGCCTGGTAAAGGCGGAACATATCTTTGTACCAAAATGAAAAATCTCATTACGGGCAGAATGCTTGAAGAGACTTTTCGTTCAGCTGAAAAATTTGAAGAACCTGATCTTGAATATAGCCAAGTACAATTTCTATATGCTGATGATCTGTATCATTTTATGGATCAAGATAGCTACGAGCAAGTTGACTTTAGTGAAGATCAAATTGAAGTAGTTAAACAGTACCTCAAAGAAGGTAGTGTTTACACAGTACTTCGCTTTGAAGGTAAACCTATCATGGTAGAACCACCAACATTTATGGTTCTTGAAGTTGTTGAAACTGTTCCAGGTGTAAAAGGAAATACTGCACAAGGTGGTACCAAACCTGCAAAGCTTGAATCAGGTGTTGTTGTACAGGTTCCTCTCTTTGTAAGCGAAGGCCACAAAGTGAGAATTGACACTCGAGAAGACAAGTATATTGAAAAAGTAGACTAGTCTAGCTGTCTTTATTTGCGAAAAGCTTACCGTCTCTATACCATATGGAATTTTCGAACTATGAAAAAGAATCCGCTTTCATCTGAAGAAGAGTTACATACACTGATTAATAATGTAGAAACATTGATTGAAGATTTTGATACATTGCCTGAAGAGTTGAATACGTTGCCGATTGATGCTGAGCTTGACCAAGAGCAAGAGCAGATTGAAGCATTGCAAGAAGTCGAATCCGAAGAGGTTTTGATAAAGCTTGATTCTCGTCGGGATGAACGATGCGTTGCATTTTATCTGTGTTATGCGGTTGATCGCTTCGATTATGCCATTTCACTTGAAAAGGCAACTCGAGATTTTGATAATTGGTTTGAAATAGATATTGATGAGCATCCATTCATTCTAGAACTTGCTCGCGGTGCCATTGATTGCAGAGACGAGCTTGATGAACAGGTAAAGCCTTATCTCAAGAACTGGCGACTTGAGCGATTGGGTTGTTGCACCCGATTGATCTTACGCCTTGCTCTTTGGGAATTGCGTCAAGACAATGCAATTCATTCAATTATCATTAACGAAGCGGTAGAGCTTGCAAAAACATTTGCAGAAAAAGACGCTTACAAGTTTGTTAATGGTGTATTGGACGAATTTTTCAAACAAAAAATTGCTCAAACTGAAGCAAAATAATCATCGATAGATGGGGAGCGCGTGGAAAGCATAGCTAAAAAATCTTCATATGAATGGCTCTATAGCGTAGGAAATGATAAGCCGCTCTTTTTTATCCTTGGCCCATGTGCTCTTGAAAGTGAAAGCTCTGCACTTAAATCGGCAGAATTTCTTAAAGCACTATCAGAGAAGCTTTCTTTTAAACTCATTTTTAAGGTAGCTTTTGATAAAGCAAATCGACTTGCTATTAGCAGCAAGCGAGGCATGGGAATAGACAAAGGGCTTAAGATTTTGCAGAGCATTAAGCAGCAATTTGATCTGCCTATTATTACCGATGTGCATGAAGTGTGCCAAGTTGCACCGGTTGCAGAAGTGGTGGATGTTATTCAAATTCCAGCTTTCTTATGCAGGCAAACAGATCTTTTGGTGGCAGCAGGAAAGACAGGTCTTCCAATTCATCTCAAGAAGGGGCAATTTCTTGCACCTGAAAATATGCAAACACTTGTTGAAAAAGTTGAATCAGTTGGTAATTCGCATGTTTGGTTATGTGAGCGGGGTTATGCCTTTGGTTATAATAACTTGATTGTTGATACGCGTAATTACCCGATTATGAAACGAATGGGTAAGCCGGTTGTTCTGGACGCTACTCATTCCGTGCAACGTCCAGGGGGACTTGGTGGCTGTTCTGGTGGGAATCGAGAATTCGTTCCTACGCTTGCAGCGGCGGCTCTTGTTCAAGGAATTGCAGGGATTTTTATGGAAGTTCATGAATCACCTGAGCTGGCTCATTGTGACGGGCCCAATATGGTTAGACATGCTGATCTTGAAAAGTTTGTTCGTTATCTTGTTGACTTAGATACGTGGGCAAAAAGCAATCCTGTTCCTGAAATACAATAAAAAAAGGTCACTTCGGTGACCTTTTAATTTTTTAAATACAACTTATTTCTTATTGCGTGGCGGTTTATAGGGACTTTGAGGGTCTTTCTTTTCAGCTAATGTTGGCTTTGGTTCAATGGGAGTTCGAGGGCTTGTCAGCAATAAATCATTTATTTTTTTATCTAATTTCTTGGCAGAGAGACCAGAAAGCCTAGAGATCTTTTTGCCACTGAGTGAATAAACGATCTCATTTTTTATTGTTAAACCCTGGCTAATCAGTGTTATCTTATTTTTAGGATCATGATCCTTCATTGGAGGGGCTTGATTTATATTAAATACAATAAGACTTATTGGGATGTCGTTTTCAATATTCAGTTCTGAGCTTTTGGCGAGCAATTCTTGCTGCATACTTTTTTGAATATTTTTAAGATTACTGCTGTTGGTAAATGAGCAGATAAAATGAAAGCATTGTGTATCTGTTTGCACGATAATACAGTTTTTGTCAGGGGTTACTTCTAATCCCGTGCAAAGAAGTGCTGTATAAATAACCGCTTGAAAATAGGAAGCGTTAAATAACCGAAGCGACCACGGTATATCCTGCAAAATATAATCAATAGTTTGAAAAACAATAGGGAGATCGTTGCCGAGCAAAGCTGACTGAATATGCTTTAAATTATCGCTATAAGCTTCTATAGTCTGAGCTAAAGAGGTTTTGTCTTCGTAAGTTTCTTTTGATTCGCCTGTTACGTGAAATTGATCCCAGTTTTTAGTTGTGCAGAAATTTTCGTATTGATTATGTCGTCCAATAGATTCTGTGGGATTATTATGAGAATAAGCGTAAAGAGATCGATTTGGTTTTTTTAAGTCAAGAGCACAGCACGTGACCGTTTGAAATGCGTCATTGACTCTCTTTTTCAGTGAAGGCGGGTGGAATGAGACTCCAATCAGTGTGGTAGGAATTCCAGATTGCTGAACCGGTTTGTAATAATCACGGGTAAAGATTTGTTTAAGAGCCCCAAGTGTCGTTTCAATTTGAGACGCTTCTTTTTTGAGCGTGTTGATTTTAAACTCAAAAAGGTATTGGTGATTATCGGTTTGGACCAGAGTATCCGTTTCGCCACTCCCTTTTGGTGTGTCAGAAATTACCTTATGATGTCGAAGAAATCGAAGAAAAGTATGTACTAGGCTATGGTAAAAACCTTCTTTGTCATTATCATTTTTCAAATGTGTGGGAACTTTTTGAATAAGCTGATCTAGTGCATCAACAATCTCTTCTAGGTTATTATGTTCAAGTCCATGATTCAATTGCCGAAGGAAAAAAGGGACAGGTACGCTCTTTGAAGCAGTTTTTTCAGTTTCTAAAGCTTCATCGCTGGTTTCATTGAATGATTCTTCGTGCATTGGACTTAAGGTGTTGCAACTTAATAGCATTATACATGCAAAACACTGAAGAATGTAATAGAGTGATCTGTTCTTGAACTTCATATAAATCCCATGATTGTGATGATGATAGTGATAATCCATGGTACATAGAGCGAAATGTTATGTAGTAATGGTAAATTATATCAGTTCAAAGATTTATGTAAAATCTTTCAAATTAGAAATTTATCTTTGCGCTCTGCAAAAAAGAGATGCAATGCTTTGAACTAGTTTAAATTTGAACTCTTGTTCTATGAGGACGCTGCGCAACCTTATTATCTTTCACCAGTTGAGCGCATGTTGCACTGCATGCATTGGCGTATGTTTCAACACAGCTTACGCATCCAATGAAATGTTTATTACATAGTGCATTGCAGCAATTAGTGTAATCATCACAAGGGCTCTTGCATAAATCGCACGTACCTACGATATCGTCATTAACTTTGACCGTAATTCTTCGATCAAAGACATAGTTTTTCCCTCTAAAGAACCCGTTGGGAAACTGCTCAACATAGCGGTGAATGCCACCTAAAATTTGAAAAACATTTTTAGCAACCCCTTTTTCCTTAAGCAGTGCAGAAGCGCGTTCGCAACGAATGCCGCCAGTGCAGTACATGAGTACCTGCTTATCTTTGAATTGCTCAAGATTTTTTTCGATGTATTCAGGGAAATCTCTAAAAGTATTAACTTCTGGTGTAATAGCTTCCTCAAACTTTCCAACACGCGCTTCAAAATAGTTTCTACCATCAAGAATAACAAGATCATCAGGTTTATTTGTAAGAAGTTCATGTGCTTGTGTAGGCGTTAAATGCGTTGCTCCATTGTCAGCCTTTAATTGGTCTGGGTTAATTCCCAGATTAACAATTTCAGATTTGACTACTACACGTAGTCGATCGAAGTAGTTGTGTTCTGGTGGAACAATCGTTTGTTTAAAATCAATTTCACCAAAAAGCGGGTGTTCGTTCATAGCTGCGATGTACGCATCTGTGCTCGTTTCAAGTCCAGCTACAGTCCCATTAATACCTTCATGAGCAAGAATAATTCTGCCTTCTAGGTTTAATGTCAGACATAGTTTGTGGAGCCAATCGCGAATTTCTTGTGGATTGGCAATATAAATGTACTTGTAATAGAGCAAGATTTTTTTGTTCATGAGCTAATTCCCCTGCAAAGTGGTTCAAAGAGCTCATTTTAGCACGTTTTTCAGCCCTATTAAAGGGGCTTTTTAGAGCTCATCATGAATATGGCACTGATCATTTTGGAGCATTAACCATATTTTTTCTAGGGTAGGATAGAGAGTTTCAGCGTCGGGCATTTGTTTCCATAAGCTGGCTAATTGTTCTTGGGCGTCGGTTAAAAAGTCTTCAAATGATGATGTATCCATCGAAGATTGCATGTAATGCATGCAAGCATGAATATCAAAAATATCCTGAGCATCGAAGCCGCAAGGGTTCAGTGGTGAGGTGTCTGGTAGGCTTTCATCACCAAGTGCGAAGAAATAGTAGGTTGTTATTAAAGCAGAAGTAGCGAGCGTACAAAAAATAAGATGCTTTTTTATTTGCCTGAATAGCTTTTTACTAAGGCTTGGAGGTCTTATTATTGTCTGGCTTTCTTCATCCCACGTTTTTTGAGGTGCTGCAAATAAGTTCATTGGTGGTATGCATAAACATAGAGTGGCCAGGAGTGCTAAAAATTTTTTCATGAAAACTACTTTGTTTTTCAAATAGTTCCATTATTTTGGTGTATTGTTGTGATTATAGGAAAATAGTTTTTATAAGTTATACGATTTTGAAAAAAAACATGGGTATGATAGGATTTGTTTGCGATTTAAAAAAGAGAAGGAGTGGTGGGTATGAAGCGATTATTAGTCGCCATGATTATTGGCGGAGGAATGTTAATGAACGGGTGCGACTCAAAAAAAGTTACATCTCAGCAAGAAAACCAAGGAGGTTTTATGAAAAAACAGGTATTTGAAACGTTAACGTATCCATATTCTTTGCCCGATTTACCGTATGAGTATGATGCGCTTGAACCACATTTTGATGAGCGAACGATGAATATTCATCATACCAAGCACCATCAAGCGTACGTAAATAATCTTAATGCAGCTCTTGAAAAGCACCCTGAGCTTCAAAAGAAAACACTCGTGGAGCTTCTTTCTGATTTGAACAGCGTTCCATCTGATATCCGAGATGCTGTGCGTAATCATGGTGGCGGACACTTTAATCATACACGTTTTTGGGAATGGCTTTCACCTCAAGGCGGCGGTCTACCTGAAGCAACATTATTTGATGCTATAACGCGAGACTTTGGTTCTTTTGAAAGTTTTAAGGATCTCTTTAATAAAGCGGCACAAAGTCGATTTGGAAGTGGTTGGGCTTGGCTGTGCGTCAATAAAGATAAAAAACTGGTGGTGACATCCTCTTTGAATCAGGATTCACCTCTTTCTGAAGGACTTATTCCGGTTCTTGGGCTTGATGTCTGGGAGCATGCCTATTACCTGTTATATCAAAATCGTCGACCAGATTATATTTCTGCATGGTGGAATATTATCAATTGGGAGACGACACTAGACTATTATTTGAAGGCGCTTGAAGCCTAAGCTCTTTGATTTCTGGGGGGACTTCTTAGGGATATCTATTTTTTGTCTAAAAATCTACATCAAGGCTCGAAAGAGCCTCTCTTTTTTATATATAAATAATTGCTTATTTGAAAATTAAAGTGATAAAATCATTATAACTGTAACGGTTTATTTATCTATGAAGGTTTTCAATTTTTAAAACCAAGAGTTTAAATAGTTAAAAAGGAGCTGAATGTGAAGTTTTTTAGCAGAATAGCGAAAATGCTGATGTTGCTTGCTGCGCTTTTTATTATATTTGAAAGTCCATTAAATGCCGGCCGTGGTGGAGGTGGACGCGGTGGAGGTGGACGCGGTGGAGGTGGCAGATCTTTTAGTAGGTCTTCTGGTCGATCAGGCGTGAGCCGCGGTGGTGGCAGAAGAAGTGGTGGCGGGAGAAGAAGTGGTAGGCGAAGCGGCAGAAGGAGTGGCCGAAGAAGCGGCAGACATGGTCGTGGTAGACACGGTCATGGCCGCAGAGGATTTCGTAGATCGCATCATTTTAGTAGGTGGGGTGGATGCTTTTGGTACCCAGGGCTTGGTTATTGGCTTTGGCCAGCATGGGGTTGTTGGTGGTACCCAGGATTAGGTTGTTGGTTCTTCCCATGGACTGTTGCTGCAGGATTATGGCCAGCATGGTGGTTCCCAGGATTTGGATTCTCGCTTTACTTAGCAAGTAACTATCCAGGATGTGTCGTCGTCCGAGATGCTGAGGCATCTGATTTCTATTGCGCTGTGTATTATCAAGGTTCAGGAAGACTTATTCGTTATGTTGAACCTCGCGTTATTTCAGATCCTGAAGTTAAAGTATATGTTCCTGTTCGCAAAGATAAACGCAAGCGTGTTCTGGTAATTTCAAAAAATGAAAATGAGCTTATTGATGAGCTTCCAGAAGATCCTGGCACACGCGAAGATATTCGCTACATCATTCTCAAAGACTCGGGTGATCAAGTAGATGAAGATGATACTGCAATACGCTTTGAAAGTTTGAGCGATGAGGATAGAGGGCATGTCAAAGAAACTGATGCCGCTATTCAGAAGAAGGCCAAGAAAAAAGGTTCTAAGAGTTCAAAAAATTATAAAGATACATTGCGCGAAGTAAGTTTGGATATGAACAACGTTGATCCTAATGAGGGTCAGGAATAAAAGTAGAAATTAAAGAAAACCGATTAAAAAAAGGAGATGCGAATGAAAATAATGAGTAGATTATCAAAAGTTTTTGTACTGCTTACAGCGGTGCTTATGATGCTTGGTGATACATCGGTTTATGCAGCAAGGTCAAGTGGTGGATCCAGGTCATCAGGTCGATCATCAGGAGGTTCTGCAGGAAGATCTTCAGGAAGAATGAGCGGGGCTAGTCGATCATCAAGTAGGTCTTCTGGTAGGACGTCGAAGCCTAGGGCTGCTGCAAGGTCAAGCAGATCAAGCCGTGGTAGCGCTGGAGCAAAGGCTCGTTCGTCATCTCGTTCACGTTCACAAGCAAAAAGCAGATCTACAACTCGTTCAAAGGGACGGGGCACAAGTGCGGGTAGAAGACCTGGTAGCCGAGCGGCAAAAAAATCTGGTGGCAGAAAATCGGCTGGTAGCCGTGCAGGAAGAAAGTCTGCCGGTAGTCGTGCTGGAAAAAGATCCGGTGGCAGAAAATCTGCTGGAAGAAAAGCCGGCGGGAGAAAAGCTGCAGGGAAAAGATCTGGTGGCAGAAAAGCTGGTAAGAAAGCAGGAAGAAAGTCTGGTGGCAGAAAAGCAGGAAGAAAGTCTGGAAGAAAATCTGCTGGTAAGAAAGCAGGCAGAAAAGCGGGAAGAAAATCTACATCACGTTCTACACAAAAAAGTGCTGCTCGTGCAACAAGTGTAAAAAATTCTTTAGCAAATTCTGCAAAATCTCCAGGAGTAGGAACAGCAAGCTCAGTTGCTCGAGGCGCTGCACTAGCAAGTAATGCTCGAGTTGGACTTGCTACAACTACACGTGGAACTGCTATTGGTGTTTCGCTTGGTATAGGGACCGGCTATTTGCGAGGCGGAGGCTATTTTGGCCGAGGTTGTGGAACAGGTTGGGTATTTAGTGGTGGATATTGGGGTGGCTTAGGTTGTAGTTGGTACCCAGGTATCGGGTTCTTTGGCTTATCAAGCTGGGGCTGCTACTACAATCCATTCTTGAGCGCCTGTTTGTTTCCGTGGACAGCAGGGCTAATTGCTACCGGTATATGGCCAGCATGGGTATTCCCAGGCTTTGGGTGTACGCTTTACGCTGCTGCAAGCTACCCAGGATGTATACTTACGGTAGAACAAGAAGCGGTTTCAAGTACCTGGTGTGGTGTTTATTATCGAGATCCAGAAACAGGAATGCTGATTCGCTATATCAGGCCGCGCGTTATCGATGTTGAGACAGTGAAATTAAATGTTCCAGTTCGCTCAGATGGCTACGAGCGTATTGTTGTTATTGCAAGAAATAGCGATGCTCTTGGTAACGAGCTTCCAGAGGAACCTGAAGATGCAGATGGCTTGAAGTACATAGCTCTTAATGATCCAAAAAATGCAGAACCTGCGGATGCACCAGAAGAGGCTAAGTTTGAAGACTTGACTCCTGAAGAGCTTGATATCATTGCAAGAACTAATAAGAAAATTGATGAGACATCAGGTGGTAGACATAAGCTCAAGAAGTTAGATGAGCTGAAAGGCATTGACCTTGAAAAAGCTGATCTTAAGAAACAAGAGAAATAATAGTAATTAGATGTAATAAAATAACCGAGAGTTAAGAGGCTTTTTATGCTCTTAACTCTCGGTTAAAAATTTCAAGTAAAAGGCGCAAGTGATTCATGAAACTTTTAATAAAACGATTGTTTTTGAATGTGATTGTTTTACTTGTGCTTACGAGTAGATTTGAACTTTATGCTGTCGACTATCAACCTCTTTCTACTCAAGTAGGTGTTGCGACGCTTACAGATTGGTCAAATCGATGCTTCAAAGAGCTTGTTGAGCATTCTGTAAGAGGAAAAAAAAGCTCTACATTTCTTGCAGCTGAAGAATTTCAGCAATGCGTAGCCTCATTTATTGAACAATCAAAAAATCGCTTGTCAGATTCAGCTGATTTATGGCTTGGAGATAAACGTGAGCCGGCAGGTTTGTACGATATCAATGTACCATTCTATCAGCCGGTCGATGAAAAAGCATATATAACGCAAAACAAGAAGCATGCTTTTGTTCAAAAGCTTGTTGTTCCAAGTCAAAGCAAAGTTTGTTTTATTGGTGATTTGCATGGGAGTGTACATTCGTTGTTGCGCAATGTATGGCGATTGGTTGCTCTTGGTTGGATTGGAGATGATTTTAAATTGGTAAATAGAGATTGTTACATGATTTTTAATGGTGACTTTGTTGATCGTGGGGCTTATGGGGTTGAATGTGTTTACACCTTATTGCGTTTAAAGCTTGCAAATTGGGATAGAGTATTTTTGCTTCGTGGAAATCATGAAGATTTAAATCAATCAAATCATGATGGCTTTTATGGTGAAGTTAAGTTGAAGTATGCAGGTCAATGTGGAGATATTTGGTTGAAATTAATTTCTCGCTTTTATGATCTTTTGCCTTTTGCTCTTTATCTTGGTTCAGGCAAAGATGCAAGTAATGGCAATAAGCCTAATTTTGTTCAATGCTGTCATGGTGGGATTGAGACTGGGTATGATCCAGCACAATTGCTGAATGATGCGACGGGCAAAGTATTTGAACGAATTCCTAACGACGTTACCAGGAGGGGTAAAAATTACGCTCTTTTAGAAAATGACGGTAAGAGTGCCTGTCTGTACGGAAAAAAGGTCAATAATTATGACGGTTTTAACTGGAGTGACTTTTGTCAGTCCTATAAGCTATTGAATGAAGCTGATCAAGGGCGTAGGGAATATGGAGCTATTGTCAGAGTTAAAGATGTACAAAGCCTTCTTCCAGATGGTTGTGATAAAAATGATTTGCTGGGTCATGTTCAAGATGATGCACTCATTGCCAATCTGGGTCGAGCAGGTGGCGTATATTATTTTGGGCGTAATAATAACGAAGCCGGTTTTAATTATATTGGCTATTTAGCCAGTGTGCATGCTGCTCAAAAGTATCTCAATGCTACAAAACTTAAAGCATTCTTTAGAGGTCACCAAGATAGATGTTTTGGTTTAAAAATGTTTTTTAAAAGTACCATAGAATATGAAGGAGCAAAAGGGACGATAGGGAGGGATTATGGTGATTATAAAAGTGGGCCATATCATTGGAAGTATGTTGTGCCTTCAGATAAATTTAATCAATTTTTAATTAAAGAATATGCTCCTATTTTTACCTTTACTTCGGCAGCAGAAGGTCAGCAAGTACCGTACGACTGTTTTGGTATTTTAGAAACTGCGGATGATTATGAGCATTGGAATTTGATGCCTTATGAAGTTCCATTAAGTGGGTATTTTGGTAAAGAAGCAAGAAAAAACAGACAAGGTGATAACCATACAAAGCTTTTGCTCAATGGTAGTGATGTCATTGCTTACTTTTTTAATCCAAGTAAGACATATAAAATAGATGCATCGAATGTGGCGTTAGCATCCAGTCTTGCTGGAGTTGATGAAGCGTTGTCTCATAAAGCCATTAACAATCAAATACTTCGAGTCCAAGAAGAGCTCATTGCAACACTTCAAAAAAAATTGTTGGATGCTCGTGATAAGGAAAAAAATACGCTGAATATAAAGCTCATTGAGTTGAAAAATGCGCTCCAAGCATTAAAAAGCAAGCTTGCCGATTTACATACAAAGCTTGGGGATATGCGCAGTGCCCTTCAGGCTAAGTAATCAGGCTCTTTATCACCATAAAAATTAATTGTCCCGTTAGTTCCAAACTTAAAGTTTTCAAATTTTCCCATCTTAAGCTGTGTTAAAATTTTAGGTATGCACAAAAGCCATCGCCCAATGACAGGGTGGTGTAGGTCTGCATGTGATGGTGCTTTGCCGGTTTGGCCAGAAGCATAAAGTTTTACTTTAACATTTGAGCAACGTTGGTGAGCGGGATAGGTTTTTTCAAACATTCCCAATACCGGCTGAATAAAATCACCGTCCGAATAAAGTAAAATCATGTGCTTGATAATTTCCATAGAGGGCCAAAATTTGGCCATATTCACTGGCGTGCCCAGGAGGTATGAAAACTCGATTGACCGGTTGGCGTTGCTCCTGGTTAAAAATTTTACTGCCCAATGCCTTAGTTCTGTGACCGCTTGAGTTACTAAATCTTGAGTCAGTTGATCTTCTGAATAAAGGGCTTGAGGTTGAGAACCTGTTTTGGTGGTTGCTAGCATGTGAAAATTTGGCGTTGTGATGAAAAGAGGAAGTTCTAGAACAATTGAGTTTAGTTCTGTATGAAGCGCCGGTTTTTCGTGCTGTGTCAGCTTGTATAAAAGCTGGCTTGCAATGTTGATGACGTTGCCTCCATGGCTGTGTCCTACTAAGACAATTTCTTCTTGTTCGGAGTAACTCATGATTAGTTGGGCAAGCATCTTGCCGCCTTTAATAATTTCTTGATCGGTTGGGATTCCTGACCAACAAAATGAAACAACGTTTTGATTAAGCTCTCGGGCTTGGTTTTCAAGCTCTTTGAAAAAGTCCCCATCGGGCTGAGGCCAGGTCGTTGTTGATGCAAAAGAGCCATGAATTATGATGACAACCGGCTGGGCTGAAAAAGTGCATGCTATGCATAAAAAAATACTAGCCCAAAAGGGGATATTCTGCTTCATGCCTATCGATAAGCTTTTGAATTATTGAGGTTTAAAGTTGGCAAAACGCTTTTCGAATTCTACCAATAAGCGGTCAACATAATCAACAAATACCTTTTCTTGAGCCAAGCGTGGTACTTCAGTACTCCACTCTTCTGGTACTTTGTTGAGGAGCAGTGAACTAAGCTTGAGGAGCCAGTTTTGTTGAATGCTGAGATATGCTATGAGTATTGTTTGCCATTCTAAAATTTTTATGCGGCTGATGCCGTATTGCAGTGCTTCGGGATCAATGATTGAAAAAAGCATGAGAGCATCAAAGGTCTTGTTGTTGGTATTATTGAAGAGAATTGCATCTTCAATCAGTTTTAAGAATAAACCTCGATTATTGTGCGATGACTTACTTAGTTCTGTTACTGTTTTGTATACATTCCATTGTTCAACAAGCTGTTCTCGAACTTCATCAACCCAGACATGAAATTTTTTGCCCGCCTCAAATGGGGAAGTTGTTGTGCTTATGGTTTGTAGGGTAACATCTTTGTCGTGAGTTTTTTCACGTGCAATCCCACCCAGATAGCGAATATCGGGGAATGAGGTTCCGCGTAGAAATGAATTTCTTTGTTCGGGAGTATAATGTGTGCAGTGTAGAGTAAGAAATTTTGATGCCAAGCAGAGGTGTGTGAGGGGAGCTGCAGCAAAGCTGAATTGAGTAGTACTAACGAGTCCCAAAAATACCAAAAAAATTATACTCAATCTTTTCATAGTCTCCTTACATAAAAAAAAGGGGAGCTTTTGAGGGCTCCCCTTAACTTAATCATAGCAAAGTGCTACGAATTTATGCAAGTTCTGGGAAAAAGAACGCAACTTCTTGCGCAGCTGTTTCCGGTGCATCAGAACCGTGTGTAGCATTTTCTCCGACATGTGCACCGAATGTACGGCGCATTGTGCCAACAGCAGCTTTCACAGGATCAGTTGCCCCCATGAGATCGCGCCATGCCATGATTGCATTATCTTTACGTAATGCCATAACAATAACAGGACCTGAAATCATGAATGAAACAAGCTCACCAAAAAATGGACGCTCTTTGTGCACCGCATAGAAATGTTCAGCTTGTTCACGTGAGATATTCATTTTTCTCATGCCAACAATTTCAAAACCTTCTTGCTCGATGCGATCAATTATTTTACCAGCAAAATGAGCCTTAACAGCATCAGGCTTGATAATTGCAAATGTTGTTTCCATCATTGCTTTTATTCCTCGTCGTTTTGCAGTTTGTTTTTTGCAGCGTGCTCTTCAAGTGCCTGTTGTAGGGCGCTCTTCATTGCAGGTGCATCTGTTCTTGTTGGACGGGCAGCTTCTCTATCTCGTTTATCGTTAGATCTTTCACGAGACTGACGTGGAGCTTCTTTCGAATGAGCATGAGCTTGTCGTTGCTCAGATGCTTCCGATGAGTGCTGGTACTGAGCCTGTTGCTGAGGTTGATTTTGACTCTCTGATGGTCGGTCAGTACGTGCAGGTTTCAAGCTCAAGCCAAGCTTACGCTCTTCTGGGTTAACCTTGATAACACGGAACTTTTCAGTTTGACCAACTTTAAGAATGTCTTCAACTTTAGCAATTTCTTTGTCAGCAAGTTCAGAAATATGAACAAGTCCTTCAATACCTGTTGGAAGTTTAACAAAAGCACCAAAATTGGTGATTTTTGAAACAATACCTTCAACAGTTTCGCCAACTGAGTATTCAGTTGCAACGTTTGTCCAAGGATCTTTATCAAGCTGCTTAATACCCAAAGAAACCTTGCGGTTGTCAGGATCGATAGCAAGGATGATAGCATCAACAGTATCGCCTTTTTTATAACGATCACTTGGGTGTGTTACATGGTCAGTCCATGAGATGTCAGAGATATGGACCAAGCCATCGACACCTTCAAGGAGTTGAACAAACAGACCGAAGTCGGTGATATTGCTGATTTTGCCTTGAATTTTGTCGCCAACTTTGAATTTAGAAGCAACCATTCTCCAAGGATCTTCTCTCAACTGCTTGACGCTGAGTGACATGCGGCGGTTCTCTTTATCAAGAGCCACAACAAGTGCTTCAATAACGTCATTGAGGTTGAAGTATTTTCCAAGGTTGTTGATACGTTCAGTCCATGAAATTTCAGAGATATGGACCAAGCCTTCAACGCCTTTTTCAACTTCAACAAACAGACCGTAATCGGTAATGCTTGAGATGCGACCTTTAACTTTGTCACCAACTGGGTACTTCTGATCAACATGTTCCCATGGATTTGGTGTCAATTGCTTCATACCAAGAGAGATTTTTTCATGCTTTTTATCGAATGAAATTACCTTAACGGTGATGGTGTCACCAATGCGAACAAGTTCACTTGGGTGAGCAATGCGGCCCCATGACATATCTGTAATGTGGAGCAAGCCATCAATTCCGCCAACGTCAACAAAGACACCGTAGCTGGTGATGTTTTTAACAACACCTTGGAGGACTTGATTTTCACTGATGGTATCAAGAGCCTTCTTCTTGTCTTCAAAGCGTTGTTCTTCAAGATATTTACGACGAGAAATAATGATATTTCCGCGTTTTTTATTTACTTTTAAGATCTTACATACGACTTCTTGTCCAACGAATTGGTCGAAGTCTGTAACTCGTTGTGTATCAACTTGTGATCCTGGCAAGAATGCTGGAATACCAACATCTACGTTCAAGCCACCTTTTACCTTATGGGTAACGATACCACGAACAGGTTCATCCTTAGCAGCCAATTCAGCAATTTTGTCCCAAGCTTTGAGAGCTTTTGCTTTTTGGTAAGAAAGAATAACTTGGCCGTTTTCATCTTCAAGTCTATCGAGCAATACTTCGATTTCTGCATTTTGAGCCAAATTTTTGAGCTCATAGTCAGAAAATTCATAGTTTGGAATGAGTCCATCAGACTTATAGTTGATGTTTACCAAAATGCCATTGCTATCTTTAGCAACAACAAGTCCGGTAATGACTTTTCCAAGCTGGAATTTGTCGGAGATATCGAGGAATAGAGCTGAAAGTTGTTCGCGGTTTGCTTCTTGCTGTTCAAGAAGATCGCTCATGAAATCCATATCTGGCATTTCAGCGAGCCTAATCATGCCTTTTTCTTTAAGCATTCAGAGTTACCTCATGCTTGTCGATTAAACAGAGAACCTGTTTTATGTTCGACAGAGCCGGTTACAGGGTTAAACTAACAAATGCTCCCAATTTAACGTTAAATTGAAAACATTCAACTTGGCTAAAATTGCCATTTGTATAAGTAGTATAGCAAAAAAAAGAAGAAGAGCAACTTTGCTCATCGTAAAGAATATCTATTATAGGATAAGGTTTTTATACAGTTATCTGTTCTAAGAAGATGAGCTCAAATAGGCTATTGCCTGTAGGGTAAATGCATAGTGAAAGGGGCTTTTTTTTGTTTTTGAGTTTAGTTTTTTTGATTTAAGCCGTTTCAGATGAGTAAGTTTAACGTTTCTGAGTTGCTTTAACGAGCCAAGTCCTTGGTTGAAGGTTATTATTTGGTCTGCATTGTATGAAAGACCTTTCATGATGAGTGGAAAGCTACGTTGTTGTATGTGGCTGCTTTTGTTTTTTGTTAAGCTCGTCCTCTTTTTACTCTTAATCCGTTTAGTTTGCGACTGTTTGGTTTTACCAAGTTCAAGTGTGGTAAGCATGACGCAGTCAGGGATATGTTGTGTGATTGCTTGGAGGATTGGAGACGCAGAAATATTGCTTTGCGCAAAATTTTGTAGTTTTATAATGGTTGCATGTGTTTCTTTTGTATTTTTTTCAAGCGGTTCTGTTTTTAGATCAGCCCGTTCTAATTTTTCTGCTTGCGTGCATAATGTTTCAAGTTGTGCGTTATAAGCGCGTATATCAGCTTGTGGTTTCTTTATTGAGTTAATGCAATAAGAAGCGGTAGCGGTGAGTAGGAGTATCATGCCAAGCGTCCACCAGGCAAGGGGTGGGCGATTTTGGTTTTGAAATGGTTGTAAGAGGTTAGGAATTTTTTTGAGAGTTTTATGTTTGATATACGAAGTTGCAGCGTCTGGGCTGAGTGAAATGGGAATAACTTGGATAATTGCGAGTCCTGTTTTAGCGGCGCATAGAATTGCCTGGAGTGTAATACAGTGCGGTGGAATAGTATGAGTACTATTTAAGTTTGGAAGTGCAAGAATTGCATTGCATCGATTTGGCTTATGATGAAGGTCTTCTAGAAACGTAATAATTAAGGTGAAAAGCGCAGTAGGGTTAAAAATAATTCCATTGATTACATCTAATTTATTGAGTGGTTTTTTCTGAATATTTTTAAAGCAATATTTACCTCTAGTATGGCTCATTATTGCAAGGATAAGCGTATCGTCTGTGACCTCTATATATATAGAAGGCTTTTTGAATAACATCATAACGCTCCTCAATCGCTTCTTTGTGCTCTCTTTTTTTTCCTTTTAAATTGAGAATGTTTGCAATAAATGAAGAGGTAGTTCTTTAACTTTTTCTTTAAGAGTTTCGCGGTCAAGTAACCCTTCTTTTGCCCCAATGTGATTGATAACAGATGAGCTGTTAATAATGCCACTGCGTAAGGCATTCTGAATCGAGTCACCCATCATGAGATGTGCAATAAAGCATGAGCCAAATGAATCACCAGCACCAACGGGGCTGATGGCATCAGTTTTTATGCTCGGATGAAAAAAGCCGCCATCTTTAGTTGCTGCATAGACGCCATTGCTTCCATTCGTTATAACAACAACTTTTGGTCCCATTTTTAATGCAGCAGAAAAAAACTTAGTAATACTAAAATAGATGTTTTCATAAGGGATAGGGCTTTCAAGAAGATATGGTTGTTCATTATCAATATTGCAAGGTCCTTGGAGTTGACATTCTTCAAGCGCTTTTTTAAAACGTTGATCAAGGCCAACAAGCGCAAACATAAATGTTTTTGCTTCACTGCTATTCATAATAAGCGTATCAATTGAAGAGAGACATTCTTTTAAAAGTGAAGTTCCGCGAATAAGTTGGCTTGATCCCGGGTTAATCGCTATTGATAGTCCAAGTTGTTTAGCTTGAGCAAGAACTTTTTTAAGTTGTTCTGCAGCTTGCTGTGTCAGTGATGTGATATAAAGCTGTTTATAATTTTTTAATACATCAGGAGTAAGTGAGCTTAGGTCTAGGAGTCGATTAGCCCCTCTATAAACAAAAATTGTTCGATCAGATTTAAGTGTATTGATAATATAGGAAACAGCGGATTGTTCGGCGCCGGTTTTTTGAATAAGAGAGGTGTCTACACCAATGGCTTCTAAATTATTTATGATTGCCTGTCCATTGTAGTCATTACCTATGATAGATAAACAGCTTACATCAAAGCCAAGTTTTTTGAATGATGCGGCTGCATTGGTTGCTCCGCCGCCCGTTCTATGGCAAATGTTATCAATTTCAACCTTTTCGCCAGATTCAAAAAGCATATAATTGAGCATGAGGTTTTTTTTGGTTAGGGTCAGACACCCTGCATCAGGGTAGTGCAAAAAAACATCTTTCGTTGCTCCACCAATTGTTAAAACGTTCATGCTCATACTCCTTGAGAGATATCGATTTTATTTGGTCTGTATATAAATGTTTGAGAGGCTAAGCTTCTGGACAAGATTATCGAGAAGCTTAGCGATTAGATTAAATAAAAATCAAGTAAATGTATCTGTTTATTCTAGTGAGTAAGGTTTACTTTTTATTTGTTGCTACCTTTGATTGAATTTGTTTCCTCTGCCCACATCGGGAGATATTTTTTGATCGCATAAACTGAGGGTAGTCAGCTGGATTGTATGTATTCATAAGCCATTGCCGATTTTTCCAGATTCTAATTAGAAAGTCTTTTGCTGGAAACCGTCCAGGGCTATGTCCAAAATCGACGGCTAATTGTCGAGCTGCTTCTGTATTACTACGTCCCATTTGATCCATTACCCAAATTGCAGCCGCTTCTCCTGTGCGATCCGCACCTGACATGCAATGAATGAGAATTGGCCGAGGAGCATTGTCATATATATAGAGGAGCTCTAAGAGCTGACTTTTAGGTGTCATGACTTTTGCATTCATGGGGATGTCGTAATGATTTACATTTTTTTTACGAGAAACCGCTATTTCCTCTTGCCACCAGGTAGGACGGGATTCAGCGCCGCGCAAGTTAACAATTGTTTTGATACCGAATGTATCAATATAATGAGCAAATCTTTGACCTGAGAGTTGACGGCAGCGGTATAGATGACCTTCTTGAACAGCAAAAAAATTGTCTTCAGGGAAGACGTGGTTATGAGCGAGTACATAAAATTCATCAAGTGCAGATTGAAGTCCATTTTTTCTAAATTGAGCAGAGTTTCCCTCAAGTAACTGAGAAAGCACCGTTTCTGCATCAGAAGCAGCGTTGATGGATTTGCTGGTCTCAATTATTTTCGCTTTCGTTTGAATATAAGGTTGTAGTAGTGGCTTTTTCTTGGCTGAAAGTTCTTGGTGCGGAAAGATTGCGATACTGGTGATCAGTATCTTCAGCAGATACTTCATATGATCTCCTCTATAGATTGAGTAATGAGACAATGTTACAGGGATCTTAGCTGCTAGAAACGGCAAAAATCAAGTAAACAAGGGGTTTTTTGGTTGTATACGCATGCAAGAGATACAATAGAATGCCTATCATGTTCACCTCTGAATAGCTTTTTGTAGATACTCTCTTCATAATTTGAACAGTTATTTTATAGAAATATCGTATTTATTGTATCTGTGAAAAATGAAAAAAGCCTTTTAAATAAGGGATAAATCGAATACTAGAAAAAGAGATTAAAAAAAGTTTAAAAAAGATGAAACTTTTCCTTTACTTTGGGTATAGATGGTTTATAATACTCTTCGTTGACATGTACAAAAGTTGCTTGCAAAAGATTGATCAGCAAGGGCCTTTCAAAGAAGCGAAGCTTCTTTGGTCGCACCCTCAAGTGATATCTAAATAGCTTTAAAAAAATATGAAAAATAAATGAAAATTTTTCTTGTAATTTTAAAAATAAGTAAGTATACTTCTTAAACAGTCGCGAATTAAGCGATTGATGACAAATACGAAATGAAGAAGATAAAAAATTATCGTCTTTGAAATGTGCAGAGGTAACGATAAAAAGTTACCTGAGTTGAGAGGATCTCTGTTAAATTTTGATATGGAGAGTTTGATTCTGGCTCAGAATGAACGCTGGCGGCGTGCTTAACACATGCAAGTCGAACGCGAAAGTCCTTCGGGATGAGTAAAGTGGCGAACGG